>Ga0233425_10004215_pt1 | contig 24531 bp, 19 predicted proteins | sample Watercolumn_Towu_2_FD_181712 | JGI IMG/M metagenome (GOLD analysis project Ga0233425, IMG submission 181712) | Freshwater microbial communities from Lake Towuti, South Sulawesi, Indonesia - Watercolumn_Towuti2014_140_MG | ecosystem: Environmental > Aquatic > Freshwater > Lake | place... | reverse complement strand
TATGAACTATATCTTTGCCGGTCTTGATACCGTTCGGTTAGCTAAAGAGGCCAGCCTGCCTCTGCATCTTTATGACGCCAAGCGGATCAGTCAAAATATGCAGGGTTTCCAGCGGGTCTTTAAGGACATGGGGCTTAAGGGAGAGGTTTGTTTTGCCTCCAAAGCCTGCGGTTTTTCGGAGATCCTCAGTATTATTGCCGGAACAGGTGCCGGAGTGGATGTGGCTTCGGAATATGAGATGAAGACGGCTCTGGATGCCGGTCTGGCTCCGGAGAAAATGATTGTCCATGGAAATGCCAAAAGCGACGTCTATCTGGAACAGGCTGTACGTTTGAGGGCCTTGATCGTCGCCAATGACCGGGATGAACTGGGTTTGATCGAGGCGGAGGCTAAGAGACAGAAAACGGCGAGCCGTATCCTGTTGCGGCTGTCCGGTTTTGATCTGGATCCGGTGACGGGCGCAGGAATATTTACGGCCGGGATTTGGTGCAAATTCGGAGAACCGGTCCATAAGGTTGCGGACCTGATGAAGGGTCTTCAAGGCCGGTCGCATCTCGATCTTATGGGTTTTCATGTGCACATCGGTTCCCAGATCACTGAGATAAAACCCTATCAGGTGGTGGCTGAAAAACTGTTCTCTCTGGCTCAGCGGTATCAGGAGATTTTTCAGCACCCGGTCCGGGTGCTCAATTTCGGAGGGGGCTTCCCTGTATCCTATGTCAATAAACGAACCTGGACCAACTTAAAGGCCTCTTTAATAAAACAAATACTCAGCCGAGGGAAAAAGAGTGCCGCCTGGGACGGATTGACCGGGGGCTATAAACGGGATTCGAAAACCGGCGAATGGGATTTATCCCATTGGTCCGGTGAAAAATTTTATGCCGCCGAAGAAAAGGAAAAGATGCTTTTAAAACTCCTGAAAGGCCGTATTACCTTTGAAGGAAGAACGGTTCCCTTTTTGAAGGCCCTTCAAAAAATCGGGAGTCCCCTATTGATGGTTGAACCGGGGCGGGCCGTTGTGGGTGATGCCGGTATTACCCTGGCCCGGGTGGCCGGTGTGCGAACCGTGGCCCGAGGAAAATCTCTGGTTACTTTGGATCTGGGAATCGTCAACCACGGGACCGGACTGGTAGAGCCCGATCTGTTCCCCTGGACTTTGGCCAATGACCGGGAGCGTCGCGATCCGCGGCCTTTTAAGGCTTTCGTGGCCGGTAGGCTTTGTTTTTCAGGAGACATGCTTTCCCGGTATCCGGTCTCTTTTCCCCGAAAGCCTAAGCGGGGCGATGTAGCGGTGATCGAGAAGACCGGGGCCTATGCCTCAACCTTTTTTGCCTCTCGGGCCAACGGGTTTCCGATTCCGCAGATAATCTTTGTTTCGTCTAGAAGAAAGCGGGTACCGCTTGCTATTTAATACGTAAATAGGGTTCAAAGCCGTACTCACCCTGTTTTCATGCTTCGTGGTGCCATGCCCCAAAGGGCGGGGCATGGGAATTAATACGAAAATAACTTATAACCGCCCGTTCCCTCCGGTCACTTGACAAAGACTGGACAACTGCCGGACGATGATTTTCCCGGCACGATCTTGTGCCGGGAAAAGACACCGTTGCCCTCGGGGAAAGTCGCCCGAGGGCAAATAATTAGGTCCTGTTTTTGTCCCGGTAATCCTTGAGGCCGCTTTAGCGGGCGATATCCTTGAGCGAACAGCGATATCTAGTCAGCCGCAGGCTGATGGGCGGTTCCAAAGATTATTTTCATGCTTCGTGGTGCCCCGCGGGGCATGGGAATTAATCCGAAAATAGAGTCTGAGCCTACGTCCTATTTTCGTGGTTCGTGGTGCCACGCCCCAAAAGGCGGGGCATGGCGGATTAGTTCGAAAATAGGCTTTGGAGCCTTCTGTGCCTATTTTCATCTTTGGTGGTGTCACGCCACTGGCGTGGCATGACGGCTTAATCTCAAACAATATTGGAAAACATATAATTATAAAAAGATCACGGAGGAAAATCTATGGCTGAATTTGAAAACAAACGGATCTTAATCACCGGAGGATCGCGGGGTATCGGTCTGGGATTGGCCGAATATTTTACTGCTCAGGGTGCCCGAGTGGCCATTTGCGGCCGCAAGGAAGCGAACCTGCAAAAGGCCAAGGATAAACTGGGAAATCTGCTGACCCTGCCGGCCAATATCAGTAAGGCCGAAGAGGTGGACAAGCTTTTCCAGGGAGTTCAAGCCGAATTCGGCGGCCTGGATATCCTGGTCAACAATATGGGCATGAATATCTTTACCCCGTCCACCGCAGAGGCCGAGGTGGCCCTTTGGGAAAAGATCATGGATTCCAATCTTAAGTCGGCCTTTATGTGCTGCCGTCAAGCCTTTCCCATGATGAAAGAGAAGGGCGGAAGCATGATCAATATCAGCTCCATTGCCGCCCATCGGGCCGCTCCGGGTATGGGAATTTACGGTATCGCCAAGGCGGGGATGAATATGCTGACCAAGGTCCTGGCCAAAGAGCTGGCATCCTATAAGATCAGGGTCAACGCCGTGGCTCCAGGAGTAGTGGAAACCGATTTTTCCAAACCCTTCTGGAGTGATGAAACGATCCTCAAAGAGATTCTCAAAGGCATCCCCCAGGGCCGCATTGCCAAAATCGATGATGTGGTTCAGGTGGTCGCTTTCCTGGCCTCGGAGAAATCAACCCATTTGACCGGAGAGATCATCTCTCTCTGCGGCGGGGGCGAGGCCTGAGCAGATACGTGGAAAAAATCGCCGCTATTGACATCGGTTCCAATACGTTAAGACTCCTAATCGTCGAAAAAACAAGTTTGGGCTTTCGGCCGATTTTCCGGGACCGGGAAATTGTCCGTTTGGGGAGAGGTTTTTTCCCATCCCATCTCCTTTCTCCTGAAGCTATGGATATGGCCCTATCGGTTCTGACCCGCTTTCGAAACAAGACTGATGCAGAAGGGGTTGCCCGTATCCGGACAGGAGGGACCGGGGTCTTGCGGACCGCCGAAAACCGGGAATATTTTTTAGAGAAAGCCAACCAAGAGACCGGGGTAGCCATTGAAATCCTTTCCGGTCCCGAAGAGGCTCGGATCATGGCCGAGGGCGTCTTGTCCCAATTCCCCTTGCTGAAAGGTAGAAGCGCTATTTTCGATCTGGGCGGGGGGAGTACCGAATTTGTAATCGTGTGTCAGGGGAGAATGGCGGAACGGCTGAGTCTGCCCCTGGGGGCGGTCGGGCTGACCGAAGAGTTTCTAAAGACCGACCCCCCAACGGAAAAGGAATTGATATCCTTAAGAAAACTTTGCCGAACAATTTTAGGGAAAAATTTATCTAAAAATGATAAAATAATAAATTTAATCGGGACGGCCGGGACGGTGACCACCCTGGCGGCGATGGTTAAAGGGATAACCGACTACGAGCCTGATCTGATTAATGGAACGATCCTCTTGAAGGATCGCTTAAACCAATTAGCTGAAGACATTCTCTCCCGGCCCTTTGACCAACGGAAACATCTGCCGGGCCTCGAACCGGGCCGGGCGGATATCATCGGGGCCGGCCTACTGGTGGTTTTGGAAATTATGGAATATTTCTCCAAGGACAGGCTGTTGGTCAGCGATGCCGGGTTGCTGGAGGGATTGATTTTATAATATAACGGTATAAGGTTCAAGGTGTAAGGTTTAAGGATTTTATCAACAAAGTTTAGCGTAGTTCTTGATGAATTCGTAAAGGTCGTCACCCCGGTGAAAACCGGGGTCCAGAATATTAATAACCCTGGATTCCGGCCTTCGCCAGGAACATAGAAGAAAAGTCCTGATTTGGACTTCTCACCTTAAACCTTAGACCTTGTACCTTGAACATTGAACAGATGTGTGATTGAAAGGAGTACCTATGGCTAAAACGGGAAATATTATTCGGGACGGATTGACTTTTGATGATCTATTGCTGGAACCGGCCTATTCGATGGTTATCCCCAAGGAGGTCAGTGTGCAAACCATTCTGACTCAATCCATTCTATTAAATATCCCCATCGTTAGTGCGGCCATGGATACGGTGACTGAATTCCAGACGGCCATCAGCATGGCCCGTCAGGGGGGAATCGGCATTATCCACAAAAATATGAGCATCAAGGCCCAGGCCACGGAAGTGGAAAAGGTCAAGAAATCGGAAAGCGGGATGATCGTTGATCCGATCACCATGGACCCGGAACAGAAGGTCCATGATGTCCTGGCCGTTATGGAACGATACCACATTTCCGGTGTTCCGATTGTCAAAGGAACGAAGTTGGTCGGCATCGTTACCAACCGCGATCTGCGCTTTGAAACCAATTTGAACAAAAAAATATCCGAGGTCATGACCAGAGATAATCTGGTGACGGCCAAGGTGGGGATAACCCTGGAGGCCTCCAAGGCCCTCCTTCATAAGAATCGGATTGAGAAACTATTGGTTGTGGATCAGCAGGGAAATTTGAAAGGGTTGATCACCATTAAAGATATTGAAAAAGTCAAAAAATTCCCCCAGGCCGCCAAAGACGGGTTCGGCCGATTGCGGGTTGGGGCGGCCGTGGGAGTCGGGGCCAATCGCTGGGAGCAGATTGAGGCCCTGCAAAAGGCTGAAGTGGATGTCATTATTTTTGACGTGGCCCACGGGCACTCCAAAAATGTGTTGGAGGCGGTTAAGGAAACCAAGAAAAAGTTCCCCGACCTCCAGGTCATCGCCGGTAATGTCGGCACGGCCGAAGGGACCGAGGCCCTGATCAAGGCCGGGGCGGACGGGATAAAAATCGGCATCGGGCCGGGGTCGATTTGTACGACCCGGATTGTGGCCGGTGTGGGTGTGCCTCAAATCACGGCCATCATGGACTGCTCCCGGGTGGCCAAGAAATATAAGATCCCGCTGATCGCCGACGGCGGCATCAAATTCTCCGGCGACATCACCAAAGCCCTGGCCGCCGGAGCCGATTCGGTGATGATCGGCAGCCTGTTTGCCGGAACCGAAGAGAGTCCCGGTGAGACGATTCTCTATCAAGGCAGGACCTATAAGGTCTACCGCGGCATGGGGTCCATTGAGGCCATGAAGCAGGGCAGCAGCGACCGCTACAGCCAGGATGATTATGAGACGGAGACCAAACTGGTGCCCGAAGGGATCGTCGGCCGTGTGCCTTACCGCGGGCCTTTGGCCGATACCATTTATCAATTGGTCGGCGGGTTGAAGTCCGGTATGGGTTATGCCGGCTGCCGGACTCTCAAGGAGTTGAAGACCCAGGCCCGTTTTATCCGCATTACTCCCGCCGGTCTGCGGGAGTCCCATGTGCATGATGTCATCATCACCAAAGAGGCGCCGAATTACCGATTGGAATAAAGGTCCAAGGTATACGGTTTAAGGTATAAGGTAAGAAGAATCAAAAAGGAGAAGAAGCCATGGGAGACTTTTTTAAATTAAAAGTCTGGCAACGATCCAAGGATTTGGCTGTCTTTATTTATCGAATAACCAATGAAGGTCCTTTTTCCAAAGATTTTAGTTTGAGAGACCAGATTCGCCGCGCCGCAGTATCCATTCCGAGCAATATCGCGGAAGGGGATGAATTAAAAACAAATAAGCAATCAGTTCAGTACTTTTTTACGGCAAAAGGATCTGTGGCTGAACTTATGACACAGGCACTTATTGCTTTTGAAATAGGTTATATCAACCTGGATGATTTCAATTATCTGAAGAATGAATGCCAGGCCATTTCAAGTATGTTAACAAAATTGATTCAGGCCAGATCAACGACATAATGTTTTAAATGGAAATTGTCAACCTTGTACCTTGAACCGTATACCTTATACCCAAAAGGTTTTAAAAATGGACATTCATAGTCAAAAAGTGCTGATTCTGGATTTTGGGTCACAGACGACCCAGCTCATCGCCCGCCGGGTGCGGGAGGCCAAGGTCTACTGCGAGATCCATCCCTTTAACTGGCCTCTGAAAAAGATCAAGGCCTTCGACCCGAAAGGGATCATCCTCTCGGGCAGTCCGGCCAGTGTCTATGATCCCAAGGCCCCTATCTCCGATCCGAAGATTTTGAAATTAGGGGTGCCGATCCTGGGGATCTGTTACGGCATGCAGCTGCTCACCCATCAACTCAAAGGCCGGGTGGGACGGTCGGCCAAAAGGGAATACGGGAGAGTCGAAATCACCTTTGAAGATTATCAGGATCTCTTTTCCGGGCTGGACAAGGGCCTGAAAAAGGCCGAACAGATCGTCTGGATGAGCCATGGAGACCGGATCGAGCGGCTGCCTAAAGGCTTCCGCCCGATGGCCCACAGCCATAACGCCCCGGTGGCGGCCATGGGCAATGAAGAGCGGACGGTCTTCGGGGTTCAGTTCCACCCTGAAGTGGTCCATACCCCGGCCGGACATCGCATCCTGAAAAATTTTCTGTTTAAGATCTGTCGCCTCAAACCGCTCTGGACCACCAGTTCGTTTATTAAACAGACCATCGCTTCGGTGCAAGAACAGGTGGGAAAGGAGAAGGTCATCTGCGCCCTTTCCGGAGGGGTGGATTCGTCGGTCGTGGCTGTTTTGCTGCATCAGGCCCTGGGGAAACAGTTGACTTGTATCTTCGTCAATAACGGGGTTCTGCGAAGCGGAGAGGCCGAAAAGGTCGTTCGCCTGTTCCGAGGACATTACCGTATTCCATTGGTTTATGTGGATGCTTCGGCATCTTTTCTGAAAAAGTTGAAAGGGGTTATTGACCCGGAACGAAAACGGCGCATCATCGGTCACGAATTTATCCGCATTTTCGAAGCGGAAGCGAGAAAGATCGGACCGGTGCGTTTCCTGGCCCAAGGCACACTCTATCCCGATGTGATCGAGTCGGTTTCCTTTAAGGGCCCTTCAGCCACCATCAAGACTCACCATAATGTGGGCGGTCTCCCGGCCCGGATGAAATTGGCCCTCATCGAACCACTCCGGGAACTCTTTAAGGATGAGGTGCGGGAGGTGGGCCGCCGTCTCGGTCTGCCGGAAGAGATTGTTTCCCGCCAGCCCTTCCCCGGACCGGGACTGGCCATCCGTATCCTGGGCGAGGTCACCGAACCGCGTCTGGCCATCCTACGCCAGGCCGATACCATCGTCTGGGAAGAGATGCGCGGGGCGGATTTATACACCAAGGTCTGGCAGTCTTTTGCCGTACTGCTGCCGATCAAAACCGTGGGGGTCATGGGCGATGAGCGGACCTATGAACATGTCATCGCCCTGCGGATTGTCGACAGCCTGGATGCTATGACTGCAGACTGGAGTAAAGTTCCCTATCCTCTCCTGGGCCGGATATCCAACCGGATCATTAATGAGGTCAAAGGGGTCAATCGCGTGGTCTACGATGTCTCTTCCAAACCCCCGAGTACTATTGAATGGGAATAAAAAATAGGTATAAGGTACAAGGCTTAAGGTTCAAGGTGTAAAACCAAAGAGACGACTCAGGAAGCAAGGGACAGGATGGGGAATATACAAGAAATGAAAAGATATCACAATCAAAACAGCTCAAAGCATAGAAAAGGTGTCCGACTTTCAACCTTGAACCTTGAACCTTGAACCTTATACCGAGCTTTATCATGCACCACGCCCCTTTTGTCCATCTCCATCTTCATACCCAGTACAGTCTGCTGGATGGAGAGATCCGCTTAAAGGCCTTGTTTGAAAAGGCCCAGGCCTTTAAGCTGCCGGCCATCACTATGACCGATCACGGCAATCTCTTCGGCCTGGTTGAGTTTTACAAACAGGCCCAAAAACAGGGGCTCAAACCGATCATCGGCTGTGAAGTGTATATCGCCCCGGGAAGCCGTTTCGACAAAGAATCCCATCCCCACAAGGAAAACGCTTTTCATCTGCTCTTACTCTGTAAAAATGAAAAAGGGTATCGCAACCTGGTCAAGCTGGTGACCAAGGCCTATTTTGAAGGCTTCTATTATAAGCCTCGGATCGACCGGGAGCTTCTGCGGGAGCATCACAAAGGCCTGATCGCCCTCTCGGCCTGTCTGCATGGGGAGATCCCCTATGCTCTGCTCAAAGGGGAAACGGAAAGGGCCGTTGCCATCGCCCGGGAGTATGCGGAGATTTTCGATCAGAATCGTTTTTTCCTGGAGCTGCAACGAAACGATATCCCCGAACAGGAGATCGTTAACAAAGGACTCCTGGAGATCCATGGTCATTTGGGCCTGCCGATCGTGGCCACCAATGACTGTCATTATTTGACCCAGGAAGAGTCCAAGGCCCATGATGTCCTGCTCTGCATCCAAACCGGGAAAACGGTGGATGATCCCAACCGCCTGCGTTTTTCGACCAATCAGCTCTACTTCAAGTCGCCGGAAGAGATGATCGCCCTTTTTGCCGATCTGCCAGAGGCCATTGAGAATACGCTTCAGATTGCCGACCGCTGCAACCTGGAGCTGACTTTCGGTCAGGCCCATCTGCCCCGTTATCCGCTGCCCCAGGAAGAGACCATGGACGACCGGCTGAAAAAGGAGGCCCGCCACGGATTGGAAGAACGTCTGGCCTTAAAAACCCAAGTGGATCATTCTTTTTTACCATCCCGGCGTCAGGAATACCAGGATCGTCTGGAGCGGGAATTGTCGGTTATTACCTCCACCGGGTTTGCCGGTTATTTTCTGGTGGTGGCCGATTATGTGGGGTATGCCAAGTCCCAGGGGATTTCCGTCGGACCAGGCCGGGGGTCCGGGGCCGGAAGCCTGGTGGCCTATTGCCTGGGGATCACCGACATCGATCCTTTGGACTACGGCCTGATCTTTGAACGCTTTCTGAATGTGGAACGAAAGGAACTTCCGGATATCGACGTCGATTTTTGCGTTGAGCGCCGGGACGAGGTTTTGAAGTATATTGCCGAGAAATACGGCCAGGACTATGTGGCCCAGATCATCACCTTTGGAAAGATGCAGGCCCGGGCCGTGATCCGCGATGTGGGCCGGGCCTTGAATATGCCTTACGGAGATGTGGATAAGATCGCCAAACTAATCCCCTCGGTCCTCAACATCACCTTAAGCGAAGCCCTGGAGGCCGAGCCGCGTTTGAAAGAATTGAAGGAAAATGATCCGGCCGTTAAAGAGTTGTTGACGATCGCCGAGGCCCTGGAAGGTCTGCCCCGTCATGCCTCGACCCATGCCGCGGGTGTGGTTATTTCCCCTCGCCTGATCACCGATTCCGTTCCGCTATATAAGGGCCCCAAGGGTGAGACCTTGACCCAGTTTGAAATGAAATCGGTCCAGGAAATGGGGATGATCAAATTTGATCTCCTGGGCCTGAACAACCTGACCATCATCCAATATGCCCTGCGGACGATTGAACGGACTCATGGCCTGAAGATAGACCTGGACCGGATTCCTTTGGATGATCCGGCCACTTATCAACTGCTGGCTCGAGGCGATACCACCGGGGTCTTTCAGCTGGAAAGTTCCGGCATGAAGGACATGCTGATCAGGAGTAAACCGCGAAATTTTGAAGACCTCATCGCCCTCAACGCCCTCTATCGTCCGGGTCCTTTGAAGAGCGGGATGGTGGAGGATTATATCAAGCGGAAACATGGCGAAGTCCCGGTGGAGTATCCCCATCCTCATCTGGAGGAGGTCCTCAAAGAAACTCTGGGCATTATCGTTTATCAGGAACAGGTTATGCAGATTGCCGGGCGGTTGGCCGACTACTCCATGGGAGAGGCTGATACCCTGCGCAAGGCCATGGGTAAAAAGATCCCCGAGGTCATGGCCCAGCAACGGACCCGTTTTTTGGAAGGGACCAAGAAGAATAAGATCGATCAGAAGAAGGCCGAAGCCATTTTTAAAAATATGGAGACCTTCGGGGGCTACGGCTTTAACAAATCGCACAGCGCCGCCTATGCCCTGATTACCTATCAAACCGCTTACCTGAAGGCCCATTACCCCCTGGATTTTATGGTCGCCCTGATGACCAGTAAAATGGGCAATTCCACGGAAGTGACCAAATGCATCGCCGAGTGCCGGGAAAAAGGGATCGTGATCCTTCCGCCGGATGTCAATCTGAGTCAACTGGATTTTACGGTGGTGGAAGACAAGATCCGTTTCGGATTGGCGGCCGTTAAAAACGTAGGTGCCGGGGCCATTGAGTCCATCCTTGAGGCCAGGACAAAAGGGGGCGAGTTCACATCGTTGATCGATTTCTGTGAACGGGTGGATCTTCGCCGGGTCAACCGCCGGGTGGTGGAAAGCCTGATAAAATGCGGGGCCTTTGATTCCCTGGGCGTGGGCCGGGCCAGGCTGATGGCCTTTTTAGCGGAGGCCCTGGAGATGGGCCAGCAACGGCAGAAAGACGAAACGGAAAATCAGTTCAGCCTCTTTGCCATGCCCGGTAACAGCGGCCTGGCCCGGCCTGAAATCGAACCGCCCCTGGTTGAAGAATGGCGAGAAAGTCAAAAATTATCCTATGAGAAGGAAATCCTGGGATTTTATATCACCGGCCACCCCCTAACCCGTCATACCGAAAGTCTGGCGGATTTGAAGGTGGTGGAGATTCAATCCCTGTCCGAACTGGAAGATAAAGAAAATGTGCGTTTGGTCGGCATACCGGCAACCTTGAAGGAGATCACCAACAAAAAAGGGGAACGGATGGCCTTTGCCACGATCGAAGATCTGTCCGGGTCCTGCGAGGTCATTCTTTTTTCGGAGATCTATCGAAAGGCCTCGGCGGCCATAAAGGAAGAAGGCCCTTTATGGATTTCCGGCTCCACGGCAAAAGACGAAAAAGGGGTCAAGGTGATTGCCAATGATGTCCTGCCCCTGGCCGAGGCTGAAGAAAAAACGGCCCAGCAGGCCAATGTTAAGCTGCAGGTGGAGGGCCTGACCCGTGAAGATATTCTGGAACTGCGCACCTTTCTGCAGGAGCACAAAGGCAACTGTCCGGTGCAGATCTGGGCCTGTCTGCCGGATAATTGTCAGGTTCTTTTAAGTCTTCCGGAAAGCGAAAAAATCCGCCCCTCTCTGCAGTTGCGAAGAGGTCTCAAAAAACTCTCCTGCCGCCCGGTGTTGGAAGTGGTCTACCCGTAAAGGACAGGTTTAAGGTGCAAGGTCTAAGGTTTAAGGTTAATAAAAACCATATGGCATATTTCTAAAAACAATAAGTTTTAAAATTTTCGACAGAGTTTATGGACAACAACCTATTCATTATACACCTTATACCTTAAACCTTGAACCTTAGACCTTTATTTTATCATGCCTGATTATAAGGAAAGGTTTTACCGCAGTCAGATCCAGTCCTCCGCGTGGGTCTCCTTTACCGTTCAGGTCAAGGAAAGCGACCTCTGGATACGGGCGCGGAAAGACCTGACCAAGGAAGGGTATGAGCGGGTCTATCAGCATCGTTTGGCCTTGGAAAGCTATATCCGGCAGAAGCCGGAATTCAGAGAATCTCTTCAGCCTTTGCCCTTGGATCCCCTGGCCCCACCGATCATTCAGGCCATGCTGGAGGCGGCGGCATCTGCCGGAGTGGGTCCCATGGCCTCTGTGGCCGGGGCCGTGGCCCAGTTTGTCGGCCGGGATCTGTTGGAGCTGACGACGGACATTGTGGTGGAAAACGGAGGAGATCTCTTTATCCGTTGTCAGGAACCTTTGACGGTGGGCATCTTTGCCGGAGATTCCCCTTTGAGCGGACGGTTGGGGATAACCTTAAGCCCTTCTCCTAATCCTGTGGGGCTCTGCACCTCATCGGCCACGGTGGGACCTTCCTTAAGTTTTGGGAAAACCGATGCCGTGACCATCCGCTCTTCTTCGGCCGTCCTGGCCGATGCCGTGGCTTCGGCTGTGGGGAACCGGGTGCAAACAACCAGGGATATACCCAGGGCCCTTGAATGGGCCCAGCAGATTCCGGAGGTGGAAGGAGTTCTGATCATTATCGGGGATCGGATGGGGGTCTGGGGGGACATTGAATTAGTCTCGATTTGATAAAAATCGGTAAAGGGTTCAAGGTCTAAGGTTTAAGGTAAAAACCTAACTTCCCGACTTCAGGCCATACACCGTAAACCTTGTGCCTTATACCGTGGACCATATTTTTAAAAAGGGGGCTTGTTGCATGAAATTAGGGAAATGGTTCGTCGGCTTGATGCTTGTACTGCTGTTGGGAATTTGGGGATGTGTGACGGTTCCATCGGTTCCGGTAAAAGAAACGAAAGCCCCGCCTAAGATCGCTTTAGTTTTAGGGGGCGGAGCGGCCCGGGGGTTCGCCCATGTGGGCGTCATCCGCATGCTGGAACAGGAGAAGATCCCTATCCATATGATCATCGGGACCAGTGTGGGCAGTTTGATCGGGGCCCTTTATGCCTCCGATCCCAATAGCTTTAATCTGGAATGGCTCTCCTTCACCATAGAAAAGGACGACATCTTCGATTTCTCGGTGCTCTATTCCAAAATGGGACCGGTCCAAGGCGAACGGCTGGAAAAATTTATTCAGACCAAGGTTAAGGCTAAAAATCTGGAGCAGATGAAAATACCATTTTATGCCATTGCTACGGACCTGAACGCCGGGAATACCTGGGTCTTTGAAAAAGGGTCGGTGGCTAAGGCTGTGCGGGCCAGTTGTTCGATCCCGGGGCTTTTTCAGCCTGTGGAATTGGGCGGTAAGATGTATGTCGACGGCGGGGTAACCAATAACCTGCCGGTGGATGTGGCCAGGGCCAAAGGGGCCGATATCGTCATTGCCGTGAATATCGGAAAAAATATCCAGAATCCCCAAATCAATTCCCTGCTTGATGTCGTCCTGCAATCGATCAACATCATGGGGCGGGAGTTGGTCACTTATAAGTCGCGGGGCTTTGATGTGCTGATTGAACCCAATGTGGGTGATGTGGGCATGACCGATTTTTCCCAGAAGAAACGGTTGATGGACGCCGGGATCCAGGCCACTAAACTGGCTATGCCCAAGATAAGGAAATTGATTGAAGAGAAATCATAGAGATTGATTTTCTGAAAAGGCGGGAACTCGGGGACACAGCCTGCGGAGGTCTATAGCCTCTGTCGGCTGTGCTTAATTCCGTGCCGGCGTCAAAAAGTCCGATTCCGGCCGTTACCTATGGTTTGAGGTCTCTTTCCATGGTTTTTCCGAATTCATGGGCTTCAAGGAGTGCTGCCTTGAGTGAACCATGGGTTATTTCAAAAGGCTCATAATGGATGAAGAAGACCTTCAAACAGTGTTCAATGATTTCCTCCAGTTCAGATTCTCTCCGAGCAGGATCAAATCCCAACTGAGCGAGATGTAAAGGCAGGCCCACATTTTTGAAAAATCGGGCGGCCTGCTCCGCTTCATTGAGGCGTTTTTCCATGATGAGTTGAGTGATTACCCCGATGGCTACCAGCTCTCCATGAAGGCAGTTTCGGTGCAGTTCCTCGCAAGCCGTTAATCCCTGGGCTACCCCGTGGGCTCCGGCCAGGCCGCCACTTTCAAAGCCAAGGCCGCTTAGAAGAATATTGGCCTCAACGATACGGGACACCGCCTCACCGACAGACCGGTTTTTGATCTCCGCCAGTGCCGAAACCCCGTATTCGAGAAGCAGATCACGGCATTGACGGGCAATGGCCAGGGCGGCCATGGTCGGTCTGGCCCCTCGTGGGGTACGGGCCTCCGGATTTTCCAGACAGCAGCGGGCTTCATAGAAGGTTGAAAAGGCATCTCCCATACCGGCCACGGTATATCGGATAGGAGCGGAAGCGACGATCTCCAGGTCAACCAGAACAAGAAGCGGGCTGGCGGCGCAGAATTCTACCTGGACGAATACCCCTTTCTCGTCATAGACCACGGCATGGGCCGCTGTTGGCGCATCGGTAGAGGCCGTCGTTGGAATGGTCACCACCGGGACGCCCAACCGGGAGGCGGCCATTCTGGCCCCATCCAGACATTTCCCTCCCCCGATGCCGATAAGGACGGTGACCTGTGGGCTGGACCTCTTAAAAAAATCCACTATCCTTTCGGCTTCACCCAGGGTTGATTCACCTTGAAAGACAATTTTTTTTGGGATAAAACCCGCGGCTCCCAGGCTTTTTTCGACCACAGACCCCAGAGCTCTGTCTCTCCCCGGAGTAATCACTATCCCGGCACAACCTGAGGCGCACAGGGCACAATACTCTCCGAGGAGACGGAGGACTCCTGTCCCTTGAATGTATTGAGAAGGTGATATGAAAAGCTGGATGGGCTTGCCTTCGATGGGATTCTTTTGGTAGATGGCGTTGGGGTCTAATGGTTTATTGTCCTGCATTGATTTCCCTCCTAATCCGTCATGTCCCGCAAGGGACGTGACACCACCAAAGATGAAAAAATTTTTGATCGGCTCCCAAACCTATTTTCGGATTAATCCGCCATGCCCCGCCTTTTGGGGCGTGGCACCACGAAACATGAAAACAGGCACCGAAGACTCCCAAGCCTATTTTTTTTTAAAATGATCGGGGAAGGTTTTGATCAGCCTTCCTCTGAAAGCACATAAACCAAACAGAAGCGGAAGATCGTAATAACTTGTTTATCCATTTAAAGTGGAACGTCTGACTGTTATATCTCTTAGTAACTTAAGAATAAATTTCCGCGCAAAACGGATAGAATTTTGTAATGAGCAAGCCTTTTACCCGGACCAGTTTAAACATTTATCTGGTTAATCCAGTTTTGGTTCCGGCTGGTCCGGGTCGGGACAGAGTAAAAATTTGATTAAATACTTTTATTCGGCGCAACCGTGCTAAGTTTGTTGGAAATTCTTCAAGCCAGTCCAGATATCGTTCAAAGTCCGGGTCCGCCTTAAGGGATTTTGGGGAAGTCCGAAAAAGTTCGGCCGCCTTTTGGTCCCAAGGAAATTGGAGGGATTCGAATTTATGATTCGATGATTTCATGGTAATATTCTTCTAATCCGTAATCCTGAAAGTATGTTTTAATTTCCTCCCGATTAACCGGAGTAAGTTGGATGATTTCTTTTATGTCCGCCAGTTCTTTAAGTTTTCGTTCCGGATCGTTCTTGACTGAGAATAATTTAAGGGCTATCAAGTGTTCAGGCCTGACTACGGGTATTTTGGTCTGTTGAAAAAGCGTCTTTTTGGGGACCCCTTTAAAAATCATTTCGGCGGTCTTCCCTTCAACATAAACTAAATCAACTCTGATAGCCTTGACCGGGGATAGATGGTTGGAATAACCAGGTGACCGATTTAAGGTTTCAAAGCCAAGCGATTCCAAATAGCCGACAATTTTTTCTTGATATTCCATCCTGGTAATAAAGTCGATATCCTGGGTGGCCCGGGTATAGCCATAAGCATGCAGGGCAAAGGCCCCGATGACCGCATAATCAATCTGCTCTCGTTCAAAAAATTCCGTTAAGGTGTTAAATTGGTTTCTTAGGTTCATCGATTGTTATGGTGGTTTAATTTTTCAGTCATTCGATAGCCTAAAGTATAAAATAGACGTCAGGAATGGGTCAAGGGAAAAAAGGGAACACCCGGTTGGAAAAAGCAGATGACGGAGGGATCGGAATCATGGTATAGGAAGGGCAATTGTCGGTTGATAACATCTGCCGATCAGAAAACACTTTGTTATTTGAAAGGTAATCGTTATGCCTTGGAAGTTAAGAAGATCCTCCATATTTTTTTCGACTTTCTTTTTGTTCGCCTTAGCCTGGACATCCGTTTCGGCCCAAATGAATCCTGCTCCTTTTTTTCTGATGGGGGACGGACGGCTCCATATCTACAATGTCCACACCAAACGAGAAGCCAAGGTAAATATGCTTTTGCCGGACGGCTCCTTTAATGAGTCGGCCTTTGAACAGATCGATGCCGTTTTTGGTTACAAAAGCCGGGGCCTGGGGGATCACATCTCGCCCAGGCTGCTTTTTATGCTGAATTATTTTTCCAACCAGGTGGCCCACGGGCGGACGATCTTTCTGACCTCCGGATATCGCAGCCCGGAATATAATGCCGAAATCAGAAAAGCCGGCGCAAACGCCGCCAAGACCAGCGTCCATATAGACGGTCTGGCCCTGGATTTTTATATTGAAGGCGTCAAAGGGAAAGAACTCTGGGAGATTGTTCGGGAAAAAAACTGCTGCGGAGTGGGCCATTACGGTGGGAGAGAGATCCATCTGGATGCGGCCCGGCCCCGCTTCTGGGAAGCGGCCACGTCCGGAGCGAATACTAATGAAAGTGATTATAACCGGAAGATGTATCTATCTACTGATTTTGACCGCTACCGACCCGGCCAAAATGTGCGCCTCTCCTTATCGTCCATCAGCGATTTCGGTTTCGGGATTCGGCGTAAGGCCTTCCTTTTGAATGAGTCAGGCGGCACGACTCCGGTCACCGAGATAGAGATTCAAAATACAAATCCAGGCACCTGTCTGATTATCAAAGAACGGACAGATTCCCGATTTATAACCCTTAGTCTACCTGGCGAGGCAAAAGAAGGACGCTACCGGATTCGGCTGGATTTCTGCCAGCGACCTTTCGAACAGATGCCGGTGAAGATTGAGTCGAATGAGATTGAGGTGGTTTCTTTAGGGTCTTAACCAGCAACCTGTTAGGGTTTTCGGCAGACTATTTGAGCCATGGCCCGAGTCGGGTTTTCTAAGAGTCCTTCGAAACAGTGGAGAATCTGCCAGTCCTTAAACCAGTCCAAAAGTTCACCCGGTCTTAAAAGATGATCCGGATTATGGGGTGGGCCGTAGCGGGATTGATCGCTGGTAAAGGTTTCATAGATCAAGAATCCTCCTGCCTTGATTCCATTTTTAATGAAAGGGATCAAGGGGCGATGGAGATAGCGACATACCAGGATAGCCCCATAGTAATCTTCCTTAAGCGGGTTGCCCCCGGTTTCCAGATCGATTTCCCAAAAGGTGATGTGAAGGCTTTTCCCTTCCGCGAATCTGCGAGCTTCTTCCAAGGCCTCTGGGGAGCGATCGGCCAGAATGACCGGGAGTCCGTGCTCGGCCAGGTAAAGTCCGTTTTGGCCCTTGCCGCAGGCCAGATCCAAAACCGGGCCATTTTGGGCTGCTTTCATCAATAAGGGAGTAAAGGTTTTTAGGAGGGGATTCGGTTCCATTGTTTAAAAGATAAAACATAATCTGTCGAGGATGTCAATCAATAGGCCAGGAATGGATTCATGAGTTATTGTGGTTTCCTGAATTGATATTTCATGATTTTCTGGCCTCTTGTCGTCATGCCGGACCTGATAAGCCTGCCCCGTACTCGATACGGGGGCATCCAGATATGGTACCTCCGAAAGCTGGGGATTAAATCCCTTGACCTGGATTCCGGCTGGAGTTTATCCCGCACCCGCTGCGGGGCCGGAATGACCCCAAAACTGTAAAAACCGATGCGGTCTCACTCTTCCGGATTGACGAAATGAAAGAAGCAGGATATTAACAATAGGCCAAATATAAATCCAGGTTTGAGGCCTATAAGTTTTCCTGGGGCAAGGAATAATATGATCGACTTAACCAATAATTATCTTCCCGAACAGGTCAAACACATCCATCTGATGGGCATCTGCGGGACGGCCATGGGCTCCCTGGCCGGCATGCTCAAAGAACAGGGCTATCGGATCACCGGTTCGGATCAGGCGGTTTATCCGCCCATGAGCACTTTCCTGGCTCATTTGGGGATAACGGTCCGAGAGGGTTATGGAGCAGAGAATCTTCAACCGAGACCGGATCTGGTCATTGTCGGGAATGTCATTACTCAGATCAACCCTGAGGCCCAGGAATTGATGCGTCTGGGACTGCCGTTTCTTTCCCTGCCCCAGGCCCTGGCCCAATTTTTTCTTAAGGATAAAATCGCCTTGGTCATCACCGGCACCCACGGCAAGACGACCACTTCTTCTCTGCTGGCTTCAATTTTGGATCAGGCCGGATTATCTCCCTCGTTTATGATCGGTGGAATCCTCAAAGGGTACGAACGAAACTATCAGATCGGCAGCGGCCCTTATTTTGTTTTTGAAGGGGATGAATATGATACGGCCTTTTTTGACAAGGGTCCTAAGTTCCTTCATTACCAGCCCCATTATGCGGTCCTGACCAGTATTGAATTCGATCATGCCGATATTTATGACGATATCGGGGCTATCCAGCAGGCCTTCAGCCGCTTCCTGTCCATCATTCCCCGGGATGGCCTGCTGGCGGTCTATGGCCCTGATTCCCGAATTAAAGAAATACTTTCTCAGGCCACGTGCCCTGTGGAAACCTATGGATTGGGGGAGACTTGGGACTGGACCATCCAGGATCTGATGCCCCTTGTCCAGGGCAGCCGTTTTAAGGTTCTTCATCGTGGCGAATATGTTTACAGTTTCAATTCGCCTTTGTCAGGCAAACACAACGCCCTCAATGTTCTTTCTTTGATGCCCATGTTGACCAGGATCGGATTGACTCCGGAGGTTGTGGCCAGGGGATTGGCCGGATTTCAAGGGGTCCATCGCAGACAGGAAGTGAGAGGAGTCCAAGCCGGGGTGACGGTGATCGACGATTTCGCCCACCATCCCACGGCGGTGCGGGAAACCATTCAGGCGATTAAGGCCCAATATGGGGGCCAAAGGCTGATCGCCGTCTTTGAACCCCGGACCAATACCAGCCGTCGGAAGGTGTTTCAGAATGATTACGTTTCCGCCTTCGAAGGTGCCGATCGAATCTTAATCCGGGAAGCTCCCGGTCTGGAGAAGATACCGGAAGAAGAGCGATTCTCCTCAGCCCAATTGGTCGATGATCTGAAGGCTTCAGGATACCTGGCCGATTATTCACCGGATACCGATGAGATATTGCACATCCTCAGTAATGAGCTGCTAAAAGGGGATGTGGTCCTGATCATGTCCAATGGGGGATTTGATAACATTCATGAACGGCTGTTGAATTTATTAGAAATTAGAGATAGAGTTTGATATGGGTTGCCCATCGTTAGCGGATAGGAGTACTAAGTCTTGCCGTCTACTTGAGGGTCTGGATTCCTGATATGATTATTAGAAATCAGAAGAGACATTGGAGAAAATTGGAAAAATCAAGCTTCTTCCTGTAGTCTTTTATGTTCTATTGTGAAAAATACGAAGTGTACAAATGATATTTAACGAAAATAATTTAAGAATTGTTACCATTATGGTAATAAAGGAGAGGGTCGCTAAAAGATAGCAAAGTTTTCTGATTGGCGACCCCTTCTTTACCATTGAACCTGTGGGACGTTTACAATTTGCCCAAAGGCCAATAGATTGATTTATACAGTCTGTATAAACCGGAACGGAATAATTATTAATACTAAGGAGTTGTAAACAAATAACCTTAACAAAGTGGCCCTGCAACCGTTCGCCCTGAGCTTGTCGAAGGGTGAACAGTCATGCTTCGACAGGCTCAGCATGACCGGAGATATTAGCGGTATTGTACAGTTTATTTCTTGACGGGTTCTAAGGAACTTGTTGATATAATAAAGATTAGAATGTGCGTCCAGAAAAACTAGGCAACTTCTTATACAGAAAGAAGCAGTCTGTGTTTGCTGTTTTATACAGACTGTATAATCATTGTTGTCGAACGAATACGAGGATAATATGGTATCGAAATTGAAACCGACGAAAGTATTTGAGGTATTCACGCAGGCTTCCCAAGCTATTCTTGACGGAATTTTGATTAGACAGGTAAGCCGCACCGACAAGGAATTCCACTTCCAGAACTGGTTTCAGGCCAGAATAGACGCTTGCGGTATCTGCTACGATAGGGGCGGGCGCAACACATACCCAGACTTCGCCCTCGTTGAGTATGCCGAGGGGTATGAGATAAAAGGTCTTGCGTATCCTGGGCGGGAATCTTCATACGACAGTAACAGCCAGGTTCCCACAGGTTTCCACAATGGACGCGATATTTTTTATGTATTCGGTCGATATCCACCCGCAGAAGACTCTGGCGATGAGTACCCCGTTATCGACATAGTGATCTGTCATGGCGACTTCCTGAATGCAGATCATGACTACGTCCACAAGAACAAAAGCGTTAAGGGCTTCGGAAGTTACGGCGACATAATGATCCGAGATCGCAAGATGTACGTCGCCCCAACTCCATACGCGATTGCTAATGGGTTCACCGGGACTCGAACTCTTGTCATCCCTGCGGATCGGAGGCATCCGAAAGGGTTCAAACTGGTTGGAAACCTTGATCGTGTGGAGGCCCAAGCGGTAGTTGTAGGTTACTCGTTCGACCTGAAGACGAATAACATAACGCCGACAACCATCCCCAATCCATCAGAGGGGAGAGTTCATTCCTTCGCGGCTTATAGGTTGGCGCATGACTCTGAAAATCCCGTGACGCTCAACGGCACCCATGCCGAGGCCCACAAGACTGACGACGAGGAGTAGGCATTGCGATGGCCATGTTGATCGAGACAGATTTTCCTTTCGCGCGCCTTTCACGGATTGCTGAGCAGGAATCATGGCGAAAGGAGGTTTACCGCCCCGTCTATTATTTGCACAAATGGTGGGCGCGTCGTCTAGGCTCTGTCTTTCGCGGCATCATCCTTGGTGCGCAGATCGAAGACACTGTCGACTTTTGGTCACGGTTCTACGGGGTAAACGATTTTTCCGATACAGTAATCTTTGACCCGTTCATGGGGAGTGGAGTCACAGTCGGTGAAGCAATAAAACTGGGTTGTCGGGCAATAGGCCGAGATATCAATCCAGTCGCCGTAACCGCGTGTCGGGCTGCTTTTGCAAAATATGACCGGATGGCGGTTCGCGATGCATTCGCGATGCTTGAACAGACGGTTGCCCCGAAAATCCTTAACCTTTTCAAAACCCGCTTGTTCGATGGAGAAGAGGCAACGGTCCTTTACTACTTTCTCGTTAAGCTAATAGACTGCCCGCACTGTCGAAAGGAAGTGGAACTCTTCAAACGCCGAATTTTCTCATCGAATGCGGTACCCAAGAAAGACCCGACAGCACGTGCTCTTTGCCCGTCGTGCGGAATGATTGTTTATACAACCTATGATGCGGTTTCTGCCCGCTGCGACGTGTGTAGCCACGAGTTTAATCCGCAAAAAGGTAATGTCTCCGGTGCCATTGTGCATTGCCGATCGTGCGGCGAGACATTCAAGCTTGTTGAGGCAATGCGCACTTTGAGCGGGCCGCTTCGTTACCGCAGATATGCGAAAATGGTACTTGCAAGAGGCGGTTCAAAGCGGTATGAGCCAATCAATGACTTTGACAAACAACTTAACGCCGTGATCGCGCAGCAATTCAGCGCTATCGTCAGCGATCTGCCTATTGTAGCGGTCCAGCCGGGCTACAACACCAATCAGATGCTTAATCACAACTACCGCCATTGGCACGAGCTGTTCTCAGACAGACAAATCGTTTGCATTAGGTATCTCACGGATGCGATTCAGAATGTTGAAGATGACAAGATCAAGCGCCTATTCGCGTGCCTGTTCTCAGGCACACTCGAGTTCAATAACCTATTTGCCTCCTTCAAGGGAGAAGGAACGGGTGCCGTCCGACACATGTTTGCAAATCATGTTCTGAAGCCCGAGTTGATGCCAATTGAGGCGAACATATGGGGAACACCAAAGTCCTCGGGAGCATTCTCTTGCCTTTACCAAACAAGGGTTGAACGAGCACTCGACTACAAGGATCTGCCAACCGAAGTTGTAATTGATTCCTACTCGGGGGCTAAGTCAGGTGGCTTTAGCAGGGCGTTGTCGGCGGAAGTGGTATCAGATTATGGCAGCTTCAACAACTCTTCTGACACCGTCTATTTGAGCCAAGGCGACTCGTCTTGCACAGACATTCCTGATCGCTCTGTTGACTTAGTCGTAACTGATCCTCCCTTCTTCGACAATGTGCATTACTCTCAACTCGCCGACTTTTTTTACTATTGGTTGAATCAGTTGCTCCAAATTGCGCCAAGTTCCACAACCCGCGCCGCTACCGAGGTTCAGGACACAGACGCAGGTCTCTTCACCACTAAACTCACTTCTGTATTCGCGGAATGTAGGCGGGTTCTCAAAGATAATGGCCTATTTGTTTTCACTTACCACCACGCGCGTCACGACGGATGGGCAGCGGTGCATCGTGCAATCCGTCATGCAGGGTTTGTATGTGTTCAATCGTTCCCCGTGAAGGCAGAGATGGCCGTCTCGATGGTACTGCAACAAGCAAAATCACCAATACATCTCGATCTGGTGTTAATCTGTCGTAAGGCGCAGAGCGTGCCAGCAAAGAAGTCTGTCATCGATCCGCTTCCCAAAGCTGTTAGGCGATCTGCAGCACAAGCTTCGGCGTTGGCTGCGGCAAACGTCGCGGTCTCGCTTTCCGATGCTAAAGTCATTCTCATGGGGCAACTGCTTTGCGAGACGCATAAAATGTACTGCCTTGATGAAGAAGAGACATTCCTAAAGAAGCGCGAAAGTGACGTAGACAATTACGTAGAACACATCCTTGTAGAACGCGGAGAAATTCTTTACAAGGCGGCTGCTGCTGAGCAACTGGTTCTCTTTGAACAGATGGTAGAATACTTGGCCAACAATCGCATGCAGCGGACGCGGAAAAGCCGCGCCGCTGATGTGTAGCGTTAATCGCTCTTTCAATCGGAAATCATCAATATTTTTAGTTAGATGACCTTTACATTTGTAGGTGTACTAACCCAATGCGAAAATCTTGACCATGAATTTTTTCTAAGCGGGTTCAATTTTGCAAATTGAACCCAGGAATTAAGGGAGCGAGTTTCAAGCCTGGTCCCGCTTAAAAACCGGAACAATATTCCCTTGACTTCATATTTTGATATGGTATAAAAAACTATGTATACTATTGAGCGAACCGACGAGGTGGCCAGTTGGATAAAGGTATTAGATGAGGATGCCCAAGAAGCCATCTTAAAAAGTCTCTTGATTCTGAGGAAAATAGGTCCTTCTCTGGGCAGACCCCATGTGGATTCTGTTAATAAGAGCCGCCATCAAAATCTGAAGGAACTCAGGGTTCAATGTAAGCAAAGGTTATTCAGAATTTTTTTTGCTTTTGATCACAATAGAGATGTAATTTTATTGATAGGCGGCGATAAAAGAGGAGATAAAAGATTTTACCAAAAAATGATACCTATGGCCGATCGGTTATATGATCGACATCTTATCCGGTTAAAGGAGCAGCATGAGCATACCAGCCAAAAAGATAAATAAAAAAAAGGATTTCATTGATGAACTCCATTCCATGATTTCCCCTGAAAGAGCGGAGAGGGCCAAGAGAGAAGCCGAAAAAGAAATATTTCAAATACGCCTATCCGAGATCAGAAAGAAAATGGGGGTTCGCCAAGAAGATGTTAAGTCATTTACCCAGACAGGCATTTCAAAATTAGAATCAAGGAAAGACATGAAGGTTTCAACACTTGTCGATTATCTGAATAATATAGGTCTGGGAATAGAAATTAAAGTGTATCCCAAGGTCAAAAAGAGAAAAGGATCGGAGGAAATAACTTTGTTAAGGATGTAAAGCAAAATTATCGAAAAGTATTCAATGGGTCGCCGTCCTTATAAACTGTCCAGACAGCCGTTTGGCTCAGCTTCGAGCCATCAAAGACCCTCACCGGATCAAGGGTTCTATTCGTCTTTTCCTCCTTTTTTCTGTTTTTGCAATATTCAACATTTCAAACGGATAGTGTTAACTCAAACACATTTTGAAGAAAATTAAAGAGGGGCAGGAGATTATTATTACCGAGCGGGGAAAGCTGTTAGGGAAGATTGTTCCTTTTTCGACTAAGGACCTTTCCCTGGAAAATCGCATTCAGCAATTAGAGCAACAAGGGATCCTGGAGCCCTTATCCAGAAAAGCGGGAAGACGACTTCCTCCTCCTCTTCCCGCCCCGATTGGCCGGGCTCAAAAATATCTTCAAAAGGGTCGGAACAGATGACAGGAAAAGAAAAACCGGCAGTTATCTCCAGAGATGTCTTGGCTGCCCTCATCTGTCCCGGTTCCAGCAGGCCATTCTTTTCCTGTTTATTTAACTCTTCGGTGAAAAATTTTTCCCGATCTTCCAGGCCGGGGCGATATCCGATCCCAGTCCGGCATACATTTTTTGAGGCATGACCAGGATCATGGGGTTCATTTTCCGAAGATCCGGAATGCCATCGGTGAGATACCTTTCCTCCGTATAAGCGGTGACGATTTCACCGATAAACAGTTCTTCCATGGGCAGGTCGACAATCTGAACCAAACGGCACTCGGCATTGAAAGCACATTCCCGGATCATCGGGGCGTTCCCCAGCTTGCCGTAGAAGGAGTCAAAGACTTCGGATTTATCCACTTTGTGCCCCGTTACGATCCCGCAATAATCGGTCCGTTCGGCCAGTTCCGCCGAGGGAATATTTAAACTGAAGGTCTTGTTTTCTTTAATGCCTGGATTGGTATAGTGGGCCTTGCCTAAGGTCAGCATCACATAAGGAGGCTTGGGATTGGCCATACTGAACCAGGCCACGGTCAGATAATTGGGTTTGCCGGCCACATTCGCCCCCACCAGGGAACAGGGCATGGGGTAGAACATTCTGT
>Ga0233425_10004214_pt1 | contig 24533 bp, 8 predicted proteins | sample Watercolumn_Towu_2_FD_181712 | JGI IMG/M metagenome (GOLD analysis project Ga0233425, IMG submission 181712) | Freshwater microbial communities from Lake Towuti, South Sulawesi, Indonesia - Watercolumn_Towuti2014_140_MG | ecosystem: Environmental > Aquatic > Freshwater > Lake | place: Indonesia... | reverse complement strand
ATTAGGCGGTATGTTGTCATCAATCCCCACCGACCTTCGAAAAATGGCCTAAGTCCGACAGACTCCTAGTGCGCGGCCTACCTCAGCCAACCTGCAAGAGCGATGGGTACGTGGTACGATTGACCAGCGATTGAACGACAACATTCCATCGGATATCTTCGTCGATGGCGACACCCAGCGAGGTCCTGGCTCCACAGGTCGCGGCCCTCCGTGAGCTTTCTCCCGCCACCAGCCCAGCGTCCCTTTTCTGCGGCCGGACCCTGGTTCACATTGCCAGCACCATTTATACGACCGAAGGCATAAACACCTATATTTTGGCCTTGGTCGGCCGCCTGGCCTCGCGGAACTCCGGATTAACCCAGGTGGTTTGTTATGAGCATGCCGATGCAGACTGTATCGATGATTTGTCCGTCGGCACGAGCCGCATCCGATTTCACTCGTTTCGAATCGATAGTCCGCCGGACTTGGTTCGCGTCCTTGGCCATTACCATTCGCGGCCGGACCAACCGCTCGACCTGATCGTTGCTCATATCCCCTTCTTTCCGGAAGCGCGCGCCGCGGGAGAATTCGCCCACCGGCACCGCATCCCGTTCCTCGCCTATAACCATGCAGGTGCCGGGAGTTTGAGCGCAGACCAGGAACGGGTGCTGAAGGAAACCTTGTCAGGAAATGGCAGGATCACGGTACTGGCGGTCAGTGCGGCTTCCCGCGCGAAGATTTGCACGGAAAGCGGGCTCGACGTACCCATAGAAATCGTTGGTCCGATGATCGCCACCGAGCGCTTTACGCCAGTGTCTCCGGGCGAAAAGGACGCTTGGGCAAAGATCAAGTCCGCCCGGGAAAACCTGAAATCCGGCGGAAAGAGGGATCTGCTGGTGTTGGCCCCCAATTCCTTCATCGCCCGCAAGCTGCCGCTGGATCTGATCCACGCCCTCCGCGCGCTGTCGGCCGTCAAGAGTCTGGTAAACCTGAAACTGGGGTTCGTCGGACACATGGATAGCGCCGAATCCGCATCCCTTCTGCAGGAAGCGGTCGCCTACATCCGGCAGCATGACCTGGTCAGCCGGATCACCTTCTCACCCCCCGCGGACCAACACCTCTTGCGGTATGTCTACGGCGCTGCCGACATCGTCGTACTGCCGGGATTCAGCGAGACCTTTGGCCTCGTGCTGGCAGAGGCCGGATTGATGGCACGCCCGGTGGTGGGCTATGACGTGGCCGGCGTGCGGGAAGTGGTCGACCATACCCATACCGGACTGCTCGCCCCCTGGCATGCCGATCGGGACATCCGCGTCGCCGGCCTGGCCAAGGCGATCCGGCAGCTGTGCCTGGACCCCGGGATGCGCTCGGCCATGGGCAGCGCCGGCCGTCGCCGCATTCTCGAGAAATTCGATCCAGCCCGTCTGATCCAGCGGCACGAGGAGTGCTACTCGAGAGCGATCGCAGGCAACTCCGCCTGAGAGGCCTCCCGGCCACGGATCACCTCGGCGGCCAGGCCGATTCCTTCATCGACCCGGCAGAAACCGGCCGCCGCTCCGGTGGACGGGCACAGAACTGCCAATTTCTCTCTATGCCCGCTCATCCCCCGGTGCCGCAGGATTCCTTGCCGGCCCGAACGTCCGCCACCGAACACTCGCCGTAGCCGACCACGTCGACGCTCAGCATGGAAACGGCGGCTTGCTTGCCGGCGCCGTCGGAATCGGTCGCTTTGTCTTCTGCGCCCGGGTCCATGCCGGTGGCGGCTTTCGCAGCCCCCGTGGCGGCGCTGTCGGCTCCTGCAGGCACCACCGGCGGAGCCACCGCGGTGGCTACCCCGATCGACGCACCGCCGGTCGACTGAATATTCGACGCGCCAATGACGGCGGTCGCGGCAATCACCACCTGCCCTCCCTTGATGCCCGCCTCGCCGGCGTTGACGACCCCCGCCGGCGCCGCCAGGATCACCTTGCCGGGCTTGCGGTCCGGGCTCGATACGATGGCCTGGATACCGCTGCCGGAGACCGTGGGCGGGAATCGGGTGGATACGTTGCCGTCCGGGTCCGTGACGACTTGCGGACTCGGCGCGGAAATGGCCGATTTCGCCCCGCGGCCGGCGTCGATATCCGCGTTCGACGACCAGATCAGAATGTCGCCGCCGTCCATGGTAAAGACCCGTGACTCGTTGACCTGGAAGTCGCCCTTGACCACAGCACTCAAATTGCCCGTCTGCTGAACGACCAGACCCAACTGGCTCGCCTCCTTCGCACCGCTGACCGTGCCGGCCAGACCCGCATTGACCATGCCACCCGGCACCGCGATATCGATATCTCCGCCAGCCAGGGTCTGAATCTGGCTGAAGAACAACCTCAGATCGCCCTTGCCGCCGTCGTTCCCGAAGAATTCCGCGATGGCGTCGTAACCGGACTGGTAGTCTTGCTTTCTGCCGCTGCGCGCGGCCCGGTTGGCGGCATCTGCCACTTCCCGGTACAGAATGTCCAGCAGGGGTTTCAGCTTGTTCGGCTCTTCCAGGCCCTTCAGATAATTGGCGGCCTCGCCACCCTCCAGGATGAGCGGCTTTCCGTTCTCCAGTACTGGATTACCCGCCTCGTCCAGTTTGGCTATCGCATATTTCCCGGATCCGACGAATGTATCGATGAAGGTCGCAAGATCCGGCTTGTCCGCCAGCCCGGCCAGGACCGCAATCCCGGCGCCGGGATTGCCGCTCAATGCAGGGTTCCTGAGGCCGCCGAAGGTTCTGACGCCATTGGACGACCCCAGATCGATGTCGCGGCCCGCGACGAGCTGCAACTGTCCCGGGCCGCTCACCTCGACGGATTGCGGCTGCCGATCCAGTGCGCCGGTGATGGCGTTTCTCGACGTCGGATAGCGGAAGTCCCGGCCCGCTTCGATTCGGGTAACGTCTGACGCTTCGAGGTTTTGCGAACGCAGGTCGAGATTGCGGATATCCCGGCCGGCGACGATCTCGGCCGCCTTGGGCAGGAACAGCGTCGCCGCCGAGGCGGCATCGATGTCTCCGGATGCGGCGACCAGAAGAACCGGATTCCGGTCCTGACGAGTGCCGGGGCGAGCCGGATCCTGCTGGTGTACCGGGACGGCGGCGTGGATCACGTCAGCCTTGGGGGAAGAGCCGCTGAGCCGTCCCTGTAACGAAGTGTCGGTGCCGACGAGGCTTCCGGCAGGCAGTTCCGGACTCGGCAGCAGGGTCGGGTCGGCGTCCGACATGTTGATGGCGGACCCAAGCAGGAGATTCGTGCCGGCAAGCAGTTCCAGCTGCCCCTGGTTGCTCGGAACCATGTTGAAGTTTCTTTGCACCTCGATGCTTCCCTGCATCGCTTCGATCTTCACGGTCGCGGGGTACACCGAAAGCGCGAAGCGGTCGTCGTCCGACCGCCCGGTGGCTCTCTGGAACTGGTCGTAGTTGTTTTGCAGGACGACGTCCCCGGAATCGGCCCGCAGCTTGACGGAACTGCTGCCGTCATAGGTCAGGAAGAGACTCTGCTTGGTTTCGCTGACGGTCGAGAGATTGGCCTGTTCCAGCAGGCTGGGGTTGAAAACCGTCGCCAGGCCGATGTCCTTGCGCGCGTGCAGGTCGAACTGTGCTGCCCCCATGGCCAGAGCCGGACCCATGCCCGAGCCGTCATAGACAGTGCTGCCGTCCGCGTCGGTCGACCGTCCCGCGCCCAGATACCCGGTGCCGATGCTGCCGCCGGCGTCCAGTCTTCCGTATCCTTTTTCCACGTAGAAGACGCCGCCCACAATATCGCCCCCGGCCGCCACGTTCAGGTTGCCGCCGCCCTGGACGAGGTATTGGTTGCTGTGAAATTCCTGGGGCCGCCCGTCGTTGAAGACGGTGGTCTGTCCGATCGGCTTCGCGGAAGTCGGAAGCATCACGGACAGGTCGCGAACGTCGCCGCCCGCGGTTACCGTCACGTTGCCCCCGCCCAATGCGCCGACATCCTGATAGAAACGGCGCGAACCGATCGTCAGGGCATCGCCCTCGACATAGTCGCCCCCGATATTGATTCCCCACATGGCGGGGATCCCCGTTCCCGACTCCGTCCAGGTATCGGTTCGGGCCAGCCATTCGGTAATCAGCTGCCGGGCCGGCAGCACGTCGGGATTGATTTCCCGGACCACGTCGCGGCCCGCGGCGATGGTGATATCGCCGCCATCGACGGGATATTCCGCGTACATGCTGCCGAGGACGAAGGTATCGTCGAGATTGCCGTAGCGACGCTCCGCCGCCGGCGCGTCGGAATCGCCGGAACCGGGCCGGCCCATGGTATAGACCGCCGCCGCGTGATCCCCGGTGGTAAACGGATGTTCCTGCTGGGGTGCGACCCGTTCCTTCTTGAAGACGACATCCCGCCTGGCTTTGAGGCTGATGGTGCCGGTACCGGTCCGCACCTGGATATTGGGCGCGAGGACGACATCCCTCCCGGAAACGAGCTGGTAGCTCCAGGAATTGCCGGGCTGGAGCAGGTCCGGAACGGCCGGCAGGTCCGGATCGACCTTTCCAGGCGCGAAGGCATCGGACAGGGAATGATCCAGCAACAGGTCACCGCCGGCGCGCAAGGTCAGGAAACCCGCTGTACCGCTACCGTCCGGTCCACCGCTTCCATAGCGCCAGTTCACGAAATCCCAATCCGCCGCCAGTTTCAGGTCGCCGCTGCTGCGGACTTCGATTCCGGGCATGACGGTGATCGGCACCGAAAACGCCCATGGCACGGCCGGCACGGCGGCCATGAAGTGATCCGTGTCCTGCTTCCATTGCGACATCGTTTGCGCGTCGATGGTGTTACCGGGAGCCTGGTAGACGCGCGTCGCCTCCAAGGCGACCTGATCCACCCCCAGGAAGCGGGTATTCACTTCCTTCTTCTCGTTGACTTCCCGCAGCCCGACGTTGCCGTCGGCGTCCCGTCCGGTCCGAAGATGGATGTCGCCCTGGCGCCCGCCGGCCCCGGCCGACACGTCGATCCCCTTGCCGGCAGCGGATGCCGCGGAAAGATCCAGCACCCCGGTTTCGCTGTTGTCCTGACCGACGGCATCCAGCAGCACGTGGCCGCCGTTTCCGCCGCTCTCGGTGGCTTGGGCCAGAATCGAGGCGCTGGCGCCGACCCGGATCTCACGGCCGGCACGGATGGCTACCGAACCGCCATCGGCGCCGGACGCGTCGATGGCGCCATCCACGGCCACATTCCCATGGTCGGCCGACAGTACCAGGTGATGGGCCTTGACCTGATCGGATGCGGCGATGTCGATGTCGCCACTGCGCTGCCGGATGGAAACGGACTCGGTGAATCCGGCAGCGCGAATCGTGTCGTTCAGTTCGGAGAAACCGTCGCCGCCGAAGCGCTGGGCATCCAGCGCGATGCTTCCTGCCAAGGCGCCGCCGCCGGAATTGGCGTGAATCGCCGCCCCGCCCAGATCCACCAGCCCTTCCGCCGCCTGGATGATCAGTTGGCCCGCATCGCTGGCGTTGTTGCCGCTGCCCTTCCCGTCCAGTGCCAACTCGGTCCGGTCCGCAAGAACGACGTTTCCGTGGTCGGCTTGCAGCGAAATGCTTCCACCGTCGGAGTGGCGGGTGACGCGCCCGAAGGCAACGGCCTCCCCGGATACGTCCAGCCGGCTACCGTCGGTGAGATGGATGTCTCCCTGCAACGCCTGCATCGCCAAAATGCCGGACGCCAGATTGAAATGGGCGTTGCCGGAAATTGCATCCGCCCGCAGCGACCACTTGGCACCCAGTTGCAGACCGCTGGCATCGGCCGTACCGGAAACCGACGCCAGCGTGAGGTCGTGACCGGTCACATCGATTTCCGCCGTGGCACCGGATCTCCCGCTGACTTCTTTCGCCTCCAGGGTCAGATCCGCATCGACAGCCAGCCTGCCGCTGCCCTGGCCACCAGCCCCACCCGTCGCCAGGATCGCTCCGTCGCTATGCAAGCGGACATCCTGGAAACCGGAGATGCGATAGGAACCGTCATCCAGCATGAGCTGCTTGCCGGCTTGCACATCCAGGGTTCCCGCACCGCTGGCGGGGTCGCTACCCACCTTCGAGCTGCCATTGCGGAGCAGGACGTGGTCGGCGGCCAAACGCGCCGCCGCGCCGCCGTACCCCTTGATGGCGGCAGCGTCGATGCTCAGGGACGACCCCGCCGGGGTGCCGCCACCCGGTGCCGACGGGAGCTGCAGCCGGACGGCACCGAACAGATTGAGATCGGAGCTGCTGACCAGTTCGAGATCGCGGACGCGCAGTGCTGCCAATTGCTCCTGGTCCAATACCAGACCCGAGGCGGCTGCAGGCGCATCACCCAGGCTGATCTCGCTGGCATGCAGCGCCAGCGAGCCGCCGGTCATGTCGATCTCACCGTCGAGGAAGGTATCCTTGGTGGAATCCAGCAGGATCGAGCCGGACGATTTGAGTTGCGCTCCCTGTTCGATATCCAGGATGCCGGCCGTTCCCGTAACCGGGTCGCCCCGGTTGATCTGCGCCTGCTCTCCGGACGACACCCGCAAGAGTGCGCCGTCGCTGCCGCCGTCTGCATTTTGCACCTTCAGGACCACGCCATCTCTTGGATCAGTGCCCTTGCTCTCCACCACGGCGCCGCCGGCTACTTTCACTTCCTCCGTGGCCGCCAGGATCACTTCCTTGTTCTTGAGGTGAACCCCTCCCGCCACGGTAACCGCTGACGCTTTCACCGTCAGTCGGTCGGCGCCGATTTCACGGCTCCGCTGGCCACCCAGAAGAATGCTGGAAACATTGAGCGCATTCAGATCCGCAGCCAGCACGTTCACCACCCCCGGTTCTGGTTCCAGCCCTTCGTCCAGACGATTCACCACGGCCAGCCGATCCGCCGCGATGTCGATCTTGCCACCGACCCCGTTGCCATAGGCGACGGTCTGGACGTTGCCGGACAAGGTCAGGCTGGCTACCGCCGAGAGCGCGAGATCGCCGGCATCTCGCGGAAGATTCGGAATGATCTGATCGAACTTGGCCGCCTTGGCGGCGAAGAACTGGTTCGCCTGGAACAGCTTGTACTCGGACTGGGTCTTGGCGATCGACCCCGGCTGCACCACGAACCCGGTCCACCGGCTATCCGCGAAGTCGGTTCCGGCGGCGCCGTAGCGGCCGGCGACGACGACGCTACCGTCGGGATTCATCAGGGTCTGGTCGGGTGCGAGATCGGTGGTTCCCGACTGGGGCGTGACCAGATAGGCCCCCGGCAGCAGAGCGTAATGGGCAGGCAGCAGGGTGTACCAGCCTGCGGCCAGTCCTGCCCCCCCGGTCAGGTAGATTCGGTCTCCCACGTCCAGGCCGGATGCCGGAAATTCGGCCGGATCGTAGGGCGTCATCAGGCTGGTGAACTCCGGCAGGACGGCGAACTTTTGCCGATAACCCTTGCTTGCGGGATTGAGCACGTCGGTCGAACCGCCGGGGCCCGGTATCCATTCGTAAGCGGAAAGATTTCCCCCGCCGTTCAGGGAAATCTTCGAACCGCTCGCCAGATCCACTTCCTTTCCATTCAGGGAGATCGACTTGGCCGGAAGCTTGTCGAAAACCAGCACTCGGGTTCCGGTCGGGTCCAGAGGAAACACCCAGTCGGTTTCGCCTTGCACCTGGCCGAAGGGAACGGTCAGTCCCACGCCGGAAACCGACGTGACGCTGCCACGGGACAGATGCAGGCGTTCCCGGGCGTTCAGGTTCAGTTGTCCGAACGGCGCCTTCAACGTGCCGAGCTGATCGATGTTTTGGGCATTGACCGTCAGCGCGCCACCGGCCGAGAAGATGGGCGCTTTGTCGCCGCCGGTGCGGGCGAAGGTGACCGTTCCGGCGTTGGCGTTGATGGTGTATTGGGACAGCGTGCTCGGATAGATCCGGTTGGCCGAGATGGTGAGATCGCCACCGGCGTTCAGCGTGCCCAGGAAATCCTTCTGGTCCGGGAATTCCGGTTCGCGGACCCCTCGGGCCCGGACGTCGCCGGAGCTTTTCAGGTCTGCCTGGCCAAAGCCCTGGAGACCGAAACCACCGACCAGGTCGATGCCGCCGGCCTGCACCTGCAGGTGACCGCCACCCCCCGCCGCCTCGCCGGGACGCCGGCTGCCGCTCGATCCCAGGGAGACGTAAGCCGCATCAAGGTCCACCTTGCCCTGCTGCTGGTCGGGCGTTACGCCGGTCCAGCCGATCTGGGGCGCATCCAGAGCAATCTGGCGCTCCGCAGACAGTTTCACGTCGCCATGAAACAGGATCTTGCCCACCGGCACCTCGCCCGCCATCCGGTTTGCCTGCAGGCGAATCGAGGAAAACCCTCCGGCGGCGATCTGCGCCGCGCTCAGCCAGGCATGGCCGCTATGGGAGTTGGGGATATCCTGCCCTGGTTGCAGTGCCGCCGCATGGATTTCGGCTTCGTTGGTGACGTGGATGACCCTCGGCTGTGGCAGTTCGGCATCGGTGCGCGGATCGTCGTCCGGAAACAGGGCCCCCCCATCCAATCTCGGCAACTTGCGGCGGCGGAGCGGATCGAGGACGACGCTCAGGGAACCGCCAGCGGACCTGCGCCCCCCCGATTTGGCCGAGAGCGAACCATCCAGCAGCATGCCTTCGGCGGCCGTCAACTGAATCCGGCCGCCCTCCGAAGTCACTTCCCTCCGCTTGTGCTCGACGCTGCCAAGCGCGGTGGGAACGTCGATTTGCTGCGAAGCGCCGTCGGCACGGATGGTGGCCCCCTTCTCCGTGACGATGTAGCCGCGATCGGCCGACAGGCTGATCCTGCCGCCGTCCAGCACGGTCCCGAGCTTCAGCCCACGGTTGTTCGGTACCGGAATGTAGGTTCCGTCGGCCAGGAGCTTGCTGGAAGATCCGAGCCAGATTCCCTGCGACGGGATGAACCCGTTGCGCGGCGTCGTGGCCGGGACGATGGCCAGGTCGATGTTGCCGGCGGGAGCCTCGATGCTGCCGTTCAGGAAGATCGAGGTATCGGACTTCAGGGAGACGGAACCGCCTGCCTCCGCCCGGATCCGCGCGCCGTCCCCGACCGCAAGCGCCTTGTCGGCAAGCTGAATGCCGGTCTGGATCGAAGACAAACCGAGGCTCACCGGTTTCCTGGTGGCGTCCGGCAAGGTGCCGACGGTCGAGACGGCATCGAGGTTCGGCGCGCTAGAGATCTGGGCTGCGGCCGGCAACAGAATGCGGTTCAGCATCCGCAGCGTCAGCTGGGTGTCGGGCAGGACCGTCAAGCCGAACCGGTTGGCGACGAGATCGAAGCTCGAGAAGCCGCCGCTGCGGAAAAACTCCGGACCCAGCGCCAGAACCGGGTCATCGCCCGGCGAAGGCTCGCCCTGTCCCACCGTCACCTGACTGGTGGTGATGCTCAGCTTGCCGCCCCGCGACAGGCCGTAGCTGTAGAGACCGGCACCGAGCACGACCTTCTGCGGGTCGATGCCCTTGGCCGTGAGACTGATATCGCCGCCGGCACCGGCGGTGACCCTGCCCTTCGGGTCCATCCGCGCGCCGCCGCTGGCATCGATCCGGCTTCCCTGGTCGAGGACCAGATCGGCGTTCCTGCTGTTGATGGTGACCTTGCCTCCGGCGATGGCCAGCGGCGGCGGGGCTTCTCCCCGGTTCGTCAGGGCATCGTTCACCCACAACCCCCGGACGTCGATGCTCGCCTTGCTCCCGAGGTGGACGTAGCGGCTGGCGTCCGATTGGGCCGGCTGCAAGGTGACGGTACCCGACGGGATCGCGATCGTTCCCTGGTGTTCGACCAGACTCCCGCTCAGGTTCAGGGTCCCCGTCGCCGGCAGCTCCAGCCTGGTTCCCTCGGTAACCGTGACATTCGCCAGACTTTCCAGGCTGACCACGCCAAAACCAGAGCCGGGCAGGGAACCGGCAAGAATCGTCACCGGCGCCGGTCGCCCCCCCACCGACGGGAAGGCGCCGGTTTCGCCGACCTCATGCTCGGCGGGAAGATGGTCGACGACGATGTCGTTGCCCGCATGGATCGACAGCCGGCCCATCTCCGGAAGATGCTTCCAATGGTCCGGATCGGAGGAATCGAAAGCAAGCCGCTGGTTGGAACCCCGCACCGTCGAGCCTTTCAGGTTGCCGTCGGCCACCACTGCGTTGCCGGAAATCGCGAGGGAGCCGCCTGCCTTGCCCTCGACGTACCCGTGCTCGAAACGCTCCTTGCCGACGATGCCGACGTAGTTCAATCCGGGATCCGCGGTGCCGACGTCATAAAGCCTGCCGTTGGCGCCGATCAGCTGGCTGGTCGTGATCGTACCCGATCGATAGGCGACCGATCCGCCGGATACGTCGAGGGTGGCGCCGGATTTGACGATGGCTTCGCCGTCGGAGCTGACATTGATGCTCCCGCCGGCGGTGCTGCGCTCGTCGATGTTGCGTCGAATGCGGTTGACGGCGCCGGAAACATCGGCAATGGGGAGCTTGCCGTCCTTGTCCACATCCCGCGCATCGAACCGGATGGTCTTGGCGTGCAAAAACCCCTCGCGCTGGATCGGCGAATCGCGCAATTCGTTGTTACGCAACTCGACGCTGAGTACGTTCCGGGACATGTCGAGCTGGATGTCGCGAAGCCCCGATGCATCCACCACGCTTCCCTTTTCCAGGAAGACCCGGCTGTCGTCGATCGCACCCGAGGTGACCCGGTTTTTCGCGACGAGGTCGATCTGGCCGGAAGGGGCCACGACGCGGGAGCCGCTTCTGACGATCACCCGATGACCGTCGATCTCGATTTTCGACTTCGGCTGGGTCTGGGCATCCACCGCCTTCTCGGACTTGTTGGCGTCCGGCATCACCAGGGTCCTGCTCCCCGCTCCCAGGGTCACCGTCGCATGTTCCCGGTCTTCGCCACTGCCCCGGACATTGGTGCCGGGATCCAGAACCAGGCTGCGGTTGCGGTTCACGGCGCGGCCGCCTTCACGCGCCAGGAGCCGGATGGAACCGTTGAGCTTGACCGACGAGGTGGCCGATACCAGCCCATCCTGATTCACCGCGAAGCCGACCAGGCTGGCGTTGCCACGATCGGCCAGGATCTTGCCGACATTGTTGATATCGCCGCCGGTACCCACTTCCACCAGGAGCCCGCGGAGATCCGAGTCGCCGGACTCCTGCAGATAGACCTTGTCCTTGGACGCGGCGAGGATGGTCTGACCTTCCCTGCTGCTGATCGTGCCCTGGTTCTCGACGACCGGGGCCGCAAGAATCACCCGGTTGCCGCCGGAGACCTTGCCCTTGTCGGACTTGGCACCGGCAATGTTGGCGCCGGCTTCCACCAGGATCCTGACCGGAATCTTCTGCTGATTCCGGTCCAGCAGGTAGCTGCCGTCTTCGTTCCTGAGGTAGGCATCGCCCGACGACTGCAAGGCCGCCGCGCCGGTCTGGCCGAAAACCTTGGTGATCCCTCGCCGGAAGGTGTCGTCGCTGATTCCCAGGCTCGACGCCACCAGCGCGCTGACATTGACCTGCGACCCCTTCCCGAACACGAAGCCGTTCTGGTTGATCAGATAGACCTGGCCGTTGGCGGTCAGCGAACCGAAGATCTTGCTGGGCTCACCGGTGTTGCCGATGTTGTTCAATGCCACGGCGGTGGCACCGGGCTGATCGAAGTGCACCGCGTAGCCGCGATCGATGTCGAAGGATTTCCAGTCGAGGATCGCCTTGCTGGATTCCTGCTCGATGGTGAGCTTGTGGCCGTCTGCGCTGAGACTGCCGGTGGCCGAGCCGAACCGTGCCCAGTTCTCGCTCGGCTGCCGGGGAAGCGCCAGGACGGGCAATGGCGAGTGATCGGCAGCCAGCGCCGCATCGCCGGTGAACAATCCCCCGGCGAGGATGCCGCGCATCGCGGCGATCAGCGCCCGCTGGCGCCGCTCCGGCTGACCGGCAGGAACCCTGACGGCGTTGCACTTCAGCTTAGGCATGGCAAAACCCCTTTCGTTGAACTGTTAGAACTCATAGGCCAAACGGAAATCGACCCGCTGATTGCCGGGATCCACCGTGCCTTGCCGGAACAGCGGGTAGGCCCAATCGAATTCGCCCACCAGGTGTCTGAGCATGCGCAGACGGAGGCCGGCCCCGGGCGCCGCCATTTCGTAGTGCGACGGCGTGCCGGACAGCGAGTCCTGAATCCACAGATAAGCCCAATCGAAAAACATCAGCGCCCGCAGGTTCTGGGCGAATTCCCAATCACGCGGAACCAGCCGGGGACTGGTCAGCTCCACGGAAACATTGACCCCGTGATCGCCCAGCTGCTGGGTCTGGTGATAGCCCCGGACGGTGCCGGGTCCCCCGACCGCGAACTGTTCATTGCTGATCAACGGAGAATCCGAGACTTGTCCTCCGGCCCGCAAGGTCATCATCAGGTCATAGGGCAGCTGCTGCTGGTGCCGCAGATCCAGCGTGGTGTAGAAGAAGTTCGCGCGCGAGCCGGCACGCTTGCCGCCGCCCTGGCCGTCGTCGAACTGGTTCTGATCGTTGCCGAGGCCGCGCAGGGAGAAATGCGCCGCGAGACTCGCGGAGCTGATGCGTCCCTCGCCCCGCAGCGTCGCGTCGTATCCGACCTGGAACGGCACGTAGCGGATGGGAGTCTGCTGGGTGTCGACCCCGACCAGCCTGACCCCCTGATTGAAGTCCTTGTAGTCGAAGCCCACGCTGACGCTGTGCTGGTAATCGCCGATTTCGGCCAGCGGCTTGACCAGGCGTGCGCCGAAGATGTATCCGGTCCCCACCACGGACAGCCCGCCGACATTGGCGCCGAGCTGGGTGTTGGAATTGATGCCGATGCCGTAGAAGGCGGCCCGGGTATTGGCGATTCCGGTCGGCATCACATAGGTTCCGGACCAGACCTCGACTTCGTCGAAATTCTCCGGCGACACCTGATAGCTGAGGGAGGCCGAGTGGAAGCGCTGCCACAGGTTGTCGTAGCGCAGCGAACCGACCAGGCGGCTGCGGCTGGTGTTTTCAGTATTGCGGCCATTGATCTCGACGCTGCCGTGCAGCGGCAGCTCGTCTTTCACCTTCAGCTCGACCTCCATCCTGCCCGGAGTGGAGCCGGCACGAAATACCGGCGTCACGCTGCGGTCGGCGGATTGCTTCGCCAGCTCGTTCACCTGCTTCTGGACGATGGGGAAGTTGGGCACCTGCCCCTCGGCGAGGGCGGGCAGCGATTCGCGGATCCTGCCCAGCGAATAGTATCGGGAACCGGTGACCTTGAGGCGCTCCACGGTACCTTCCACCACCTGCAGCCGGACCCCGCCTTGGACCACGTCCTGCTCCGGGATTTCAACCAACACGGTCTGGTAGCCATTTTCCCGGTACCTGGATTCCAGTGCCTGCCGCGCCTGCTCCACCGTTTCGATGTACTTTCCGGGTCCGAGAAAGGGATAGACCGTCTTTTCGACGGTGGTCCGGTCCAGCACCGAATTGCCGTCGACCCGGATCTCCCAGAGGTCGAACAGGTCCCCGGCAGCGTCATTGGCAGGGGCGGTCTGCGGCGGCGCTGCCGGTTCCCCGTGACAGGTCGAGCCCGGAAAAGTAAAGGCCAATGGGGCGAGAAGCCACGGAAGGAAAATACTGCGGAGACGGATTCTGGAAAACTGGGACATGAAATTCTGTCTGCCGTCAAAACGGCCAAAAAGCCGAAGCATTCGTCACGAATGTCGGCTCGAGTTTTGGAAAAATTGCACCTCGGAACCCTAGTCGGGTTCCGGCGATGAGGGTTGCATTCCGGGTACGGACCGGGACCTCGCGAAATTGCCTGAAAAAAGTTGCGCGAAATGACGGGGAACCGCCATTTCGCGCACAGCATTCCTTGGGCCGCTATGGAATCCCTGGCCCGGCCGGACCCGAAACGGGTACCGGTCCATAGTCCCTTGATGGGCTCATCCCGGAACCAAGCACATTGATTCCGGCGGCCGATCAGCCCTTACAGCTTCCAGGCCGGATCGGTGGAGACATGGAAGGGAGCACGGCAATTGTCCAGACCCGACGCATTCTTGTGGGTGAAGGCGTTCACCGGCCAGTTGTCCGCAAACGGGAGCTGCTGGGTATTGTCGACGGCGTTCCCCAGCAGGCCGGATTGGCCAAAGGGGTGCAGGAAACCGGTGTTTAGATTGGCGACTGTATCCTTTTTCGCCGTCTTGTTGGCGATTTCCGTCAGGATCGCCAGCTTGGCGGCGGCGTCAGTTGTGCCCGCTTCCGGGTTCCAGCCACCGACGGTGTTGTAGTCCTTACGCCACTGGTAAGCCTGCTCCGCCCAGTTGATGTACTTGCCTTCCGCCACGTTCTTGATGGTCGGCGCTACCCCGTCGATCTTGACGAAGCGGTACGGAAACGCCAGGCTTGCATTGTTTTCGCTCGACTGGATGCCGAAGGCCCAGGCATAACGGCCGGCTCCGCCCGCGATGCCATTGGTCGACAGGGCGTGGTTGTTGATGTCGACGGCCGTTACTACGGCCGGCTTGGTATCCGCGTCCTGCATGCAGGACTCGACGCCACCGCCGCTGCTCATCTGCATCACCTTGGGGCCGACCCACTGGGTGTTCAGGCCCCAGTTGGAGGAAGGAGCCAGGGCATTGGCCGTGCAGGGAGCGTTGAGGAAGACGAAGTTGGCATCCGCCTTGGTGCCCGAACCGGCGGAACGGGTGCAGTGGACCACCGGACTTCCCGGCGGCGGGGTGGTCGGGGTACCGCCGACTCCGCCGGACATCCAGTTGCCGGCGGCGTCCTTCGCATCGTAGTTCATCAAGGTATTCAGAACGGCGCCATCCTCCACCTTGACCTGGCTCCAGTCGGTGGTGTTGCCCGCCATCAGCGCAGTGACTTGCGCCTTGGTGAGGCTGGGCATGCAGGCCTGCTGGGATTCCAGGGTGCCGGCCTGGCCGTAGCCGCCGACCTTGCCGGTCTGACCCGCGATCACATTGCCGCCGGCATCCCGCGCCACGTAGCCGTTGGTGCCGCCGGTCTGGGCGGCGTGGTCGCAACCGACCGCAGGCGGTACGATCGCCCCGCTGGCGATCTGGGCATCCTGCAGCGCGTTGTACAAATGGTTGTTGACGACGATGCCGAAGACCACGGAAGCCGCTTCCTTCTCGTTCAGCAGGGTGTTGACCTGGCCGGTGGGCGGCGCGACGGTGACGACGTTGGTCGCCGCGTAGTTCACGCCCTTGAACAGTTCCGCGTTGACATCGGCCACGCCGAAGTCGGAAGTGTGGTTATTGGCATTGGTCCAAACCCCGCCAGAGAGAACCGGCTGGGCGCACAGCGGGGTGCAGTTGGCGGCACTGACCACCATGTAGGGAACGGTGTACGGCGTATAGCTCGGTGCCGAGCCCAGCAGCGGCCCCAGACCGGTAATCGAACCGCCGCTGGACAGCTTGTGGATGCGGACGATGGGATTGCCGTTGGCATCGCCGGTACCGGTGATGGTCAGGTTGGGAATCGTGGTCTTGTCCAGCAGGAAGGTCCACACCGTCTGGTTTCTTCCGGCGGTGGGGGAGGTGCCGCCGATGGGCGTCACCGTGCAGGCACCTGTGGTGCCACTGTCACAGGTCTTGTACATGGCCTGGGCGCCGGAAGCCGTGGACAGCTGCAGGACGTTGCTGAACATGTAGTCCAGACCCTTGTCCTGAGCCGAAGCGCCGGAAAGATAGATGTCCAGATCCGGTACGGTGTTGACGTCGTAGGCGAACGCACCCTGCGCGCCGGTGAGCAAAGCAGCCGAAATGGCCACGGAAAGTTGTGATTTACGCATGATTACTTACCTCTAGTAAGAAAAGCGAATTGAAACCAGCCCGGCGCCGGAAGCGCCGGGCCGTCCAACCTGAGAGTTAAGAGCGGCTTTCGCGGCGTGCCACGGTGGCAAACCCGAACAGCGCCGATCCCAGCAGCCACACCGCTGCCGGCACCGGCACCGCGGCCGTGGTGAAGTTCAGCTTGCCGGCCGCCAGATCCAGGGTGAAGTCACCCAGTTGCTGGGTGATCGCCCGACCTGCGAAGTTGTTGTAGTAGTAGTCCCAGCTCAGGAAGAAGAAGTGCGTGGTCTGGCCGAGCGCACCGTTGCTGTTATTGCTTCCGTACACCCCGGCGCCGGCGAGGTTGCCGCTCTGGTTGCTCCAGTCGGCAGTGGCGTCGGACGGACCGAACACGGCCGAGTCGGTGGTCTGCAGGCCGGCGTTCACCCCGCTGATGTAGCTGGGCAGCTGGCTCTGCACAGCGGTACCGATGTCTAGGTCGGTCGGGTGGAAATTGGCGGCGGTCTGGCTGACCGACAAAACACCGGACCCGCTGGCGCCGGCGGTGGTCATCAGACCCTGGACATTGGGACTGGCGTTATCCAGGATCCCGGAGGCATCGGCGCGGAGATTGTTTCCGGCCAGAACCGACCAGCGGTAGGAGTCTCCTGCATTAAAGAAGTTGCCACCCGCAGCCAGCGCCGGGATGGACAGGTTGTAGCTCTGGTCTTGCAGGGACGCCGACGTCAGGAAGTTGACGAAATCCACCTGCAGGTTTTGCACGAAGGTATTACCGGAAGTCTCGTCCTTGACGACCAGGAACAGGTCGCCGCCCACGTCCAGGGGCGAATTCACCGCCGGAATGACGCTGCCCGGAGTGGGGCCGTTGACCTGATTGGTGCCATCGGCGATGAAACTGGCGGACGAGGTTCCTGCAAAGGAAGCCAGCAGGCCCGCAATCAACATCTTGAACTTCATGTCTATATTCCTCACGTTTGTAGGGTGAATCGAACCATACTTCGTCGGCCCAACGGCAGAAGGACCGACAGCATTGCGGAAGACCATCCCCCGCATTGCGCAACCCGGCCGTCTCGATGAAGACTCAAGACCCGTAGGCTTTCCGGCCCCGCCTCGCGACGAGTGTGGCGATCAACAACAAATACGTAAGTTGGCGACTCCTTTCGCCGGACCAGTAAGGAGGAGTGCACTGCTCGAACCGGCCCGCGCGTCCGTTTCCGGGGCGGCACTGTACTGGGTGTTTGTTACATCGCTCTGAATTTTCAGTGACACGAGATGACATTTTGATCAATCCGGAACATCCGCTGCCGAGGTTTACCCACAAGCTCCTCGTGCCATCGCCGGAAGTTCTGCTCTGAAACTTTCAGGCCGCTTCGATTCACCCAAGCCGGACCTCAAGGATGTACCGGCTGGGCCGCCGCGGCCTCGTCCCGTCCTGCAATAAACCTGTAACAAATCCCGGTTAGACTGCAGCGGCAAAGGCTTTCGTCTGCGGAGCCGAAACCCGGTTTGCAAACGGAACCACCAGAGAGGTGCGGCAGCGGGCTCGATATATTGGTCTGGAACGGCCCATCGCGGCAGTCTTGTCTTGCATCCGAGGATCGAGGGAATCGGCCTCGGCACGGAACCACCTGCAAAGTTGAACATCTAGAGGTATACCGAGATTCATCTGCCCAACCCGATCTGATCAGAAATATTCGCGAACTGCGAATTACCTTACCAGGTTTTCCAGGAACATGTATACCCTCTGATATCCCGTTTTTTCGAGGATTTCGGGGCGCTGATCTTTTGCAAAGATTGCTCGAGATTTGCATCGGCCGACTGCGCCGACGTATCTGCGCAGGAATTATCGAGCGGCGTTCAAACGCGCCTACCGTATTGCGGCTCGCGTTCAGGATTGGTCCGGCTTCTCCGGCACACCGAGCGGCCAGGAAATCGTCCTTGGGAACGGCCACAAACCCGGCGCATCCTGAAATGTCGGCCGGTCGTCGCGGGAATCGGCGAGATGCAGCCCGGCGATATCGGCTGTCGATTGGGTGATTTGTCCGCTTACGGGATTCCCGGCTCGGAGGTTGTGAAAATACCTCGGCGCATGAGACCGGTATTGTGGATCAATACGATATGTTAAGACTGGTTAACAGGGTGAGAAATTCGATTTTCTCGCAACCTCATCAGTCGGCGCCAGTGACAATTCTTACGTTTCCTTAACATGCAATACCCCCGAATCAGGAGAACAGATACCATGAACATCAGGTTTATTATCGGTGCCTTGATGCTGCTTGCGGGCGGAATCGTCTCCGCCAACCCGATCGCGGACGGGGTGACGAAAGTGCATGGCGGCGCCGACGCGTTATCGAATATTACCGAAGGGGGTGATCTGTTCCTGGTCGTTCTCGATCAGACGACCGGTTATACCTATGTGCAGAATCTCGATACCGACTTCGTCGCATTCAAGAACGGCGGGGCTCAGAATGCCGCGCAATTCCCCCTCGACAGTTCCGGCACGACCTTTCTGGGGAGTGCTGGCGATACCTATGTCTGGGCAGTACTAGCCGGAAACGGTCTGCGTGATATTGCAGCCGGAAACAATGTCGCCGATTGGGGTATCCTCACCACCGCCGGCGTGAATGGGACCGCCGGAAGATTCAGTCAGACCTTCACCGGCCCGGAAATCGACAGCACCGTCGTTACTTACCTCGGCCAGGGTTTCATCAACGCGGCCAACGCCGCCCTGAACGACACGACCAATTCGGCCACCTATAGCCCGGGAGACAATGCTGACTGGTCCAAGCAGTCCGGCAAGCTCTCCCTGGCGCCCATTTATGGTGACAACATCACCGACGCGCCTCTCGGCCAATCCCAACCGCTGTATTACCTGAGTTGGGACTACTTCGCCGGTGGCGGCGCCGGCGCGCCCGTGGTGACGCAACTCGGCAGCTTCACCCTGACGACCGGCGGGCTCGCCTTTGCCCCCCCCGGTGGCGGCAACACCCCCAACCCGGTGCTGGATCCGATTTCCGACTTCGCCGATCAGGCCGTCGGCACCACCAGCGCGCCCAAGCTGGTCACCCTCCGCAACACCGGGACGGCGGCCTATCAGATCCAGTCCGTCAGCGCCGCCGGCGCTGCCGTCGCCGGCGAATTCGCCCTGACCGCCAACAACAACACCTGCGTTACCGGGGGCACCGGCATTGCCCTGGCCGCCGGCGCCAGCTGCACCTTCGAGGTGGTGTTCGCGCCCACGGCATCCGGCGCGCGCAGCGGAACCCTGACCGTCCATCCGGCGACCGGCACCGACCTGACCGCGGACCTCCACGGCGCCGGCACCGCCGCCGGACCCGACGTGGCTTTCGACGCCATCAGCGATTTCGCCGCTCAGGCGGTGGGCACCACCAGCGCGGCCAAGGTCATCACCCTCCGCAACAACGGCACGGCCGGATTCCAGATCCAGTCCATCACCGTCGCCGGCGACGCCGTGGCCGGCGACTTCAGCCTCTCCTCCAGCAACAACACCTGCCTAACCGGGGGCACCGGCATCACCCTCGCAGCGGGCGCGAATTGCAGTTTCGAAGTCGTGTTCGCGCCGAGCGCGGCCGGCGCACGCCACGGCACGATCACCGTCCATCCGACAACGGGCTCCGACGAGACCGCCGCCCTGCACGGCACCGGCACCGCCGCCGCTCCCGACGTGGCACTGGATCCGATCAGCGACTTCAGCGATCAGGCGGTGGGTAGCACCAGCCAGCCAAAAGTCGTGACGCTCCGCAACAACGGTACCGCCGGTTACGAAATCCAGTCCGTCAGTGCTGCGGGAACTGCCGTCGCCGGCGAATTTGCCGTCACCGCGAGCAATAACACCTGCCTCAGCAGCGGTGTCGGCATCACCTTGGCGGCCGGGGCGAACTGCAGTTTCGAGGTGGTATTCGCACCCACTGCCACGGGCGCCCGCAGCGGGACCCTCACCATCCATCCGAAGACCGGCGCCGACACGACGGCAGATCTGAAAGGTACCGCTACCGCCGCGGCGCCCGATGTGGTTTTCGAGGGGATCAGCAATTTCGCCGATCAGGTGGTGAGCACCAGGAGCGCGCCCAAGCTGGTCACGCTGAAGAACAACGGCACCGCCGGCTTCGAAATCGACACCATCGCTGTCGCCGGCAGCGCCGTCGCCACCGAGTTCGCCATCACCGGCAACGACAACAGCTGCATCTCCGGCGGAACCGGCATCACGCTGGCGGCCAATGCGACCTGCAGCTTCCAGGTCGTCTTTGCACCGGCGGATACCGGCACCCGCAACGGGACCATCACCGTCCACCCGAAGACCGGCGCCGACAAGACCGCGACCCTGAGCGGCACCGGCATCACCGGCGGCCACCTGGTGGCTACCCCGGCGACGGTTCACTTCGGTGCAATCAGGAAGAACAAGACGGCGAAGTTGTCCGTGACCCTCAGGAACGACGGAACCGAAGCCGTGACCATCGGCGGGATCAGCGATCCGGAGACGCCGTTCAAGAAGCTGCGGAACTCCTGTTCCAGCAGCCGGCCGCTCCAGCCCGGCAAGAGTTGCGTGGTGTCCTTCCAATTCGCCCCGCAGTCCGAGGACAGCTTCAACGGGAGCTCGATCGTATCGGCCAGCGGCCTCGAGGACATCACCCTGAGCCTGTCGGGTACCGTCGCAGACCAGCCCGGCAGCCTGCTGGTCGACGACCCCTCGCCGACCACCGACATCGGCCTCGGTGACACGTTCACACTCAGTGGACAGGAATTCACCAGCTTGCCCGGCAAGGTGCTGGTCGGAGGCAAGGCGGCAAGGATCAAGTCGTGGACGGACGACCTCATCGTCGCCATCGCGCCGAAGAGCCTGGAGAAGGGAAGCCAATCGGTGAAGGTGATCCGGAACCGGAAGTTCCCGGCGAGCGGGGAGACCGCCATCACCGTGCATGCGCCGGAATTTGCATCGCTGCCTACCGGCGGCACCAGGGGAAGTACGATCACCGCATTGGGCCAGTATTTTGGCGCCGGCAAGCCGAAAGCGAGTTTCCGTCCCGAAGGCGGCGGAAGGGCGGTTGCGGCGAAGGTGCTGAAGGGCAATACCGGCCTCAGCCTGCAGCTTGTCGTTCCGGCACGGCTGCCATTGGGGGCATACACCGTTGTGCTCTCCAACCGGGCCGGAGAAAGTGAAGCCTTGCCATTCACCGTCAGCGCGAACTGAGGGTGAGACTTCGGCGATTCTGGCGGCGCAGGAATGCGCCGCCCATTCCGGCAGGCGACCCATGATGAAGGGGAGACTGCAAGGCGATCGGCTACGTACTTGGTTCCACCCTCGAAAAAGACATGGGCAGAGGAGCAATTCCGTTACCATGAAAGTCGCGAAGCGAACACCTTGGACTCCCTCTCCCTTTGGGAGAGGGCCGGGGTGAGGGAAACCGGCCATGGCACGAGTGCCATGACCGGTTAAGTTCAGCGCCTCTCCCGGCGGGACAATGCTGTTGAAATAAGGAACTCTCTCCCCCGCGGGAAGGTCCGCGACTAAAGCGGACGTTTGCGATTGGAGGAGCGGCAGGGAGAGGGCCAAAGTGTCAAATGATTCAATGACGTTTCCGCGCGTGTTGGGCGCTCCAGGCACTCACCTAGCCCTCTCCCGCAGGGAGATGGGACCAAGCCGCCTTGATTGAACGGCATCGGGCAGAGGAGTCAATCACCTCTGCCCATTGTGTTTGCGGATTCCAACCCAACGGTGACTCGGAGTTTCCAGTGTCCAGACATTTCCCCATCGCTTCCCTTGCCCTGACCACCGCTCTTTCCCTCGCCGCCTGCGGGGGTGCCGAGAGCCGGAAGGCGGAGTACATGGAAAAGGGTCAGAAACATCTGTCCGAAAACAACTACGAGAAGGCCAAGATCGATTTCAAGAACGTCCTTCAGATCGATCCGAAAGCGGCAAAGCCGTATTACTATCTGGGACAGATCGAGGAATCCAGGCAAAACTGGCAGGAGGCTTATGGCCTTTACACCAAGGCCGTCGAGCTGGATGCGACCGACATGAACGCCAAGATCCGGCTGGCGCGGCTCTACTTGATGGCCAAGAACGTCGACAAGGCGAAGGAATTGACGTCGGCCGCCCTCGCCGGCAACCCGTCCGACCACGACGCTTTGCTGTTGCGGGCTTCGATCGTCAATCTGGAAGGAAACTCCGGCGCTGCCCTTCAGGACCTCGCCGCCGTCGTCCAGGGCGACCCGCACCGGGTCGAGGCCTATCTGGCCCAGGCCCTCATCCACGATCAGCGCGGTGAAGCCGAGGCTACGCGTTCCGCCATCCAAAGCGGGATCGATGCAAACCCCAAGGAAGCCAGTCTCAAGCTCGCCCTGGCACGCCACTACCTCGCGCAGAAACAGACGGAATTGGCGGAGCAGACCTTGCGCCAATTGATCGGGGAGCATCCGGAAAATCTCGACCTCCGCAACCAGCTGGTCGGCCTCTATGTCGCCGAAAATCGCCTGGATCGCGCCGAAGCCAGCCTGCGGGAGGCCATCGCGGCAAAACCGGACGATCCCCGCCGCTATGCCGTGCTTGCCGACTTTCTGATGCGGCTGCATAAGCCGGATGAGGCGGTAGCGGAACTGAGCCGGGCCATCGAACGCTACCCGGACCAGACACCGATCCAATTCAGTCTGGCTGCGGTGCATGAAAAACTCGAACAGGTCGGGAAAGCGCAGGACGTTCTCCGCAAGATCATCGATACCGCCAAGGCCAAGCCGGATCGGCTGATCGCGAAGAACCGCCTGGCCGCGTCATACGTCGCGGCGGACGACCCGGAAGCCGCCACGGTGCTGCTGGATGAGGTATTGAAGGACAATCCTCAGGACAATCAGGCGCTCATTCTGCAAGGGCGGATCGCCCTATCGAAGGCCGACCCGCAGAAGGCCATCACCTACTTCCGAACGGTTCTCAAGGATCAGCCCAACTCGGTGGAGGCACTCACCCTGCTGGGCGGAGCCAATCTGCTGGACGGCAAGCCGGCCCTGGCCCAGGAAAGCTTCGAGAAGGCGGCGGCGGTCCAGCCCGACGACTTCGCGCCGCTCAAGCGGCTGGTGGAATTCCTGGTGCAGCAGCGGAATCTTTCGGCGGCTCTCGAAAAGTCCGACGGCTTCGTCAAGCTACACCCCTCACACCTGGAAGCGCTGAACCTGAAAGTCGACGTGCTCCTCGCCAACGACCAGCAGCCAGCGGCGGAAAAAGCATTGCAGGAGATGAAGGCGGCGTTTCCCGACCAGACGGTCGGAGCGCTGCGCTTGGGTCAGCTTTACCTTTCCCAGAAGCGGCCGCAGGAGGCCCTGAAGGAATTCGAGGCCATCTTGCCCTCGGCGGCCAATGACTACGAGGTCTTGAAGGGCATCGTGTCGGCGCGTCTGGACTTGAAGCAGCCGGACCAGGCGCTGCGAATCCTCCAGCAAACCCTGGCGAGCAAGCCCAAACATCCCTCGGCCAGCCTGCTACTGGCCATGTTCTACCTGGAGCAGAACCGGGACGAGGAATCCATCCGTGCCTTCCGCCAAGCCATCGGCAACAATCCGCGCTGGCTCCTGCCTTACACCCAGCTGGCCGCCCTCTATACGCGGCGGGGCCAGCCGGAGCTGGCGGCGGAAACCTACCAGGAGGCATTGGCGGTGGACCCCGGGGCGATTCCGGTCCTGCTGAAACTCGCCAGCTTGGCCGAACAGACCCAGGATTTTCCACGGGCTGTCGGCTATTACGAGCGGATTCTCGCCAAATCCCCGGGGCACCTGCTGGCAATCAATAACCTGGCCAGCCTGCTGAGCCGCGACGGCGCCAGCGGCGACGACCTCAAGCGCGCGCGGGAACTGGCCAAGCGGCTGGAGGGGAAACGGGAACCGGCGGTGCTGGATACCGTCGGCTGGCTCGATTACCAGGCCGGCGATTACGCCAGGGCGGTCGCGGCGTTGCAGCAGGCGGTCGACCGGAACGGGCAGGAGCCCGTTTTCCTCTACCACTTGGGCATGGCCTATCTGAAATCCGGCGATCCGTTCAAGGCCAAGGAATTCCTCGGCAAAGCGGTCGAATCCGGACGCCAGTTCGCGGAAGCCGGCCAAGCCCGTGCCGCACTGCAGGGACTGTGAATCGCCGCCATGCGAGTCCGGAGACCGTTAGCCGGACAGGACCCGTCCATCCATCCCCCACTGCGAGTCGTCCCTCGTGAAAACCCTGCTGTTTCTGCTTCTGGCCACCTTGCTCCTGCTGCAAACGTCAGCCGGCAGGGCCGCCGAACCGCCACCGGCGCCCTCCCCCAACGCCCCGGAGTATCGGGTCCATGCCGGCGATATCCTGGAAATATCGGTCTGGAAGGAGGAGGGGCTGAACAAGGAGGTACTGGTTCGTCCCGACGGCGGCATCACCTTTCCCCTGGCGGGTGATGTGACGGTCCAGGGCATGACCGTGGATGCCATCACCGAGGAAGTCATCCGCCGGCTCGGCAACTATCTGGCAGACCCCGTCGTCACCGTTTCCCTGAAGTTCGCCAATCAGCGCTTCTTCGTCGTCGGCAAGGTCAACAAGCCCGGCGACATCGTCTCTGCCGTCCGCCTCAATGTCCTGCAGGCCATCGCCCTGGCCGGCGGGCTCACCCCTTTTGCCGACGCCGACGACATCACCGTCATCCATCGCGAGGGCAAGCGGACGGTGAATCGCCAATTCGACTATTCGGCGATCTCCCGCGGCGACGACTTGGAGCAGAACATCACGTTGGAAC
>Ga0233425_10004213_pt1 | contig 24538 bp, 27 predicted proteins | sample Watercolumn_Towu_2_FD_181712 | JGI IMG/M metagenome (GOLD analysis project Ga0233425, IMG submission 181712) | Freshwater microbial communities from Lake Towuti, South Sulawesi, Indonesia - Watercolumn_Towuti2014_140_MG | ecosystem: Environmental > Aquatic > Freshwater > Lake | place... | reverse complement strand
ATGATAGCAGAAACGTTCGAGGGGGGTGTCGGTGATGGCTGTAGATTTTTTTCTTGAAGCCATTACGAAAAGGTGAGGATCAGTCTATGCCGAGGGTATATGGGATTCCATTGTTTTGCAAGCGATTCCCATTCTGATGCGACTTTTAGCCTTGCTACCATGCCCCTTTTTGTGCTATAATTGTGCGAAGAAATAAAAACAAAAAATCATGCGAAAATTTTCGTTCGTGGAGTGCGAAATTGAGAGGGGGCGATACACCTCCATCGTCCCAACGAAGCTGTGCTTCCTCGATGCCTCTGAGGCTGGCCGATCGGCGGGGGAGTCGCTTGGACGTGCGTGGCATGCTACCAAAGAGGGAGTGGCGTCGGGAATCAAGGGTACGGTTGAGGGCGCGAAAGCCGGCGCAAAGGGTGTTTCCGATGGCGTTGGTCAGGCGCGTGAGAGGGACCGTCAGCGCAGAGTTGAAAGAGACATGCAGGTTCCCATTGAGAAAAAAAGAGAGGCGATGTTCTCGCGTCTAGCGGAAAAAACTGGCCTTGCTGTCGAGGATATTCAAGATGCGCTCTATGTTTCCGGTTCGGTAAAGAGTCGGAACAACACCGACAAGCAGGCGCAGATTGAGGCTCTGCGGAAAATCATCGCACACAGTGATGAGGTGCCGCACATTGAAATTACCTTTGTCGGAGCGACGGACAATCTTCCGCCGAATTTTGAGAATACCGAGCGTGTGACTGATACTGAACTTTCCAGTTGGCAGGGTCTGTGGCGTCAGATTCTTGACGAGAGGCGGACTATCGGCCCTGATGATATCGCTGCGATGATCGGAAATTATCGTCCTGTCATTGAACGGTTCATCGAGTCGGATGATCCCAGAGGTTTTATTCGCAGTAATCGCGATGCATTTACGGAGAGTAGTGGTCTTATCCAGATTGCACGAGCGTATGGAAGGGCTCTTAATTTCAGGCGCGCGATTTTTGAAAAGAAAGCCGATGATGGCAAGGCTTTCCCGAGCAAGCTCACCGAACGAATTTTTCTCAATTTGCATCCGGATGCGCTTGCCGATTTCCAGCGCGGTGGCGTGCTCGTGAATCACGATCTGCGCCCTGACACTGCGGAGGAGCAGCGCCTGGCCCTTGAAGAAATTTCCAGTAATCCGGTCCGCGATCTCGATACCTACGCGAAGAGCAAGGGATGGAAAGGCCTTATGGTCTGGCCGGGCAAAAAATATGATTATCGCGATTTGGCGAAGTACATGAATGGCATCAAGCTCGGCATCGATGCCGTCGACAGGCAGAAAGACAGGAGATTCCAAAGCGTGAAGGGTAATTTGCGTATTGCCCTGAATCCGGAGGGTGTGTGGAATACGGTCAAACATATGGTCCCGGATGCATGGAAAAGCGTTGTTCCCAGAGAGCTTTGGGGCAAGGAGATGCATGATGACAAGACGACCGGCGCTCATTTCTTCAGCGGTTTCCGTGAAGGTGAGGGTGATATTATTGCGATCGATTATGATGGTGATTCTACCTCTGTGCGCGATGAACTCGTCGAAGGTCTTTCCGCCTACATCGCCTACAAGGAAGCCGGCGGCGATGAAAAGCCGGAAACGCGAAAGAAACGGGAAGAATTGGGGGCACAGGTGAAGATGTATCTCGATAATTATGACCTGCTCTTTCCCGATGGAAAGTATGACGCCGGCAAGGGGTCGTGGGAAAGAGTGCTCGATGCGTGCGAGAGTCCGGTACTATTTGCGGAGGCGATGAGGCAACATCAGCAGGGTTTTGTATTGGAAAATTTGAAGGCGATTCGTGGGCTCGTGTATGCGTCGTATCAGGAACGCGTTACGAAGTACGTCGGTGAGTGGGATGGCGTCATCGGAGATGACGGACGTGATAGCGGTGGATACAGTAAGGACCAGTGGGAGAACATCATGAATGGATTTAAGAATCCGAGTACTGAGGCGGTGAGACAGGCATCGGACATTCGTTTTGTCCTTGCATGGGAGAAATTTATCGATGGAAATTTGAACGGGCTCAAGCCTCTAGCGCCAACGGTCGTTGCCGGAAGCGGGAAAGACGGCGATGGCGGAAAAGAATCTTCGGAAAATTTCGATGGTGCGACTCGTGGGCAGGTGGAAACCATGTGTAAATCCCTTGAGGGAAAGTATAAAATCCCTATCATCCTGATGGGCACGTTTGTTGAACGGGAGTACAAGTACGATTATTCCAGCATCATGAAGCATCAGAAAAATCTCGATGATGCGTTGAAAATTATAACGACGAAACGCGAGGATTTACTTCATACTATTCGCGCTGTCGGCGGCATCATGATTGCATGGGAGACGGAGTTTAAGCGCGCGGAGTTTACAGGAAAGAAAACGGGCTGGGTGGAAACGGTTGCCAGATCGGCAAATGAACCGCCCAGGTATCGCATCGTTGTTGATCATACCGACAGCGCCACGGAAATTGCCGAGACGATTGTGGATGCGTGCAAAAAATCATTCAGCGGCGATCCGGAAGCGTTTGTGCGGTTCTGGGAGAACCGTTTAAGGAATGATTATCACGTTAATCCTGTTTTTGATCGAGGCGATCTCGTTGATATCGTTGACGATTGGAGCAATGTTGAACAAGCCTTTGCATCATTGCCCAATTCGACGAAAGAGTTTTTCAAAGCGAAGAAGGCAAAAAACGAGGAAATCACTCTCTTTATCTATCACAGCGGACTTGGGAGTCCTGCGACTTTTGAAGGACGCATCGGGAACAATCAGATCCGCATTGACGCCGATGAGAGCGTGAGCGGGATTCAGGAGGATTTGATTTCCGGCGCACAGGACCAGAAGGATCATGATGAGAGCATGTGGCAAACGGTAAAGGATAGCCTTAAGTTCTTTAACTGGGGACAGGGTGAGTGGAAGTGGCCGTGGTCGAAGTAATGTATCGTTTTTCTGATAATTTTTTATGGCAATTCATCCAGCAGATTGGAATAATCCACATGCGCATGTGCCTGGGCATGGTGCGGCGGGCGGCGCTCATGGTGGACATGCCACGCCTCATGGTGCGCCCGGGCATGCTCCTGTTCCCATTGATCTCAATCGTGAAAATGACATGGATCAGGTGCTTGGCGCCATGCAGGATTCTTGGCATAATCGACTCAAGAACATTGGCGCCGGGAGTGTGAATGGCGGCAAGATTCGCAGCATACTCCATGGGACAACCACTGTTTTGAGCGGAGGTATCCTCGGCAGTTACGGATTCAGCGCGAAGGGGAGTCTCAATAAAGAGCTCGACCGTATCGTATCGGCGAGGACAGGAAGTGACTGGAATGCGTCGCTCCGACTGACTGATATTGTCACTCTCGACTCGACAAAAGTCCATCAACTCTCGGAGAAGATCCGCGTGTGCGAGGAAATGGAAGAGTACATTGATACTTTTGTGGCTGCCAATAACCTTGCTACTGCGGCTGCCTCCCGCGTGAAACGGGCTCCGGCTCTGGAAATTGCGAAGGCGAGAAATTACATTGGACCGCTCTGGGCTTTGGCGAGATCGCATCCGAAGACGGCTGTGGTTGGCAGTTTGGCTGTGGTTGGCGGTGGTATCGCCGCTGCCAGTGCACTTTTCACGGTTGGTGTGATATCCGGTCCGGTGCTCATGACGATCGGCAGACTCATGGAGCGCTATCGTGGCAATGTCTCTCCTCTCGATCCTACTGTCAAGGCTGATGCTTCTGTACTCATGAATGCGCGCAATGCGCTCTCCGTCATACGGGCCGATGCGGAAGAGAAACGTGCCAGTGTGCTCGCGAAAATAGAAAACAAATACAAAAATGAAATCGCGAATTATAACCGTATCAAGCAGCTTTTTGAAAAACTTCATGAACAGGTTGGGGATCATACGGCTCATGAACTCATTGAGGAATTTGGGGCTGCATTTAATGCCCGTGATCCACGTATTGCTCTCAATACTCTGGCCAATCGGCTTGAGCTTCTCCGCAATGCCCATGGTCATCCTGTGATTCCGGGTGCGAGCGTTGCCCAGTTTCGGCGTACGATGGATCGTCTTGTAGATCGCAGATTTGGAATTGGTAGCAATTATCTGGATTATCACCATGCGCTCATGAATTCTATCGGTACTCTGGAAGCGACCGGGCCGGATAGTATCGGCGCGCTCATTCATCGGCTTGCGCAGGTGAATGCGATTCAGTCGCTTCGCGGGAGAGGGATAAGCATTTTTGATGGTGGCTCTACCCATGATTTTGTAATTCGAAATGTTCGTGAACAGAGTGGGCTCTTTAGTCTCGCTCTTGCTCCGGCTGGCGGCGGCGATATCGTCACCCTTGATGTGACCCGCGATTCACGCGGATTCCGACTGGTGCAATTGTGCACGCTTGTGCCGGCGCTATCTGCTATTCATGCAGAACTCGACCCGAAGACCGAACATGATCTGCGTGTGAATCCTGCAACGGGTCATCCTGATCCCGCTATGGTAACGCTGCTGAATCGCGCGAAAACCGAGAAGCTTACTTTTGCCGAGTATATGCAACTTCTTGGCGCATTTGTGCGTTTTCATCCGCGTACACTCCAGAACATGCATGCTGCCAAAACCGATGAACGAAGGCAAAACCTGCCTCCTGACGTAACCCTTACTGTTCAATAAATTTACTCCCATGCCAGAACTCGCAGAAGACATTCTCACCGTTATTCTCACCGCTCGAACGCTTACTGAAGCGCAAAAGACAGCCATGCTCGACAAATTTTCCGATCAGAGCGTGAGTGATGATGAGATCAAGAAGATGCTCGACGGCCTGTGCGATGCGGAAATTTCTCTTCGTGAGCGTGAAAATATCGAACTTCAAAAGGCACGTGCGGAGAATAATGCGCGGCTCGCGGCTGAAGAGGCGCGAATTGCCCCTGAGAAGGCGAAGATTGAGGCTGAATCTCGTGCGGAGAAACAGGCGGTGATGAGCGAGTATGTGCAGGAAGTTCACAAGCTCGAGGGCGATCTCGATAAAGTCGAAGAGCAGATCGTGAAAAACTCCAAAGAAGCCGATGAGATGGGTAAGATCAGGAAGAGTTTGGGGATATAGAAGTTGCTGTGCTGTGCTTTGGCGCACCTTTATGCTATGCTTTGTGTATGCCATGGGATTACACAGCGAAGGCGTATAAAAAACAGGCGAAGAGTGATCCGGTGTGGGCGCTTGAACGCCAGATTCTCTATGGCGATGGAAAGACGAAGATTAAAAAAGAACTTTTGAAAAAATATCTTCATCGACTTCGCATTCCACCTCAACAAAAACTTTTTTTACAACTTCTGATTGATGAAAAAAAATCCTCTCACGCACGCACAAAGAGTTGAGACGATGTTTGATTTTTTGGCTTTTTGGTCGGCTCTAACTCAGCTTTGAGGTGTCATATTTCAGCTTTGGGGATTTTTAGGGCGTGCAAGGCTACCATCAAGCTAAGATTTGTGGTATAATGCTCAGATAGGTTTGAATTTTCAAAATACAAACAAAAATATGGACAATTCAGCTTTACGGGAAGAGATAAAACGCCTTATTGAAAAAATAAAAACCACGGTGAATCTCACGCCGGAAAATGAATTTGCACTTGAGGTGTGCCTGACAGTTGCCGACGATGCTTTGCCGCGAATTGTCGAAAATTTGACTCATGCTGTTCAGGAAATTGAACGGATCGAAATTTCTGCGCGTGAAAATGAGCAAAAACTTCTTGAAGAATATCTTTTTGAACTTCGTGATATAGCTTCAAAAGTACATAAGGTTGAGCTTGATTCCCGAGAGAATACAGAAAATGAATCGGCCAATATGCATGAACAAAAATTACTTCAACGGCTTGATCAAACCTAAACTATGTCCTTCATAAAATTTCAACAATCAGATTTTGATGCTCAAAAATTCTATGGATATAGCCGGTTTGTGTTTGAAAATGAGCAACCACAGCCGCATGAGATTGTAAGTATCGTCACGCGATCTGTTCATGCCCTTGAGATGCCCAAGGTCGCATTTGATGAAGAGAGTAAGTTTAGCGCACAGAAAGTTCAAACTCAGAACGCGCTTCATGAAGCGCGTCTGAGGATTATAGCATTTCGAAAAAATCCTGAAGATAAAAGTATGGATGGATATATTAGTCAACTTGATGCTTTACAGGAAAGAATAAATAAAGCCGTAGCGACTTTTCAGGAGAAAATGGGTAGCGTACGAACGCAAGCTGACAAAGATAAGGCTTCTGCTCTCGGTGAAATTCTTCAACCTGCCGATTTGCCGCCTGCATTTTCACGCATGGAGGACTTGATAAAAGTTCTTGCCAGAGCCATTGCCGCTGCCAAAGAATCTTCAATTATCGAGGCCTATGGGAAAAATTTTGAGTCTCTCGGTCTTCTCCGTGCAATTGTTGCAAGAATTCTTCCGGATATTTCCAGTCAAGATCGTAAAGATTACGATGCCAAACTTGCATCACTCACAGCGCGTCTCGATAAAATCATGGAGTACAATAATGCGTCTCGTCGCGCGTATAATGTCTACCAAAATAAAAAACAAAAAGTAATTGAGGCTTTGACGAGTCGAAGTGCCGATAAGCCTGCTCCTCAAAAAGACATATTGGTCCTTGATGTGCCATCAGAAAATCCTGATGTGAAAGCTCAACTTGCTGCGCTTTCTTCAGATGCTGAAATGAAAAAAATGCACGAGAGTTTTGCTGAATTTCTTCAGCAATTTAATGCAATTCGGCAGAAAAAAAGTGGTGAAAGAAATGCGAGTGAATTGAATCAACTAATTACTTCATTTAATACCCTCGCAGAGCGTGCTCAGGGAAAAAATGTGGAATTTGAAAACAAGGCATATGTCATCATTGCTCAATTGTACGTATATACAAAATCGTATCCTCAAGCGCAACAATATATTGATAAGGCGAATGCCTTTGTTGAAAAAAGTAGTGAAGAAGAATTTAAAAAAAATTTTGACCTATTGAAAAAGGAGGTTGAAAAAAATATCGCGAAGATGACTCCGGTCAGTAACACTCCTATTGCAGAGCCTCCAGATGATGAGAAAAAGAAAGCCCAGGACAAAGATGTAACTCCACCTGTAAATAAGACAAAAGATGATGAGGCAAAAATCGCTGCACAGAAGGCTGCCGAAGAAAAAGCAAGACAACAAGCTGAGGCAGAGCGTGTCGCGGCCAAAGAAGCTGCCGACAAGGCTGCGGCTGAAAAACAGAAAAACGATAAAATATTTCAGGAAAACGCAAATCGCTTTATAGATGCGATTGATATCGAACTCAAGAAGATTGTTACGGAACATCTTGCAAAAGCTCCAGAAAAAGCCGGTTGGGATGTTTCTGATCGTAAATTAACTAATGAATTTAATGCGAAAATAAGCCAAAAATTTTCTTCTGAATATGGTGCTAATAAAAATGTTGCCGTATTCGTCAATGAGCGGAAAGATGATATTGTAGCTTTTGTTGTCAATCCAGAATCTGCGCGACGATTCGCGAGAGCTATTTTCAGCTCAGTCAACAGCGAGATGAAAACTGCATACCGGGCTACCGTTGAGCAAATTGACCAATGGAAAACTGAACAGGGAAGGAAGGATTTACAGCAGCATTTGGAGGCCGTCTCTAAAAAACTCCTTGAAGATACTGATGAAAAGCTTGGCGCATATCCTGCTTCTTTACAGACGGATGCGCAAAAAAAGGCTTACCGCGAAAAAATACAGGCTCTTGCCCAATCACTTACTTCGCTTGGACAACGGTATGCCGCTCCTAATTCGCAAATGAAATTTCAAGATGTTGTGAGCGAGAATATCCTGGGTGTCGGCCAAGATGAATTTCTCCTTGATCCGAAAGGTCCTTCTATTGTTACAAAAATTGTTGCCCGTCTTGAGGAACGAGCAGCGAAAGAGGTGATTGGTGGTGCAAAAATCGAACCGCCAAAGGTGCCCAAGACGGAACCTCCTGTACCTCAACCGAAGCCGGCTGAACCTAAACCACCGGAAGCGCCCCAGCCAGAGCCCACAGCGAAGCCTCCGGAGCCGCCTAAGCCTGTTTCGCCGCCAGAAAGTAAGCCTTCCGGGGCTACGTTGCCAGGCATTGAAGCGTCTGAGAGTGAACTTAAAAAACAAGCAGAAGCGTATTACCAAGAATTGAACAAAATTCATACCGAAATGGTTCAAAATTTACGGGATCCAAAAATGGTTCTCAGTGCTTATCTTAAAAATGCGAGCGTTTTTGAGGAATTTTTGAAAAAATTAAAGGATAAATTGACGCAATATGAGAATCGTAATTTAAGCGATCCAAGTGTTCAAAATGAAATCACAATGTATGCAAATGAAACCGATTCTGCAAAACGAAATTTGTATCTTAGGAAATATATTGGTAAATTATTTCAATCCATTTATACTGAGTATCAAAATAAATATACTGAAGCATTAGTGAAAAAATATGGCCGATTTCTCGATGAGGCAGCTGCTGGTCAACAGAAAGCCATAGAGTCTATGAAGCTGATAAGTTCGGATTCGGAGGCGCGAATGTATGGTTTCCTGAATGTTGCTGGGGTCAATATTCTAATTAATGGCCTTAGAGGTAAAGTTGCAACTATTTTGGATTTACAATCATCTCTGAACAATTCATCATTTGATCCTGAATCGACTCCGATTGTGCAAGGTGATCCAACATCTACTTTTCATAAATTGTTCCATATTGATTCTCCGGCTAATCTTCCTACGCTACGCCAACAGTCGGAACGAGATGTCGAAGAGTATCGACGTAAGCCGCCTCAAGAAAATGTTTTTGTGCCTCAAATGACCGACGTACAGGCGAAAGCGCTTGTTAATCTTCTGGTTGATGGAAAAAGAGCTTCTGCGCCGCCAGTTCAGCCTGAGATAAAGCTACCGGAGCCGCCAAAATCTGTGCCGCCGGAGGGTTCTGATTTGCAAAGTCAGATTACGAAGCTTGAAGGTACTGTGAAAGAACAGGCTGCAGAAATTGATGAATTAAAAAAGGAACTGGCTGCGAAAAATAGAGAATTAGATACAGCAAAAGCTGATTTGGTGAAAGCTCGAAAAGAGGCTGCGGAATTGAAAAAACAAACACAACCGCCTGTGCCGCCAGCTCCAGTGGCCGGAGCAGCAGAAAGGCCTCCAGAGAAAACTTCCGATGCAAAAGAAAAAGAAATTGAAACCTTCAAAGCTCTTGTCAACGCCCAATCGAGAGAGTTTTCGATTGTGTGTGATGAGCTTGATGGAATGACTTCTGAAGAAGTTGATAAACGAATCAAGGCAAATAAAAATTTTGATGTAACTGCTGAAATCAAACAACGGAATGACGCAATTCGTCAATTATTTACAAAATTCGACCGAGAACTTCTTCCGAAGGCGAAAGAATTGCACCTCGATGTTCAGGAGCAGTTTATTCTCGTGCGGATGGCGAATATGCAGCTTCGATTGGGCAATTTAAGGAGAGCATTGGATCTCATGGGACTCGTAAACGCGATGGCTGCAACCTATGATAAACAAAGCCAGAGAGTCCAAAAATATATTCAAGAAACCAACGGGGAAATTGCGAAGCATTGGGAGGACAAGGAGAAGGAGTGATTCTATTTTTTGAAGAATTTTACGAAACGGATCGCGGTATGCCAGAATGGCTTTAATATGAGCTCTTTTGCGGGTATGTATTGAGTGGTGCAGCCGCCGAATTTCGTTTTGAAGTCGGTGACGCCTGCGAGGGCGTGTTTTTTGCTGTCTGGAGGGCTGATCCCGAGGAGGTCGTAGCGGGTAAAGCCCCGCGCTTTTGCGTCGCACATGACGTGCCACTGGAGGAGGTAGGGAGCCATGAGATTGCGATCTTCATATGAAGAGGCGCCATAGTAGTAGGTGGCGGTATCGTGAAAGTATGTGGCAATGAGGCCGGCTACTGGTTTTTGCTTTTTGTAAGCCATGAAAAGAGCGGCGTTGCCGCCAAGCGAGGTGAGCATGGATTCGTAGTAGGGGAGATCGTGCGGGGAAAAATTATCGCGATGGGCCGTTTGTGTGATCAGAGAGTGAAACTCCGAGATGGCGATTTTGCTTGTTGTAGGGTCGATTTTTTTGATTTCGATGCCGTGTTTTTCGGCGACTTTGATATTGTATCGACCCTTCGACTTCATCTGTTTCAGAATATCGTCTTCTGTGCGTGTGAGATCGATGATGAGCGTTATCTCGGGGGTGTAGGAGGCATGGGATGGCTTGAGGTCGAGTTTTTTTGTCGTTTCATCGCAAAGAGTTGCGAGCGGAGAATTTGTTTCGATTGGCGGATCGATGCGGATGTGGACGATATTTTTGCAGTGAAATTTATTTTGTATTTCTTCGAAAAATGTTTTGAAAAAATATATAAGCTGTTCCAGTGTCGCCTTATCGCGGAAAACCGGCCCGCGCGGGCACTCGATCCATGAGAGGCCGAAGGGGAGTGAATGGAGAATGACGAGTCCGCCACCGAACAGTTCGCTGTGATTTTTTGGATCAACGATAGTAATAATTTCCGTTTTTTCTTTACCCGGTATTTTGGCTTGAAAATGCGCCCAAATTGAGGTCTGAGAGAGCGACCTCAGTGGGGAGGATTTTACAAAATCGTTCCAGAGGTGAGGGGTCATGTTAGTTCATCTTCCTTCGGATGAAGGCGGGGATGTCGAGTTCGTTTTCGACGGCTTTTGGCGGGATGTTCGTTGTTTGCGGCTGGGTGATCGTACCCTGCTGCCGTACTTGCGGCTTTTCTTTGACTTGGTCGAAGCCGGTAGCGACCACGGTGATCTTGATCTCGCCTGTGTAGGAGTCGTTGATGACGGCACCGAAGATGATGTTGGCGTCGGGATCGGCGGCTTCCGTGATGATGCGGGCTGCTTCGTCCACTTCGAACATGGAGAGATCGTTACCGCCCGTGATGTTGAAGAGGATGCCCTTTGCACCTTCGATGGACATTTCCAATAATGGCGATTCGATGGCCCCGCGTGCGGCTTCGGTAGCTCGGCTCTCGCCGGTGCCGTAGCCGATACCCATGAGAGCGGAACCGGAATTTTCCATGATGGCGCGGACATCCGCAAAATCGACGTTGATCATGCCGTGAATCGTGATGAGGTCGGCGATACCCTGAACGCCCTGTCTGAGAACGTCATCTACTACCGAGAATGCCTCGTTGATTGGAGTTTTCTTATCGATGAGCGAGAGGAGGCGGTCGTTCGGGATTGTGATGAGCGTATCGACTTTGCCACGGAGATTTTCCAGACCTTCTTCCGCCTGTGAGCGGCGTCTGTGACCTTCGAAGGTGAATGGCTTGGTAACGACAGCAACCGTGAGGATGCCCATTTCTTTTGCAATTTCTGCGATAACCGGTGTCGCACCGGTTCCGGTTCCGCCGCCAAGACCGCAGGTAACGAAAACCATATCGGCGCCCTCGATGATACTGCGCAGTTCTTCTTTTGACTCTTCGGCGGCCTGTTTACCGATGTCAGGATTACTGCCTGCTCCGAGTCCCCGCGTGGTTGCACGGCCGATATTGATCTTCGTTGGAGCGTCGGAGTAGTAGAGAGCCTGCGCGTCGGTATTGACGCCGATGTATTCGACTCCTTTCAGATTGGACTTGATCATGCGGTTGACCGCGTTGTTCCCACCTCCGCCTACGCCGAGCACCTTGATATTAGCGATGGGGGTGATTTCTGGAATTACTTCCTGCGATCGCCGGCTCTGGGGCTCGAAGGATTTGGCATTAAAGATATTTCGCAGGCTGCCTTTTGTAGTTTTCGGTTCTTGTGTTGCCATGGTATTGGGGTCAACGGAATAAGGTTCGAGTGAGGTTTGAGATAGAAGAAGGTGGGTAGAAGTGAGGTTTTGGGGTGGATTTCGTCGTTATGGAACAAGCGAGCGAAACCATTTCTTGATGCCGGTCGCTGCTTTCTTGAGATTCAGGCTTCTGAATGCCATTCCGTATGGGCGTGATTCCATGCGTGTGCCCCAGATGAGCAGACCGATCGCCGTGGCGTACGCCGGATCGTCGATCTTGTCCACGATACCATCGAAGTTCTGTGGAAAACCGATCTGTACCGGAAGGTTGAGCGATTCGCGTGCGAGGTCGATGACACCTGGGATTTTGACACCCGCACCGGTAAGTACAGCACCTGCCGGAAGCATGCCGTCGCGATGAATTTTTGCGAGTTCTTCTTTGATGAGGAGAAAAATTTCCTGATATCTGGCCTGAATGATTTCTGACATCGCTTTCTTGGAAACTTTCTGCGTGTCGATTTTGCTCATGAGGGAGAGGTCGATCGTTTCACGCTCATTCACGTCTTCCGGAATGCAGGAGCCGTATTCGATTTTAATCTTTTCTGAAGTATCTATGGAGGTACGGAGGCCGATGGCGATGTCGTTCGTAACGTTTTCTGCACCTACGGGAATGACCGCTGTATGCAGAGTCACTCCTTCTTCGAAAATGGAAACTGAGGTGCTGCCGCTGCCGATATCGATGACGACGACACCGAGTTCTTTTTGTCGCTTGCTCAAGACCGCTTCCGGAGCCGCGAGACAGTTCGGAATGATGTCATCGATGTCCACACCGGCCTGGAGAACGCACTTCTCGATGTTCTTGATATTTGGAATGAGTCCCGAGATGATGTGGGCTTCGACTTCGAGACGGATGCCTGTCATGCCCACCGGATACTTGATGCCGCGCTGCTCGTCGACCGTAAAGGTTTTTGGAATGATACGCAGAATACGGCGATTGCTCGGGATGTTGACCGCCTGTGCCGCTTCGAGTACGCGATCGACATCGTCTTCGGTGATCTCGTTGCTCGCGTTGGCCACCGCGATGACACCTTTGCTATCCATGGACTCGATGTGATTGCCTCCGATACCGAGAAAGACGTGGTTGATCGGTTCGCCGGCCATTCGTTCCGCATCTTCAAGCGAGGCGGCGATCGAGTTGATGGTCTCTTCTACGTCGATAACGGAGCCTTTTCGAAGGCCCGTTGATGGAGCGATGCCGACTCCAATGATGTTTAAAATTTCCGACTTTTCGTCGATGGTTCCGACGACGGTTCGGATCTTGCTACTCCCGATATCTAAACTTGCGAGGATGCGTGATTTGGCCATCTTGCGCGTAGTATATTCGTTGTGTGTTTTTTTTACAAATTTATTGTACGTTTTTTAGCTTGCGTATATGAGCTCGTGCATATTTTGTATTCTCTTGTTTTGGCTTTGTATTATTGTAAATGTGCTCGTGTTGCGGGTGTGAATTTTTCTGGTGAAGTATACTAATTTTGCCGGTGTTTCTTTCGATGGGAGTGGCGGCTTTGCTTTGATTATTGTATAAATTTTTTGTACAATAAATTTTTCTTAGAACTCGAGAGGGAGCATGCAATTTACTTCGCTCTGCCGGATTTCAGAGTAACAATTTTTCAGTTCGTCGAGTTTTTTTATGAGGGAGCGGAACTCATAATTTTCGAAGAGGCGAGTGATACTGGTGAGGTCGAAAGTGTGGGTTTTGCACTTTTCAATGTCAAATTCGATCGGGGCATCCGTGCGCAGAGCGACGAGTTTTGCGCTCATTTCCATACTGGCGCGGCCGTCTGTGAGTTTGCGCGCGGTGGCAGCTGTGATGCCTTCCGGAAGGGGAGCAGATGGGTTGTTTCCCAGCGCAGTATAGAGTTTTTCGATCGAATCGAATTTTCTTAAGAGATTGGCGGCGGTTTTTTCTCCGATACCGGGAACTCCCGGGATATTGTCGGAGGTGTCGCCGCGAAGGGTCTTGTAGTCACGAAATTGCTCCGGCGAGATACCGAATTCTTCGCGCACTTTGAGAGGAGTGTAGATTTCGTATTCTTTGAATCCGTTCTTCGGCGTAAGTACCGAAACGCGCTCACTGATGAGCTGGAAAGCATCACGGTCGCCGGTAACGATTTCGCAGTGGAGGTCGTTTTTCTGTGTCAGATGTGCGATTGTAGCGATGACGTCATCCGCCTCATATCCTTCACACTCGAACTGCGGAATGTTGAAGGCGGCCATGAGATTCTTGATGGCGGGAATCTGGTCGTAGAGCTCCTGCGGAGCCTTCACCCTCGTGGCCTTGTACTCCGTGTAGAGATCGTCGCGAAAGGTCTTTCCCTTGCGGTCGTAGGTGATGACGATGTACTCGGGCTTTTCCTTGATGAGGAGATTCAGGATCATCGAGGCGAAACCGTAGATAGCATTTGTTGGCGTTCCGGTGCTCGTTGTGAGATTTGGGATCGCATGAAAGGCGCGATGAATGATGGCGTTGCCGTCGATGATGAGGAGTTTTTTTGAGGGAGTATTTTCCATTGAAGTTTTTTAGGAAGTTTTTATAGAATTTTTTGTACTTGTGTCAATAGTCGAGTGAAGCTGAATTTCTGGACGTCCAGAACCCAGAAAGTTTTATAATAATATGTAAAGATACATGTACTTCAAGTCAGTCGCTCTTTCTGATATAATTATGGAATATCAAAAATAACCATACATGGCTGCGAAAGGTTTTTCAAAAAAAATTGATGAGTCGATGTATGTAAAAAAAAACTGCAAACAGAAGTATGTTGGTACGGTTTGCCTTCCGCTCATTGGTTACTTTGCCGAACATGAAGATGAGGTGAAGCTTCTTGAGAGTTTTTTTGACGGCGTTGCCGCCATGAAGTGTCCGTTCGTTATTTTCTGGAGCGGTAGGGGAAAATTGCCGCTCTTTATCTATGAAAAGGCGATTGTTGTTACGCCCCGCGATAAGCAATTTGAAGGTCTTTGGCAGGCGTGCGATATGGCGTTTTGTTTTCGTCAAAAGAGTGTGAAAAAGGCATTTGATGCCGGCGTGGTGCCACTCGTGCCGAATGGCGTACGGAGTGTTGCAAATTACGATCCGCGATGCGAGAGCGGAAATGGATTTGTGTTTGAAAAGATGAATGTGTGGATGGCCTATGGGGCCTTGATAAGAGCTGTGGAAACGTATCAGTTTCCGTTTGACTGGAAGTGTATGGTCGGGAATGCAGAAGGTAATTTATTGTAATCCGCTGCTCGAATTTCCGTACTGACCAATCGAGATGACGGTGTTGATGATGTCGCGGAAGTTGATGTACTGAATGACGTTCACGCCGATGAATTTGCCGACGGTGGCCACGATGACGACCGCGAGAATGGTGATGATGAGGCCGATGATGGCATAACGAATGGTGCCGACGGCGTTTTTTATCTTGTCTTCCGAACCGCCCGAGAGGATGAAGGAGATGCCCCCGATGAAAATGAATACAACTGAGAGGAAACCTGCGAGGATGATGGCGTACGCCAGTCCGCGATTAATGATTTCCATAATGTCGTAATTCATGGCAGCGTCAATGATGCTCGGTGAGTCACCCATACGATATAATAAATTTTATGCTCGCTTATTGTACTACACTTCTGCGGGTTCGGCAATTTTCAGGTTCACGCGCTCGTTGTTGCGCGATCCGATCATGCGGACAAGCACGCGCAGCGATTTTGCAGTTTGACCGCTCTTGCCGATGATCTTTCCCATGTCATTCTTGTCGACGGTGAGAGTGAGGAGAACACCCATATCGTCAACGGTGCGGGTAACGATCACCTTGTCGGCGTTGTCAACAATCTGTTTGACGACGTACTCGACAAAATCACGATCGGCTCCCTGGGTGATATCTGCCATGGTAGTAAGGTTATAGGTAAGTAAAGTAAGTGTATCATTACGCGGCGACAGGAGCCGGTTCAGCAGCTTTTTCTTTCTTCGACTTTTTCTGCTTGTTGCGAGGAAGGAGGTACTTGTCCATGTTGGAGAAGCCATTGCTCTTCAAAAGGGAGGCGACACTGTCTGATGGTATAGCGCCGTTTTTGATCCACTTTTCGATTTTTTCCTTCTCGAGTTTCACGAGTTTTGGCTGCCTGGATGGGTGATAGTAGCCGATAATGTCGAGATGATTTCGCTTGGGGCTGGTTACTTTTTCCTGAACGATGAGGCGGAAGCTTGGCTGGGCATTTTTCCCGATGCGGGAGAGTCTGATGACGAGCATGAGTTTTTTTAAAATAAATGGATGATTTTTGCCTTCATTGAGGCTCCGTTCTGACACGAAGTTCTAAAAGCAGCTTTATTGTACGAGGAAATGCCTAAAGGTCAAGCGGAATTATCGCTCAGTAAGTTCGGTTCTGATCCGATCTACCACGGTTTGGCCGAATTTTGTGTTGAGTTCGGTGATGAGAATGTCCTTGCGATTGATGATTTCGTGAGCCCAGACGGAGTCTGGCACGTTGATGGTGAGGGCGCCGTTTTTGAAGTGGCGGGCAGAGAGTTCGTTGTCGGTGTCCTCAGGGAAAATTTTGTTTTTGAGTTCGGAAAATTTTGTACAGACCTGCGCTGCTTCGACGATGTCGCGCATGCCGTGTCTGCTAATGGCTTTTTTTAAGGATTCTTGGAAGGGGAAGAACATATAAAGAGGCGGGTTTGATTTTAGAAAAACAAAAATGTGCGAACGCTTGCGAGCACGTGGTGAGCTATAGCCGCGTACACTAGACTACTCTCTAATCCATCCCTTAATCCACACATGGCTTTGCTCGCCAACTCCTTTAACAATCTTGTATGGCCAGTTGTTTTTCTTACATCTGTCAATTATTTTTTGAAGGTCAGAATTTCCAAAATCAAGAGCGAATTTTAACTCGTAACCTTCGCTTGTTAACGTAATAGTGTCATAGTTAATGATTGGTCGACTTGTTGTAAGATTTGCGTAGTTAATCATGATAAGTATTTTGGTGAACAAACCGCTTAGCCAATATAGTCCAATTTTACTTCTGTTTTTTCATTTCGAGCGACGCGTCATTATTTAATTTCTTTTGATTAGATCCAATCACTTCTTTTAATTCATTTTCACGTTTTTCGAGAAGCTCTATGTATTCATTGTATTTTTGCTCAGCATAATCTTCATGATCTTTAAAAATGTCGAATGCGGCGATTATTATAGTTATAAACCCCACTGCTACGACCACAACAACGGCCTCAATCGCCCTGTTTATGATTTTTTGTTGTCTTTGAAGCGTGCTTATAGCCTCTTTAACCTCCTTTTCGGGGTCATAAACTTTAATGATCGGTTGTTCTGCCATGGTTAGTAAATAGCTTTAATTACTAAAACGCCGTCTTCATCATCTGCTTCAAGCTCATGTCCTTTATATTGATGAAAATTGACACCGCCAAATGCTGCGTTGGCACCAAAAGAAACGCCTGGTCCAAACGACACACCTCCGACTCTTATTTGTCTGGTGGGTGATAAAGTGTCGCCGTTCCTGTTTTCTGTAAATACTTGGTTAAACTGGTATCTCATGTTTTAATATTCTATGGTTGTATTTTATCAGTTTCTAGATATAAGTAAAATGTGGGCTCAGAGCACTGAAATCAGATACTGGTTTAACTTACTCTGTTGTAAATTTCGAGCGTCTCTTCTGTCATTTTTTTCCAGGAGAACTGCTGGACGCGGGCATGGCCTTCGGTGATGAGACGGGTTCGGATTTCGTCGTTCACGGTAGCGGTGTGGAGTTTTTCGCAGATGTCGGCGGAATCGCAGGGGTCGAAGTAGAGAGCGGCGTCGCCACAAACTTCCGGAAGGCATGAGACGCGGGAGACGACTGTCGGGATACCACACTTCATGGCTTCGAGAGGGGAGAGGCCGAAACCTTCGTAGAGTGATGGGAGGCAGTAGGCGTGTGCGCCGGAGTAGAGATTGATGAGGTCGTTTTCAGAAATCATACCGGTGAAGATGATATCGTTCTCGTAGCCGGATTCCTTCGCCGTGCGTTCAACTTCTGGATAGAGTGGGTCTTTACGCCCAGTGATGATGAGCTGGACTTCTTCCTTGTACTTGTCTTTGAGCTGTTTGAAGGCGCGAATCAGATTCACGAGATTTTTGTGACTGCGCCAGACACCGGTGTAGAGAATGTAGGGTTTTTCTATTTTGAACTTCTTTTTTGACGTTTGGAGTTCTTCGACGTTTTCGTTGCGAATGAAATTTTCGTTTACGCCTTCGTAAATGGTGTGAATTTTTTCGGGACTGATGTCGAACATTTTTTCGAGATCTTTCGCGGTGTAGTTTGAAACTGTGATAATTTTTTTAGCGTGGTGGACACTCCGTGAAAGCGTGAGTCTGTATGCGGCGCGGTAGAATGGTGAGCGCATTTTGTTGCCCGGAAAAAATGAGAGGGTCAGATCATGGATGGTAACGATGGATTTGCGCGGGTAGAGGATCGGCGCGTTGAAGTGGGTGAAGTGCATGAGGTCGAGTTTTGCCCGCATGAGCTTCCAGAGGAAGACTGTCTGCTCGGCGAGGGAGTAGTGGCGGGCGGCGGCGAGAATTTTTGTGAAGCGCTCATTTGGCGGAATGAATGCGGAAAATTCCGGCTCGTTGAAGAAGAGCACGTAGGTGTTTTTTGTATCGAGTGCTGCGAGGTGGTGGACGAGTTCATAGACATACCTCCCGATTCCGGTGAATTTGGAAGAGTACATTCGACAGTCGATGCCGATACGGGCCATGGGGCGGGTAGATAAATAAAATGCGCGCCTACTTCTCTGCGCCTTTCACGACTTTCGCTTTGTGGAGCGTGCGTTTCCGGAGCGATGGATTGTATCGCATGCGGGTCAAGTCTTTCACCTTTTCTTTCTTGATTTCGAATGGTGCCGACTGTCTGCCGCTCTCTGCGCACTGCCAGATGGCGACGATGGTTTTTGCTTTGGCCATGGGATATTACGTTTTACGTATTATGAAGCTTGGGTAGTGTAGGGGAGATGCCCGGAAAAAGCAAGGATAGACTTGTCAGGTGGGCGGGTTATCACTATGATGGGTGGGCTCTTTGGTCTATGCGGAGTCGTAGCTCAGCTGGTTAGAGCGCCACACTGTCACTGTGGAGGTCGCGGGTTCGAGCCCCGTCGATTCCGCCAGCAAGTATTTCGTTCGACATTATTTCATGGGCTTGGCTTTGGTCTGACTTTTTTCAGGCTTTTTTAGAAAATTAGCTTTGTCGAGCTTTGAGATTCTTTGAATTTTCAGCTTTACTTGAGAGTGTCTTTATTTGACATAAATTTTTTTTAATGTATGCTTGATTGCCTGATTTGAATTTTAGTTTTTAATTTATCAGGCTATGAAAGCTAAGATCAGCTTTAAAAAGTCGTTTTCGCGCAGAATGCTCGCAAAATTTGAGTTTTTGAGAAAGTACCTCACCCTGGTGTCGCTTGTGGCATTTCTTGTCTTTAGTGCGACGGGAGGCGCCTATGCGCAGGAGGCACATGGTATCGAGGATTTGGACGAAGGGTATGAAGTCCCTGCCAGCGACAGTTTATTTACGCCTGCGAGTTACCTGACCGATGATGTGGCTTCGTGGAAGCCTTCACGCGGAGATAAGCTTGAGATCAATGTGGAGACAAATATGGCCAGACTCGTGCATACTGACGGGGAGTCGCTCTCTTTTGAAATCGTGAGCGGACAAAGGCGGGTGGTTCGCTACATTGGCAGACGGTATTTTGCGGCTACTCCTGCTGCCGAGTGGGTGGCGAGAGAGACCGTGATTAAGCGCGACAGATGGACGTTTGGGAAAAGTGGGAGATTTATCAGGCTCTATCGGGTTAGTGGTGAAGGCGAAAATCTGACTGAAGAGTTTACGCCGTATGGCATCCATCCTTTTGGCCGTGAAGATGCGATGTTCCGGGTCGCTGGCCGGTATGGAAGCATGGGGTGCGTCATCATGCGGGAAAAAATGGTTGATATCATTCAAAAAACGATCCAAGTTAACAGCGGAGAACTTTCTGTGCGGACGTTTCCGGTGATGCCTGAGGCGTAATTTGAATAAAAAACTTTGATATTTTATTTGCACTTCCTGCATAGCCCGCTTAGCTCCAGCTGGTGCTTCTCTACCTTGAACTTGAACTCGCGCTCGACTTGTTTGATAAAGGCGTTGAGGTTTTCGCCGGAGATTTCCTGGACTTTTTTGCACTTGCGACAGATGAAGGAGTGGTGGCAATCGTGGAGATTTTCTTTCACCTCGCAGCGAATGAAGCCTTCGATGCCGTGGACTTTGTGGACGAGATGGAGATGTTCGAGTACCTGAATGATCCGGTAGACCGTGACGGTGTCGAGGTTGATTTTGTACTTCTGGAGCGCGATTTCGGCGATCTTGTAGGGCGAAAGAGAGCGACTCGTGTGGGCGATCACTTCAATCACGGCCATGCGCGGGCCGGTGATTTTGTAACCTTCCTGTTTGAGTGTGTTGACGGCGAATTCAGTGTATGAGAGCATTCGTGATTTATGACTGGTATTGTACCGGAAAAATTTCGTTCATGCTATGATTTGTGCATGGAAAATTCAACGTTTGATGTTGTAATCATCGGATCGGGTCCGGGCGGCACGGAGGCGGCGAGAATTCTTGCTGCGGGCGGACGAAAAGTGGCACTTGTTGAAAAGAATCTCGTGGGAGGTGAGTGTCTCCATGTTGGATGTATTCCTTCGAAGGTGTACCTGCACAGCTCCCATCTCTATCAGATTATGCAAAAGGGGGAAATGTATGGAGTGGTGGCAGACGGACTGCGTTTTGATTTTGCGAAATTGGTCGAGCGGCGAAAAAAAGTTGTTGATATGCTGCATCGTGGACTTGCGAACAGTCTAAAAGCGCTTGGAGTTCAGGTTTTTCATGGGAATGGGGTGCTTGCGGATGTGAACGGCGGGACTGCGAGTGTTAGCATTGTGAGTCAAGACGGTGAGCGAATGTTGAGTTCGAAATTCGTTTTGCTTGCTTCCGGTTCATCACCACGCGTGCCTGATGGCGTGAAAATCGGAGGGCGAATTATGACGAATCGAGAGGTGTTTTCGTTGGAACAACAGCCTGGGTCGCTCCTTATAACCGGCGGAGGGACGGTGGGGTGCGAGATGGCGAGCTTTTTTTCTTCCATTGGAACGCGCGTTACCGTTGTTGAGCGCGGAGAGAGACTCATCATGCGGGAGGATTGTGAGATTTCGGCTGAGTTTCTGAAATTACTCACACGCAGTGATGCAAAGGTTGATTTTGGAACAAGCGTTTTGTCGCTTGAAGATAGGGGGGGCAGCGTGCATGTCGTTTTGGAGCGCGATGGAGTTCGTGAGGAAATTGATGTTGAGTGCGCGCTGGTGGCGGCGGGGCGGAGTTTGAATAATGATGTGTGCGACTACCGTGCGTGCGGAATTTCCGTTGCGGATGGAAAAGTTGTGACGAATGGCTGTATGCAGACTTCTGTGCCGAATGTCTATGCGATTGGCGATCTTGCCGGGAAGATGCTGCTTGCGTATACGGCTGAACGAGAAGGAGAGATTGCGGCGTACCATATTTTGGGCGTGAAGATGGACGATGACGCTTGCCGGATGAATTATGGTTCGGTGCCGAGTGTGATTTTTACCCATCCGGAAATCGCCAGCGTGGGACTGACCGAAGAGGCGGCTCGTGCAGCCGGAAAAAATATTATCGTGAAGAAGGCGATGTTTGCGATGAATTCCAAGGCGCTCATCATGGGGGAGCGAGATGGATTTGTGAAGGTCGTCTGTGAGGCGGGAAGCGGCGCTCTTCTCGGTGTACACATCATCGGACCGGATGCGACGACGATCATTGATAAGGCCACGCTTGCGGTGAGTCGTGGTCTTGACGCTTCCATCGTCTTAAGTGCGATTGCGGGTCATCCTGTCACATCAGAGACGCTTGAGGCCGCCCTCGAGATGGTTGTCGAAGAGGGGAATCGTGGGGAGTATTTGTCGTAGGAGCTACGTTGTAAACTAATGCGAGGCTCCTGCGGCACTTTGATTGTTCGAGGCGACAGTGCTTGGTGCATCAACTTTCGGAGCGAGTTTTATTTCGCCTTCGTCGTTACTTTTTCTGTTTTTGAACCAGTTGTAGGCTTTTTTACCGCCTCCCATTGCTTTCTCAAATCCCGCTGCCCCGAGGTACCAGGGAGCGAGAAATAGTGTTTTGATGGCTTTTTTTGTGAAGTGTGCCACGGATTTTACACCGCTCACTGTTGCGTCTTTCATTTCTGTCCATGGCATGAAACTGTTGACATAACGAACTGGCGCCAGTGGGAGAAGGAGTGTTTTTCCGACACCCTTGATGCCGCTCCATACCGGGGATCCGACTTTCTTGAGAGCTTCTAGAAGGACGGCGCTCTTTATGGGTTGTAATTTATTATAGCCGTGTCCGGAGCTGTGGGCGTGGCCATGGGCGTGGCCGCCGCCGCCATGTTCTTCTTTTTTTTCTTTGTGGTGGTCATCACCATCGTCGTGCTTTTTGTCGTCGGCTACGTGATGCTTTGGAGCCTCTTTTTTTTCGTCCTTCTTGTGGTCTTTCTTGCGGTCTTTGCTCTTCGGCTTTGCTTCAACTTCTTTGTGTTCAACGTCATCATTTGCGGCCGCGGCTTTTAATGCTTGGTTCGCTGTTTTTGCCTGTGTTTGCTCGACTTCGGGACTTTTCTTGGGACTCTCATTGGAAGCTGCCTCGTCATGCCCTTCTTCGCTATGTGTCGGTGCGACTGAAGCTGTTGCTGTTGCGCTCATGTTTCTATTATACTTTATGTGTCAGCTTTGTCAAATTCAGCTTTATTTTGGCTGGATGTTCTTGAGAATGTCCTGGACGAAGCTGCCTACCAGCGGGGCAAACTCGATTTGGCGCAGGAGGAAGATGAAGAGGGCGACTAAGAGAGAGGCGCCGAGGACTGAACCGAAGCCAACGAGGAGGCCGTGGAGGAAGGAGTATGCGAAGAATTTTTTCCGGTTCCGGAGGGCGGCAAACGGCTGCATTTTCTCGATTTTTTCGATGGCTTGAGTCAGTTTTGTTATTTCATGTGCGAGCTGAGTTTCAGCTTTGAGATGATTTTTGGTCGGATTGTCCATGAGTGCATTTTAGAGCTTGACGCTTGTTTTCGCAATTTTATGTGGTAGAATTCGCTCTCATGAATAAACCAACTGAGTCGGGTGATGCTTCGCCGCAACAATATGGGACGATTGATCTTACGCCTTTGAAGGTCATAGATTGGGCACGGCGAAATATTCTTCATGGAGGTCTTAAGGTTGATCGTCTTGTAACGAGAGATGCTGAAATTCTCCTTGAGAGTAGGTTATTTGGCGCAATCTTCCCTGCTGCCTTAGTGCAGAAAAATCGATCTTTCATTTTTGATGCGCTCTATGCCCTGGGAGATTTCAGCGGCGCTGCTCGTGTTCCAGGTCTATCTTGGTTCTCCGGCAAGGCCTTTACTGTGATTGCCTCGACTCCCTGTTTGAAGGTTGATGATATCCTTGCCGAAATGAACCCGACCAATATTGCCACTCTCCATGAGAACGCTTTTTCATCGGATGAAGATACGCAGCGACTTTTACACTTTTTGAAATTTCGTAATTCCGATGCGGCGGCTCAATTTGGTCTTGCGCTTGAGCTTCGTGGGGTTACGGGATCTGCCTTGCCGAGACTTGATCAGCTTGCCCAGAATGTTGATAGGTGTAGCCGAGATGTCGCGACGACGCTTGAACCTCTTGATCTGAATACTGCTCTCCAGGGTGCGCTGGCCCGTCATTATTCACCGATGCTTACTTCTTCATTTTTTGGGGTAACGAGTGCTGTCGGTCCGAGTGATATGCCGATTTGCGTGTGTATTTCTGAGAGGGGCGGGGATTCTTGTCCGATTGCACTATTTGAATATGATGATGGTAATCATGAGCGTCCTTTGCCTTCTCATGTTACACGCTACGCGCTCCATGCTAGAATGCGAACATGAAGATTTATACGCGCAGAGGGGACGGTGGAGAGACAGATTTGTTTGGCGCTGGAGATGGTGGCGCTACGCAACGGGTGCCGAAAAATTCGTGGCGCATTGAGGCGATCGGGAGCGTGGATGAACTGAATGCGTGGGTTGGAATGGTTTTGGCGAGTGAATGTGAAGACAGGACGCGCGATTTGCTTCTTAAAATTCAGAAAGATTTGTTTGTGGTTGGGGCGGATTTGGCGACGCCTGGGGTGATGCCGGTGCGAGGTTTTGATGATGTTCCGCGGGTACGTGAAGAGCGGATTGATGAAATTGAGGCCGTGATTGACGAGCTGCAGAGTGAATTGGACCGAGGTGTCGGCGTGGTGACAGCGTTTATTCTGCCGGGCGGATGTGAGAGTGGTGCGAGGCTGCATGGGTGCCGAGGCGTCTGTCGGCGCGCGGAGAGGGTGTGTGTTTGGCTTATGGATGAGGTTTTTTGTAATGGTAATGATGGTAGTAATGGTGATGGTGACGATGCGCGCTACCCGTCTCTCAGTTGCTGTGTGAAATTTCTCAATCGTTTATCGGATCTGTTTTTTGTGATGGCGAGGTGGGAAAATATGAAGAAGGGGGTGGCGGAGGTGAAGTGGATGGGCAGGTGAGCGTTTACTTACTCCACCATGGTTTCGTTGTATTGTCATGCCGAAGTTGTTGGTTTTTGGTTGTATTTGTCGGGATGGAGTGGGATAGTATAGGTGAGTATATTTTCACCTACTTCATCCA
>Ga0233425_10004211_pt1 | contig 24540 bp, 22 predicted proteins | sample Watercolumn_Towu_2_FD_181712 | JGI IMG/M metagenome (GOLD analysis project Ga0233425, IMG submission 181712) | Freshwater microbial communities from Lake Towuti, South Sulawesi, Indonesia - Watercolumn_Towuti2014_140_MG | ecosystem: Environmental > Aquatic > Freshwater > Lake | place... | reverse complement strand
CGGTATTTCTCTGGATTTTGCGCCTGGTTCAGACTTTTCTTCAGACTTACCGGCAGATTCCGTCATTTTTTGTTCGTTTATTTTTTCATAAGTCACAGAAACCTTAGTGCCTGGATTTTCCAGTCCGAAAGGTTTAAGGTCTTTCGGGCCTTTTACAACAAATTTCTCTACCTTTAAAAAGGACATATCCCAGATTATTTGATTAATTGCATCAACATCAGCAAGCGCCTGAATGGGTTTAGAAAGTTCCCACTGAACCACGCCGGCAGCATTTTTTTTGCTTGAAACTTCACAGACATACGTACGTTCCGGTTTCTCAATAACGATTTTTTTTGCCATGTCCCTGTTAAAATCACACACCAGTCTGTCCCGGAACGACAGCAGGGCATCTTCGATTTTGTCGTAAAATTCAGCAGTAGGAACTGTATAAACAGGCTCTTCCCCCACACGTTTTACATAACACTTGTCCCCTTCAGGCAATTTATTGCCAACGTAAAACCTGGCAAGCTCCTTATCCTCTTCTTTGGTAACTGCTATCTCGAAAACAGGATTTTTCAAGCCATACGGAGACAAATCGGCGGGTTTGTCCGAAACGAAATCCTCAATATCAAGGATTTTAATCTTCTCGATAAAATTCTTAACCGTTTCCTGATCTGCAAATATATTAATGGGACTCGTAATTTTCCAGTCCAAGTCTAAAGACTTTTCGATAGCAATAAGATCGGACGGTGTCTTTATTTCTAATTTATGTATGCCATACGATCCATACGATTCGAACCTTACTACCTTTCTGTCTCTAAAATCATTTGGCTTTTTTATCAAATCAACAAGAATCGTGTCTTTTAAGAGGAAAACGGTAGGCTCGTCCGTTCGTTTTGCATACACCCTGTTGTCCAGGGAGTGGCCAAAAAGAACAGACTGGGTTGTTCCTTTTTCTTCGATAGTGACGGTAAAACGTGGATTGTCCAAGCCATACTTGGCCAGATTTACAGCGTCCTCCGAAAGAAAATCTTCACGACCGATTTGCAAATTCTTAAATTTACCCAGAAAATCTTTGATTTTTTCCATGTCGGCCACATCGCTAACCGGTTCCTCGACGCGCCAGAATCTGCCTTCCCGCTTACAAACAATGTCGTATTCCTGCGATTTGATTTTCACCTTCTCTGCTGCTTCCTTGTCAAAGGTAAATACCCATTTACTTCTCAAATCCAGAACATTCTTGCCTACTTTACCGCATAAAGAGCCTGGCACAACAACCACTTCTTCGCTTGTGTCGAGCTTAACATAGACATTGTCGCCGGCAGCAAGTTTCTTTCCCACAAACACGGTGTATTTATCTTTCGGCCCTGTTACCCGGATCTTATCCGACTGCACAGGAATTCCGGTAAACATGGTAATCGACGTCCCGGGAGCGTCAAGGCCGTAGTCCTTCAAATCAAACGGATTATCTCCCTCTTTCTTAAATGCCCCGATCTTATTCATAAACTCAAATTCGGAAAGGATGCTATTTACCTCAGAATTGTCCGCACGGAGTTTTTGTGGTTCGGCAATATACCAAAAATCATTTTGGTTTTTTTCCAATACAATCTTGCCGCTTTCATTATTTAGTTCGACTCTTTTAATCATAGAAGCCCGGAAATCAGGAATGACCTTTTTTTGCAGTCTTTCCCATTCCTCTTGCGGCATTTGTTTCTTTTCGTAAATGAAGACATAAGAAATGCCAATTGCTGCCACAATTAAAAGAATAATAGTCGTTTTCAGTTTCATAATTTAATTCTTCCCCTCCACGCAGGATACCAGGTGTTTAACCAGCAGTAAATTTTTATTGAACTTTCTTGATAGAATAAATAATAATCAACGGCGTCGCCTCCACCAGACGATACTGCCAATAATGATCGGTATTACGGGAATTCCGGCAATCGATACCCAAAAAATAACCTTCATTTGCACCGGATTTATCGTTGCCTTGCGGAACTCAGGCGGCTTGGCTGAAATTCCAAGCTGTGTTTCCTTTTTTGCCAGCCAGTTTATTGAGTTTCGAAACAGGTCCATATTGCCGGGATTATCCATATATTCATTGGAAGCAAAATTAACGTCTCCGAACAAAACCAGGCGGGCGCCCTGCGGTTTTGCCTTCGGATCATTTGCCATAGAAGGATGTGATTGTGTTACTGCCTTCGGCAATTCTTTTACCTGGGAAGCCACTGCAAGCACAACAGGGCCAGGTAAATCAGTATCCACATTATACTCAGGTTTCTTTTGCTTTAAATTGGCGACGTCGGTTTCACCCCAGGAGCCTTCAGGCGCCGTCATAAGCACCGTAGCCTGATATGGCATTTGGTCGTTAGGAGGCGAGGCATCTACCGAACAGGCTCCAAACAAAATCGTATTGTAATTCTTCAAATCGTTAACAATCGCGTGGTCTTCAGCATATTCGTCCTTGCCTACGTAAATCTCTGCAACTGTCTGCATCCCGAAAAGAGGCATATTGACCTTATTATAGATAACAATATCGTCACGAATTACGATTCCGTATTCTGCCATAAGTGTCTTAAACCCTGTAGGAGTATTTGGGCTTAAGGCGGGTTCCAGCATAAGCAAAAGCTTACCCCTCCCCTCAAGATAGTCCCGAATAATATTCAGTTCCTCTGTAAGGTATGCCTTGGTTGGCCCTGCAACCACAAGGACATCACAATCGTCAGGTATCTTTCTTGTATTTAAAATATCCAGCGGCGCGACACGGCAATTGTCCCGTTTGAGAGCGTTTGAAATACCGGAAATTCCAGAGCGGTCAAAGTCCTCAAAACTTCTTTCCCCATGCCCCGTAACAAAATAAATTGCCGTCTGCTTTTCCTGGGTAATATTGAGAATTGCCTCCGTAAAAGCCTCTTCTCCTTTAAACTTAAAAGGGTACTGCTTCTCTATGACTTCGCTCTGCTGGACATGCTTGCTGTGCTCGCCGCATTCGAACACCACGGTATTCAACTGAAGGTCATCAATTTTCAACCGCTTTGCCAACTCCTCCACTCTTGTGCGATTTCTCAGGGGATCCACAGTTTCCACTTTTAATTTATCTGAATGATAGGCGTACTCCTTCAGGATATCGACGATTTGTTCATAAAACATTTCACCGGGATTAAAAAGGGTGGTAATGACGATGGGCCTGTCCAGATTCTTCAGTATATTTTTAGTTTTTTGTGAAAGAGAATATTTTCCCGTAAGGGTAAGGTCAAAGCGTTCGTAGTGACGGGAATTTATAAAACCGACAATTGCAAAAATACCGGCTGCAAATATCGACATAACGGCCACATTTGTTCCGACAAGCGCCTTCCTTTTGGACGCCTCAGTCGAAAACCACTTGTTTCGGATTGCCTTTGTAATGCTCAGCCCAATAACAACAATACCGCCAACACCGGCAGGAATAAGTGAAGATAACCCCCAGCCATTGGAAATCCTCGATATGACAAAGCCGGCAACAACAGCAAGAATTCCTGCAAGTATGATATATCCGCCAATCAGTTCCAACCAATCGTTCTTCTTTTCATTCAAAGTCTTCATCTCCATCTCCTGCTCTCAACAATCCGTATTGCTATGAATATGAGTAAAGCGGTGAAGCTAACGTAGTAAACCACATCGCGTGTGTCGACAATGCCTTTCGAAAATGCATCCCAATGGTCATAAGTACCGATATATCTCAGACAACTATAAAACCACCCTTCATTCCCTGCGCTGGCCAAACCAATTACCAGAAGAATGAGAAGCGCCACAATCCCAATCACTGCTGCGACAATTTGGTTTTTTGTAACAGCCGAAACCAAAAGCCCTATGGAAACAAAAAGCCCTCCCATTAAAATCAAACCAATATAGCTTGCGACAATTGTACCGTAGTCGGGATGACCCACCCAGGACAGGAATATGATGTAAAACGCAGTCGGAGCAATCATAATATTATACAGTGCCCAGGCCGCCAGAAACTTACCAAAAACCACCTCGAAATCAGTAACCGGCGCTGTCATAAGAGGCTCGATAGTGCCCGTTTTGCTCTCTTCCGCCATTAATCTCATCGTAATAACAGGGGTTAAGATGGAAAGAATGAACTGTGTATATGCAAGACTGTATCGCAGCGTGGTCTCCTGGGTTATTCCGAGCATGATGGAAAAAAAGTATCCGGAAAAAACCATGAACACCGCTATAACAATATATGCTACCGGTGATAAAAAATAAGCATTTATTTCTCTTTGAAAAATTGTACCCGTGTTTGTCATTTTATGTCGTTCCCTCCTGCTCTTGCATGGTAATTTGATGGAATACTTCCTCCAATGTAACGGATTCCTGCTTCATCTCACGGATAATCCCGCTATTTTTTACAACCTGAGCGAATACCTCCTCTCGAATATCCACATTCTTTTCAGTTTCCACGGCATATTTGCTAATCTCCCCCTTGTCGTGCCATGTTACCTTTTTAACGCCTTTAATGCCGGATAAGGCGCTATTGATTTTTTCGCCGTTACCACGCACTTCCAACCCGATATTGCTTCCGCTTCTTAATTGAGAGGCCAGATTGGACGGCGTATCCATTGCGACAATTTTCCCCTTATTGATGATAATGACGTTACTGCATATCATCTCCACTTCGGGAAGAATATGTGTAGATAACAAAATAGTATGTTTTTCTCCCAGTTCTTTTATGAGTTGCCTGACTTGTCTGATTTGATTGGGATCAAGGCCGATAGTAGGTTCATCAAGTATCAATATTTTAGGGTCGTGGACAAGTGTATCTGCCAGGCCAACCCTTTGACGATACCCTTTGGAAAGAGTGCCGATAATTTGCTTTTGTACGTCCGTAATTCGGCATTTTTCTATGCATTCATCAATCTTCTTGCTGCGTTCACGGCTGGGCACTTTCTTTAATTTTGCACGAAACGCAAGGTATTCCCTGACCCGCATTTCCGGATACAAAGGGACATTCTCCGGCAAATAGCCGATCTGCCTGCGCACATTAACAGAGTCCCGAAAAACATCAAAACCGGCAACCAGCGCCGACCCTGATGTTGCCGGCATATAACAGGTAAGAATTCGCATAGTAGTAGTCTTTCCCGCTCCATTGGGACCTAAAAGTCCCAAAATCTCCCCTTCGGGAACTTCAAAAGATACATCATTAATTGCGTAAACGTCTGCATAGCGTTTTGATAAATGGTTAACCTTAATCATGAATTCCCCCTACTAATTTAAGTATTCCTGCATTACGTTGTCTCGCAGCGCTAAATTTTGCGGCTGCTATGCGTTGATTTCTTTCAGCTTAATCTTTCCCTCTAATAATTCTAAAAATGCTATTTGTACGGGATCATCTGTCTGGGTTTCAACCAATTTCGGAGCTTTTCCAATAACCTGCCTTGCCCGGCTAATGATCAAAGATGTAAGCCGTAAAGAACCGCCAACCCTTTTTGCAAATTCATCTATTTTTCTGTAGTTCATTATTAACCTCGATAAAAAGATATATGTTCCCAAAAAAAATAATAATCCAATAAACACTACGCAATTGTTTTATATTTGGAGTAGCAAAGGCTTACAATTAGTCCTGAAACCAACTTATCTTATATGTAAATTCATTTTTGTCAAGGAAATTTGGGTTTAAAAAATTCCTTGAGAAACGGCTTTCAACTATGATACTATATCGACTTTACATCCTCTTACATTAATTTAAATTTACTTGTACATATTTCATGCAAGGCAGAGAAATTATGGCAAAAATATATGAAGATATAACCGAAACCATTGGTAACACGCCTCTTGTAAAGCTCAACAATATCACTAAAGGTTTAAAATCCACTGTAGTTGCCAAACTGGAATTTTTCAATCCTATGGCAAGCGTTAAAGATCGTATCGGCATCGCAATGCTTAATGCCGCGGAAAAAGCAGGCTTAATCACAAAAGAAACGACCATCATAGAACCTACTTCCGGCAATACCGGCATAGCCCTGGCATTTGTGGCGGCAGCACGCGGATACAAACTGACCCTGACCATGCCGGACACCATGAGTATAGAACGCCGCGCACTCCTGAAAGCTTTTGGAGCAGAAATAATATTAACTCCGGGAACGGAAGGAATGCGGGGAGCCGTCAACAAAGCAGAAGAACTGGTAAAAAACACCCCCAATTCATTTATGCCACAGCAATTTAAAAATCCTGCAAACCCGGAAATACACCGCAAAACAACGGCTGAAGAAATATGGAACGATACGGACGGCAAGATCGATATCTTTGTGGGAGGGGTAGGCACCGGAGGAACCATCACCGGAGTCGGAGAGGTTATAAAAAAACGTAAACCATCATTGAAAGTAATTGCCGTAGAACCCAGCGATTCACCGGTGCTTTCAGGGGGAAAACCAGGCCCTCACAAGATACAGGGAATAGGGGCTGGATTTGTGCCGGAGATACTCAACATGAAGGTAATCGATGAGATTATTACCGTGAAAAATGAACAGGCGTTTTCTTTGGCGCGTCAGCTAGCCCGCGAAGAAGGTATTTTGGTGGGTATTTCTTCAGGAGCTGCTGCCTATGCTGCATTACAGGTTGCGGCAAGACCTGAAAACAACGGGAAACTCATTGTGGTTGTATTTCCTGACACAGGTGAAAGATATTTGTCTACCGTACTGTTCAGGGAATTTTGATGTTTGCTCGTGTAAGAGAAGATATAGAAGCCGTCATGCAAAACGATCCGGCAGCCAGAAGCCGGCTGGAAGTGATTCTGTGTTATCCGGGTATCCATGCAATATGGCTGCACCGTATATCACACTTTCTGTGGGGAAAAAACCGGATTATATTGTCGCGATTGATTTCTCATATTAATCGTTTTCTGACGGGCATCGAAATACATCCCGGCGCAGTAATAGGCCGCGGTGTATTCATAGATCATGGCATGGGCGTTGTTATCGGGGAAACTGCCGTAGTCGGAGACGGCTGTCTCATCTACAAAGGGGTAGTCCTCGGTGGCACTACCATGGAAAAAACACGCAGACATCCCACCCTTGGGAAAAAGGTTATAGTGGGTTCAAATGCCTGTGTATTAGGCAATATTACTATTGGAGATTATGTACGCATTGGTTCAGGCTCCGTTGTGGTCAAGGATGTGCCGCCACACGCAACAGTCGTCGGAATACCGGGCAAGATTATTGAACGGCAAAAGAAAACCGAACAGGATGTTATGCTGGATCATGGGCAATTACCAGATCCTGTCGCTGAGGTGCTCAGGATGGTATTGAAGGAAAACCGCAAACTCAAACAGCGTATTAAAAAATTGGAAAACAATTTAAATATCCCGAGCGAGGAAGACGGTTATTCCTCCGAAACCGAATCTGAAGTATTAACCGTATTTATGAAAAACTACAAAGACGGAGACGGAATTTAAGAACCGCACAGTAGCAATTTTTAAGAGATACGAACATACACCCGTCATGAAATCCAACAAGGTGATGTTTCTCCTGAAATCGTTTTTGACAGGACAAATTTTTCAAGAAAAAACAAACCCTTGGATTTAAACGCACAAAAAGAAGGTTCTGCAGGACTATGAAAAAAGAGGTATTTGCAAAAAAATTACAAATAGACCACAAATCAGTTTCGTTACTGGTTAATCACCGAGGGATATTGTAATAGTTTTTTTAAAACAGCATTCATGCATTTATCGTATTTATAGTAGGGGCAGGTTTGAAACCTACCCCTATCACACGCTACGGGATATTATTATCAGACCAGAATAATTTTGAAAAACATCTGTTAACCTTTTAAATGGAGGATTAGTACGTATGGATTGGGGGATGAAGAATCGCTTATCTCAGCTTATAAAACCAAACGGCCGATGCATGTATTTACCAATTGACCACGGATATTTTCAGGGGCCGACAACAAAACTGGAAAAACCGGGAGAAACGATTAAACCAATAATCGATTACGCTGATGCGCTCTTTTGCACCCGCGGTGTATTGCGTTCTTGTATTAACCCCGCAGGCAACAAACCAATTATTCTCAGAGTTTCAGGCGGCACAAGCATGGTAGGAAAAGACCTCGCCAATGAAACCCTGACCACGTCGATAGAAGAGGCCATTCGCCTGAATGCCTCAGGCGTGGGTATTTCCGTTTTTATCGGAAGCGATTATGAGCACCAAACATTGGCAAATCTTGCCAAACTGGTTGACGAAGCAGAAAGATACGGCATTCCGGTAATGGCTGTTACCGCCGTAGGAAGAGAAATGGAAAAGAGAGACGCCCGTTATCTCTCCTTATGCTGTCGTATTGCGGCAGAACTGGGCGCAAAGGTTGTAAAAACATATTGGTGTGAAAATTTTGACAAAGTCACCAATGGCTGTCCTGTACCGGTGGTTATGGCGGGAGGACCAAAAGTAGGCTCAGATTTGGAGGTGTTCGAGTTTGTTTATGACGGAATGCAAAAAGGAGCAATTGGGGTAAATTTGGGCAGAAATATCTGGCAAAATGAATATCCTGTCGCCATGATAAAAGCCCTGCGTGCGATTATCCACGAAAATGCGACTGCAAAACAAGCCAATGATCTGTTTAATTCGGAGAAAAAAAAGAAATAATAGGGAATCTTCTTTCGCTCCCATAAAGTTTCGCAAGGGCAAAGAATATCGAGAAGTTAAAAGACGTGGTTTTTAACTTCTCAACCTTTTGTATACCGATTAATTCCGGATTCTTGATACTTCATCTGACATTATTTTAGGATATAACAACCATGAGAGTGGCAATGTATTACAACAATAAGGATATCCGAATCGAGGAAATGCAAGTCCCCAGGATCGGACCGGGTGAGTTACTGGTTAAGGTGTTATCCAGCGGTATCTGCGGAAGCGATGTGATGGAATGGTATCGCATCAAAAAGGCGCCTTTGGTGCTGGGGCACGAGATTGCCGGTGAGATTGTGGAGGTCGGCAAAGAAGTAAAGCATTACAAGGTCGGAGACCGGGTAACGGTAGCCCATCACGTCCCTTGCAATACCTGCCATTACTGCCTGAATGGTCATTACTCAGTTTGCGAAACCCTGCGCACCACGAATTTTTATCCGGGCGGATTCTCGGAATATATCCGTATACCGCAAATCAATGTCGACAGGGGCACTTTCCTTCTCCCCGAAGAGGTATCCTCTGAGGAAGGAACATTTGCCGAGCCTTTGGCATGCACCCTTCTTGGACAGAGAAAGGCGAATCTGCGTCCGGGACAAAGCATGCTTGTTATCGGCAGCGGCATCTCAGGACTGCTTCATATCCAATTGGCACGAGCCCTGGGAGCGGGGCGCATATTTGCAGTGGACATTACCGATTATCGCCTGAAAATGGCAAAACTCCACGGGGCAGATATCACTTTACATGCAACAAGCGATGTCCCTTCGCTTTTGAAAGAGGTAAACGAAGGACGGCTGGCAGACCTGGTTATCGTTTGTACGGGAGCATCATCTGCTATCCAGCAGGCCTTTAACTCGGTGGACAGAGGCGGAACGATTCTCTTTTTTGCCCCTACGGAACCGAATGCAACAACTCCGCTGAATCTTTGGGACCTTTGGCGTAATTGCAATTCCATTATTATGTCTTATGCGGGTCCCCCGGCAGACACAGCAGCGGCAATCGAATTAATCCGCGCCGGCAGGGTAAAAGTTCGTGAGTTGATAACTCACAAATTAAGTCTTTCGGAAACGGCATTGGGATTCAAGCTCGTTGCGGAAGCAAAAGATTCCATCAAGGTTATCATTCGACCGCACAATTAAAACACAGACCACTCTCTATGGAATCCATAAAAAAATACATGCAAGGCATGGAAAAGGAAATTACTGATCTTGCGTGCAGGTTGATTAATATAAATACGGAAAACCCACCCGGAAGCGAAATCCTGGCCGTCCGTGTGATAAAAGATTTTTTTGAATCACTCCAAATACCATACAAAATCTTCGAAAAGACACTGGGCAGGACAAATATCATCGGTTACGTAGGCGGCAACGGAAGCAGACAAATTTCTCCCACACTGCTGGTTGCATGCCATCTTGACGTTGTGCCGGCAGGCGATAACTGGAAAAGAAACCCCTTCGAAGCCTGGATTGAAAATGGCCGGATTTACGGAAGAGGTTCTTCCGACAACAAGGGGCAAATGGCCTCGTTAATGGCTGTCGCGCGATTCCTCAAAGAAAATGAGTCTGCCCTGAAAGGTCGGCTTCTTTTGGCGGGAGTTGCCGATGAAGAACGGGGGTCTGAACTGGGACTTGAATATCTGCTCAACGAGTGTGGAATTACGGCAGATTTCGCCATAATCCCTGACGTAGCGCATAATATGCATTTGATCGATGTAACGGAAAAGGGTAACCTGTTTTTGGAAATAGCCGCACATGGCAAACAGGCGCATGGATCAAGGCCGGAAATGGGAGTCAATGCGATATGGGGGATGATTACCCTGCTTGAACGTATAAAACAACTAACATTCAGATGTACATCGCATCCGCTTCACACCCCGCCCACATTGAATCTGGGCTCTATTCACAGCGGAACAGCGCCCAATATCGTACCCGCACTCTGCAAAGTGCAATTAGATTTTCGCTATTTGCCGGGAGACTCGTCAGACAATATAGTTAACGATATACTAAATATAACCAAAGAAATAGAAAGAACAAACCCGGTTCGATTCGACCTGAAAACCATCTCAGACCAGCCTCCAACCTCAGTGCCTGTTGACAACCCCCTGGTAAAGTTAATTTCAAAACACACATACGCTGTATTGGGAACAACACCGCAAGCCAGGGGGATGTCCGGAGCAACCGTCACGAAACAACTCATCCAGAAAGGTATAACGGCAGTCGGATTTGGTCCCGGCGATGAAGCAGAAGCGCATGCCTCGAATGAATCGATCGACATCAGGGAACTGGTCGACTTTGCCGAGATTATGGCCTCTATTGCCCTTGATTTACTCAGGTAAACGTCAAATGTATCCCTGAAAATGTTTTTTAACGAAAAAAGTATTCTCTGTCTACACTTTCTTTAAACGGCAACAAGGCATTCTTATGAAAACATACGTCATGATCCCGACCTATAACGAAAGAGAAAATATAGGGAAATTGATTAAGGAAATTGTATGCCTGGAACTTCCGGATATCCACATTGTTGTTGTGGATGACAACTCGCCAGACGGTACTTCCGCCGTTGTAAAACAATTATCAAAGGAGCAGCCGGCAGTCGAACTTCTTCTGAGAACAACCGGAAGGGGACGGGGTTCAGCCGGCATTGCCGGGTTCAAATATGCCTTAGAGCACGGCGCCGACTGCGTTGTCGAGATGGATGCCGATTTTTCTCATCACCCAAAATATATCCCCTCTTTTCTGAAGGCAATACAGGATGCAGACATGGTTGTCGGCTCCCGTATGATTGCAGGCGGAAGAGACATTGACAGGGGTATTATGCGCAGAGCAATTACCTTCCTTGCAGGCGTTTATGTGAGAATTTTGCTGGGATTAAAGATTAGAGACGTCTCTTCCGGTTACCGCTGTTTTAAAAGAAAAGTGCTGGAGACAATCGAACTTGATTCTATGGTCTCCACAGGACCGTCCATTGTCTCTGAGATTTTCTACCGGGCACATTTGAAGGGATTTTCCATCAAGGAAGTGCCGATAGTGTTTGAAGATCGAACACACGGCCAAACTAAATTAAACTACAAAATTCTCCTCAAGACCTTACTCATGGTCTTAAAGTTCAAACAACTGCACAAAAAGGGGCAGCTATTCAAGTCGCCCACCCGAATAAATTGATGCGGAAGCTTGTATTTGTATGTGTGTGAAATATGCTGGTCGGCGTCAGGAATGGAACCTCTCAATATAAAGTAGTGTAAAGGACTGATTTTGTTCAAGACAAAATGCCGGAGAATTTCAGGAACCGTTACTGTGGAGAAAGAGGGTTTTTGGGTAGTGTATTACACAACCGCTTTGCCTCAGAGAGCTTAATATGCCCTGTATACAAGGCCTTTCCTATAATCATCCCAACAATGGGGAGTTGGCTAAGAGCTTCAATATCCCGAAGGGAGGAAATACCCCCGGAGGCAATAATGGGGGTATTTACCGCCGCTACGAGTTCTTTTAAACCTGAGATGTTTGGGCCTTGCAGCATACCATCTCGTGAAATATCCGTATAGATTATTGCACAGGGAGAAACTTTTTCAATTTCTCTTGCAAATGCCAATGCAGTCCATTCACATACGGAAGTCCATCCTTTTACCGCTACTTTACCATTTTTTGCATCAATGCCGACCGAAATGCGTCCGGGAAACAGCCTGCAAAGCTCTTCTACCCATGACTGCGATTCTATTGCTTTTGTTCCGACAACTACCCGATGTACACCTAAATCAAGTAATATTTTTACCGACTGAGTCGTCCGCAGACCACCGCCGAACTGAATGGGTATCTTTACCTGACTGGCAATTTGTTCAACAATAGAAAGATTTTTCGGTTTACCTTCGAATGCCCCGTCAAGATCGACTACATGCAGATGGTCTGCACCCTGATCCAGCCATGATTTTGCAACGTCCACAGGATCATCAGAAAAGACAGTTTCGGCGTCTTTCTGCCCCTGTGTCAGTCGCACACATTTACCACCTTTTAGATCAATAGCTGGGAAAACAACCACAATTTACCTACAAATCACCGAAGTTCTTAATTAATGTCAAGCCATACTGCTGGCTTTTTTCAGGATGAAATTGTGTCGCAAATATATTCTTACGCCAAATCATGGATGTAAAACGCACACCGTAATTTGTTTCAGTCGCAACAACACTCTCATCCTCCGGACAAACATAGTACGAATGCACAAAATACATATACGTATTTTGTGGGATGTTTTTCAAAACAGGGTTATCACCTTTTCTGAAGGATATCTGATTCCAGCCCATGTGCGGCACTTTCAGTTTCCCATTTGTCCCATTTCCGGGAAAATGGAAGCGAACTACCTTGCCGGGAATAATGCCAAGACCGTCATGTTCTCCATCTTCGTAACTTTTCGAAAACAACAACTGCAGTCCGAGACAAATTCCAAGAAAAGGCTTTGCTGCCTGTATCGAATCTCTGATCGGGTCCACTAATCCCCTTCGTTTCAGGCCATCCATAGCGTCTTGGAACGCCCCGACTCCCGGCAGCACCAGTTTGTCCGCCTTTTTAATATCAACGGGATTGTCCGTAACACTAACACCGAAGCCGAATCGTTCGAAACCTTTTTCGACACTGCGAAGGTTTCCCATCCCATAATCAACAATTGCAATCATAGAAAAGCTATCTGCCTGCCTTGGGCATAATTACCAGTTCTACACGACGGTTTTTTTCTTTGCCAGCCTTTGATTTATTATCAGCAACCGGCTGGTATTGCCCAAAACCGGCGATGTAAACCTTTGTCGGGGAAACGCCACATTCGTCAATCAAAAAATGGAGAACAGCGGATGCCCTGGCCGCTGACAATTCCCAGTTTGATCTGTATTTGTCCTTCTGCTTTCGAATTGGGTCGTTGTCTGTATGTCCCTCTATCCTGACGATTTCGTTGGGCACATCAGTTTTAATTATATTTGCTATCCTTTTTAACGCATTTTTCGATTGCGAGCGCAATATTATTTGTCCCGGATCAAACAAGATGGAATCAGGTACAGATATGGAAACCAATCCGTTCTTTATTCTCACGGTTACTCCTGATCCCTTCAGTTTGTTTTCCAGTTCTCTTCTTTCATTCTCCAAACGATTCAACTCGCTCTCGTATTGGCTGGCCTTTGAGGACAATTCGGCATTCTCCTGCTGTGCGCTTGAAAGGTTTTCATTTAATTGCTGATTCTCCTGCCTCAATCTTTTCAGTTCAGCACAACCCGAACTGACAACAACCGCAGCCAGAACACCCGCCAAACAAAAACCCTTCATCAATCTATGCATCTCAAACATACCATTTTCCTCCCTTCAAGTTAAAAAAACTTTTAAAATAGAGAAAAACCCCATTTTTATTCCACCTGGTGAATCATGCATTAAATCCTGTAAAGAGGACTTCAAAAATCCTGACGTATACATTGACGAGCCTTATAAAATAGTCTTGCAGAAAAACGCAGACAATAGCAGCCAATGACAAAAACGGCCCATAAGGAATCAGGTGGCTCTTCTTAAAAAGCAACACAGGTATCGCCATGGAAAGTCCAAAAAACGGTGCAACAAAAAAGACCGCAAGGGCTAATTTCCATCCCAACAACCCGCCGATTATACACATAAGCTTTACATCTCCCAAGCCCATGGCATCTTTTTTAAATGCCCATCTCCCAATAACACTGCAAAGATATGTCAAGCCTCCACCCGCAAGCATACCGACTGCCGATGCAATCACCGCATCTAACCGGGGATAACCGACCAAAGAAAAACTTCTCAGGGTATGCTGGGCATCGTGCAAACCCGGACATAACACACTTAAAAAAAGAGCAATCGGAATACTTACAAATGTAATCTCGTTGGGAATAACAAGGAACTCAATATCTATAAAGGTCGATACAATAAGGGTACAAAAAAGAAACAAATAACTTAAAAATACGCCTGGAGAATCCTGCCTATACTGTATAAAATAGCAATAAGAAAAAAGAAACAAACCCCCTGTCAATAACTCTACAAGGAGATAACGTATAGGAATCTTCGTCTTGCAAGACCTGCAACGCCCCCATAAAAATATATAGCTTAATACCGGAACATTATCATACCATCGAATGGGCGCATTACAAACAGGGCACAATGATCCCGGCAATACCAGCGATTTTTCCTTTGGAATCCGATAAATACAAACATTCAAAAAACTGCCTATCGCCAACCCAAAGATAAAAATCCCAAACCATATCACAAATGGATTAATGGAATTCAATAAAATATTATAAAAACAAATGTTTAGTTTTTAATACTTCTTCCTGGATACACCCAGTTACAAAATTACCAAGGAATGGATTTTAACACTTGAACAAAGTGTTCGTTTCGGGAAAATCACATGATGCAACACATTATCATTTACATTAGGCTCAAAAGTTGCTTCAAGTATATTACCCAAAATATGTTATGGGATACTATCAAAACGGGTAAACAATTGCAAGATTAAAAATCAGCCGGGAAAAACTATTCCTGACCCCTTATTATCTTGAAAATATGCGGTTTTTTGTTAAACTACCTTCCCATCAATAAAAACATGCCTAACTTGTTTGTCGAAATTTGATTTTCCAGAAAAATCTTCGTCTAAATATTATGGATAACGTAATTTCAGTAATTCTTGGGGGTGGAAGAGGCACCCGCCTTTACCCCTTGACAAAAGAACGGTCAAAGCCCGCCGTTCCGCTTGCTGGCAAATACAGGCTTATTGATATCCCTATTAGCAATTGTCTGAATTCCAGGCTCAATAAAATATATGTGCTCACGCAATTCAACTCGGCATCTCTCCACAGACACATAACAAGGACATATAAGTTTGACAGTTTCTCGAAGGGGTTCATTGAAATCCTTGCAGCAAATCAGACAATTGAAAGTACGGACTGGTATCAGGGTACCGCTGATGCCGTTCGGCAAAATCTTCGTTTTTTTAACCAGCCCAACACGGATTTCGTTCTCATACTTTCCGGTGACCAGCTATACCGCATGAACTATCAAAAGCTTATCGAGAAGCATATCAGCACCGGGGCGGTATTGACTATTTCGACAATTCCTGTGAAAAGAGAACTTGCTCACAGTTTGGGAATATTAAAAGTAGATGACCAGGGGCGCATAGTCGGTTTCTTTGAAAAACCAAAAGATGAGAAGGTTATAGATTCTCTATCAATAAACGCATCAACCTTTGATAAACACGGCATCTGCCCTAACAACCGCACGCTGCTGGCATCAATGGGTATTTACGTATTTAACCTGAACGCACTGAACGCTATCCTAAAAGAAAATAAGAAATCAGACTTTGGCAAAGAAATTATCCCCGACATTATTAAAAAAGAGCGTGTTTTTGCTTATTTTTTCGATGGATACTGGGAGGATATCGGAACAATAAAATCATTTTACGAGGCCAACCTGAGCCTGGCATCTCCCACGCCAAGCTTTGATTTATTTGAAGAAAAGAGTCCCATCTATACCAATCCCCTTTTTTTGCCGGGGTCATTTATCAATTCATGCAAAATCAATCAGTCTATTGTCGCAGACGGCTGTTTCATCCATAACTCAGAAATACAGCATTCTGTCATTGGAATCAGAAGTATTATAGGCAAAAACACCGTCATTAAAAACTCCGTCATCATGGGAGCGGATTATTATGAATCAGATTCCCACAGAGAATCAAATCGGTCGGCAAATATACCGGACATGGGAATAGGCAGCAACACAAGTATAACGGGCGCCATTATTGACAAAAATGTGCACATCGGAGAAAATGTAGTCATACATAACGCAAAGGGGTTGGACAACCACGATTCGAATAATTATATGATACGCGATTCCATTGTTATTGTGACGAAAGGCAGTGTTATACCATCACATACTATAATATAGCCCCATATTCAAAAATACTCTCCCAAATTCATAACGTAGCAAATCTTCTACCCGGCAAGCATTTGAAAACAATTAAAAAGGTAACTATCACAAAACCCATTTATGTCAGAGTCTCATAATTTATTTCGTTCCGTAAGAATCATTAGTGTATGCACCTTTTTAAGCCGTATACTTGGCTTAACCAGGGACATGATATGCGCCGGCATTTTTGGAACAGGCATGGTATGGGATGCTTTTACCGTGGCCTTCAAAATTCCCAATTTGTTTCGTCGTCTCTTTGGCGAAGGAGCCATTAGTGCAGCCTTCATTCCCGTTTTTACAGAACAACTGGAGAAACGAAGCCGGTCGGAAGCATGGGAATTTGTAAATATTGTAGCGACTATGCTTATAATAATACTCGGCGCCATTGTCCTAATCGGCGAGGGGTCTTTTCTGATTATCCCCAGAATATTCCAGGTACAGGAAAAATGGCAGCTTGTTCTAAAACTATCAATTATTACATTTCCTTATGTGTTTTTCATCTGCCTGGTTGCCTTTATAGGAGCGGTTCTCAACACGCTTCGGCACTTTTTTATGCCGGCAATTGCTCCCGTCATTATGAACGTATGCTGGATTTTGGGGGCGGTTTTAGCTCCTTACACTGGGGAAGCCACAGAGAAGATGATTTATGCAGTGGCTGTTTCAATTTTTTTGTCAGGACTCATACAGGTAATCATCCACATACCGGTTCTCAGGAAAAAAGAGTTGTATTACCGACTCACGCCGCGATTTTCCCATCCGAACCTGAAGTCGGTGTTTACCCGCATGGGGCCAATTGTATTTGGGCTGGCAATTGTTCAGATTAACGTTTTGATAGATAGCATTATTGCGGTCGGATTTGCAGCGCCTCAAAACGGACATGACACCTTTCGTCTTGCCGGAATGACTATTCATTTTCCGCTAAAAGCAGGAGCCGCATCGGTCTTATATTATAGCGACCGACTGATTCAATTCCCCTTGGGGGTTTTTGGCATCGCTATGGCTACTGCCGTATTCCCGCTGTTTTCCACCCATGCTGTCCGCGAAGATTGGGACACGTTCTCAATGACGTTCAACAGGGCTTTAAAATTCGTATTTCTGATAGGCATCCCGGCTTCCCTTGCATTAATCATGCTGAGAGAACCCATTGTTGATCTGATTTACAAACGAAACCAGTTTGACGAAGAGTCCGCCTACAGGACATCACGGGTTATTCTTTTTTACTCTACCGGAATATGGGCATATTGCGGACTCCATGTATTGGTGCGTGCCTTTTACTCACTCAAAGACACCATCACTCCCATAACAGTCGGAGCCTTATGCGTTGGATTAAACATTATTTTGAATATCTCACTTTTGTGGCTATTGCAGGAAGGAGGCTTAGCCCTGTCGACTTCCTGCAGCGCTATTTTGCAAATTATCATTCTAACACGCATTTTACAAAAAAAACTCCACATTAAAATAAAAGCCGATGTCTTCGTTTCATTGTTAAAAACCTTGTTCGCTTCCCTGACAATGGCTTGTGCCTGCTGGTTTACGCTGAAAATGTTTTACCCTTTAAATGAGAGCGGCGGCATTTATTACAAAGGCATGCGTCTGCTTATCCCATCGCTTTCTGCATTTGCAACCTTCGCCGGCACATCCGTCTTACTCAAATCAGAAGAGTTTGTTCATTTATTCAGATTATTTGCAAAAAAATAACGGTTTATGAAAAGAGAACAGACCCCGTCAATTACTAATATGTCTCTCGATGAACTGGAAGCCTTGTGCACATCGATGCACGAACCCCCCTACAGAGCAAAACAAATACTTTCCTGGGTTTACAGCAAAGGAGCCATAAATTTTAGCCAGATGTCCAACTTGCCGCATAATTTTCGTAAGTGGCTTGAAGATAACTATCAGGTCTTTCAAACAAAAGTGGATACCATTTCAAAAAGCACGAACGGTACAGAAAAGTTTGTAATCGCACTGTACGATGAGAATGAAATCGAATGCGTTCTTCTGCGTGAAGGGAAAAGGATTACTGCCTGTGTTTCCACACAGGTAGGTTGTGCAATGGGGTGTTGTTTTTGCGCAAGCGGCCTGCTGGGTCTCCAGCGAAACCTTAGTGCCGGGGAAATTGTTGAACAACCGCTCCATATTATGCGGCATCTTTCGCCTGATGAACATCTTACCAACATTGTCTTTATGGGTATAGGAGAGCCGCTTGCAAACTATGACAATGTTATCAAGGCTATTAGGATTATGAATGCAGAATGGGGACTGGGAATCGGAGTGCGGCACATTACAATTTCGACTGTTGGCATCATAGACGGCATACGCAAGCTTGCACATGAAGGACTTAAGATAAATCTTGCAATATCCCTCCATGCGGCAGATGATGTTACCCGGTCAAAAATAATCCCATCAAATAAAAAAACGGGCATTGAAAACATCCTTACGGCAGCCAGGGAATATTTTGATATTACCAAAAGAGACATCAGTTTTGAATATACCCTGATTGATGGAATTAATGACTCAAAACGAGACGCCGAATCGCTTGCAAAGCTGATTAAAGGCATTCAATGTAATGTCAACATCCTTCCTCTCAATCCAATAGAAGAACTTACATTGAACCCACCTTCCCAGGAAGTGATTACAACCTTTTGCAAAACTTTAGAAAAACACGGGATCGTCGTTACCCTCCGCAGGAAAAAAGGTGACAAAATTAATGCGGCATGCGGTCAACTCAGATTACGAAGGCATAAAATTTTATGGAAAAACACATAATATTTTGTTAATAAATATTTCGGATTTATTATTCCTTTTCCGTGAAATAACAAAGGTAGCACACAATTTCCGAACATCAAAAATTGTAAGTATACCAAATACCAATCTAAGAAAATGGAGGGAGCGCCATTTTCGCTTATGTGGAAATATAATGAGAATACTGCTGGTTAGGCATTGTCGCTAATTCTATAAGAGGCTATATCCTATCAAAAAGCCATAATTGGGATAACGTATCAGAATTTATCGATTAAATTACGTTATAATTTGATACTGATTTCCCAATAATTACAAAGAAGGGGGGTGGGTTTGGCATATTGGCAATATTAAGAAGTTTATTACACTAATTTTATAATGGTTCTTACATAAATTAAATTATTATTGGCTAAGGAGATTAAACAATGCGCGCAAAAGTTGATGCGGATGTCTGTACTGGGTGTGAATTATGCACACAAACGTGTCCTGAAATTTTCAGTATGGAAGGGGATGTTGCCGTAGCAAAAGACATTGTGGTTCCTCCAGAATGCGAGGACACATGTAGACAAGCGGCAGAGGAATGCCCGGTAGAAGCAATTATAATTAAAGATTAACAGTAAATTAACCAACGAAAAAGACCTTAAGTATGAGAATCATTATACTTAAGGTCTTTTTTATATTTAAACATCAAGTAGTGGTCTTCTGCCTATCCTTCTTCTCCTCTTCAAGATTGCGCGACCACCCTTTGTTCTCATCCTTTTTCTAAAACCACACATCTTTTTATGCTTTATAGAACTTTTTCTGATATTAACCTTCATAGCCCTTTCCTACCTCCATAAAATTCCGAAAAGAAACAACTATTGATTTACTTAAAGCAAATAAGCTATCATATTTAAGAAGGTCTTGTCAAGTTATTTTAAAAATGACTATTTCATAAATTTTTTCAAGTATATAGTTCTAAATTTAGATTTTTAAAAGTGTTAAAATCGTATTGACATTAATCTTTTGAATTGCTAATATGTTCAAAATCTATCATAACTATTATGCATAGATATTAGTTAAGACAAAGTTTTAATCTTCTCCAAATCGTACATCTTCGCAGAGGAGGTATCCCAAAGCATTTTAACCCATTCATAAATATGGATTATTCCTTATACATCCAGTTTACACATTAATTATCGAAAAGGAGATTTTGGTATGCAAACAACTACAAAAAGGGATATATGCGAGAAGATTGCCAGAAGGACTGACAATACGCATATGATTGTTAAAAAGACAATACAAATGTTTCTGGACGAAATTATTGGTGAATTAGCACAGGGTAACCGTATTGAATTGCGTGATTTTGGAGTATTTGAAATACGCCAACGTGCTGCTCGTAAGGCTAGAAATCCACGAACTGGAGAGGTTGCATTTGTTCCCGCTAAAAATGTAGTGGTATTCAAGGTGGGGAAATTAATGCGGGAAAAGGTTGGTAACTCAACCCCTACACAACAACCCAGCCAGGGTACTTAATTTAATAAATCAATATTATGTTCAAAGAAAATCAAATAATTGAAAACGGAATCGTAAAATCCATTAACGGTAATCGTGTCGTTTTGAAAATAATTAATCAAAACCCAAGTAAATGTAAAAGTTGTGGTGTTTGCATAGGTGTAGAAAAGGATTCAAATTTTCTGGAATTAGAATCCTTTGCTCATCTTAAGGTAGGACAGCAGGTAACGTTACAAATAACTCAAAATTCTCCTTACAAAAGCATTCTTTTTCTCCTCCTCACACCAATCGCTAGTTTGCTAACAGGGAGTTTGATAGGGGAAAAGATACCTTTTATCTTTCAACACTCGCAGGACATGCGAATGGCTTTCTGCGGTTTTGTTTTCTTTGTTTTATCTGTCCTGGCAGTAAGTTTCTATGATAAAAAATTAAGAAACAAAAAGAATACATACCGAAAAATCCTATCAGTAGACAATCTGATACCTGGATAAAATAAGCATATCTCTAAAATATTTGTCCGAATTCTCCATCTTTTTTGCTTTCACATAAATCACTTATGGAAACAAAATTTAATACCCAATTTGGAGACTTAGCTGTTTCCGAAGGATTTGCAACATCGGATCAACTTAATATTTGTCAGCGCATTGTAAATGCGTATCCCGATGGGGACTCAAGAAAAAGTATCGATGTTATCCTGCTGGATAGAGGATATATCACACCGGAACAGAGGTGTCATCTTCTAAAAAAAATGGGCATAACAATACTGATATGTCCATACTGCAATAAAAGGTTCCAAGAAGCGGGCATTAAACAAGAAACGATTATTTCCTGCAAATATTGCGGTGGAATATACAAATATAACGAATCACCAGCAGACGACATACTACAAATACCATCTGGCGGTGACAAGACACTGGTTTCATCACCACCTGTAACAAGCGATCGCTATATTGGCAAATCATTAGGAGGCAAATACGAAATTGTTGAAAAGATCGCCACCGGCGGCTGGAGCACTGTTTATAAAGCAAAAAGGACATTACTCGACATTTCCGATATTGTTGCAGTAAAAATTTTACATGTAAATTTAAGTGACAATCCACAAGACATTAAGAGATTTTACACTGAAGCATCTACCATACGAGAACTACACCACCCTAATGCTATTCACTTATATGATTTTGACAGAGATACAAATGGCACAATTTATATGGCCATGGAATACATTCAGGGGAAAAATTTAAAAGAAACCTTAAAGAATGATGGACCATTTGATGTCACAAGAATGTTAACCATTATTTTGCAAGTATGTGACGTAATTTCAACCGCACACAAACATCCAAAAAAAATAATCCACAGAGATATCACCCCACAAAATATAATGTTGGCCAAAGCTGGCAAAACAAATGATTTCGTAAAAGTCCTGGATTTTGGAATAGCCAAATTATGGACACAAGATAATATATCGATGACTGGAAGCATTCTGGGAACACCCCTTTACATGGCGCCGGAACAATGGAAAGGGGAGTGTGACGAAAGAACGGATATATATTCACTCGGAATGGTTATGTACGAAATGCTGGCAGGAAAACCTCCTTTTCATGGCGACCAGCATATATTAATGAATAAGCACCTCCATGAAAAACCACCACATTTTAACAAAGTAAACAAATCATTAAAAATACCCTTAGTTATCGAAAATATTGTCTTTAAATGCCTGGAAAAGAAGAAGGAAAAAAGGCCTCAATCAATAGACGAACTTGCATTATTATTAAAAAATGCCCAGAACTCCAAACTCAATCGTACCAGATATGCCAAAGTTAAGCTAGCTGTTACAGTCCCTGTTTCTTTGACAATTTCATCAATAACCTACTTATTCTTTTTATCTCATCAATATAAAGATACAATCCCGGATAAAACCATTTCTACAAGTGAAATACCAATTAAAACAAACAAAATTCCTGCTGTTAATACCGGACCATTATTAGAAAATTCGCATAAACACGAACAACTATCTCAAGATACAAAGCCAGAAATCAATATCAATTCACTGAGCGGTAAAGAACCAGACAATACTATTTCGGTTATGCCAAATAATACAAAAAAAGAGCACATTGACACATTACAAGACACACCGCAAGATAATATATCTAAACTAGCAATATCTACCACAAAAAATACCGATAAAGTTGTTGACAATGTCAAAAAATATGACATAAATAAAAAACCAGAACCAACAAACATAAAAACCCGTAAAAACGAACAGACAGCAACAGAAATACAAATATGGCTTCAGGAATATAAGAAAGCACTGGAAACCGGAGATATAGAAACCTTAAAAAATATTGGGCATATATCCTCTGAAAAAGAAGAAGATAAGCTCAGACAACACTATTCGTATATCAATAATTTCAGCATTTCCGTTCAAAATGAAGCAATTAAACTAAGCAATAATAGAAATCTGGCGATAGTAAGCTTTGACAGAACTGACGAATGGATTGATGAGCGGGGCAACCAGCATAAAGAAAACTTACCGAGAATAACAAAAATACTTCGTAAAGAAAATAATATATGGAAAATTACAAAATAAACAACAAAATCAAACACCCCTTAGACCTGAAAAAATATACACTAATTTTAGCGCTATTTGTATGCATGTTTTCTTTCTGCCAAACCGGCTATTCGACCAGCATGAACATTACCCCTGCTACACTTTCTGTAGACGTTCAGAGCAAAGGCACCGCTACTGTTAAAATTCTTGATGACGAGAAGAACCCTTTATACAATATTCCCGTCTTTGCAAAAAGTGACAGTGAGGTTATCGCTACTGTTACTCCGGCTTTAGCGTTCACAAATACAGCAGGTAAAGTTTCATTCAGCATCACTGGTATCTCTAATGGAACATCAACCATTACTTTTTTTTCCAATACCCTAACAAAATCAATTCCTGTCACTATTGTATCAAATATCGCCTCCTGTGCAGTAGCCAGCAGCAGTGGTGGGGGCACGGATGATTTTGGGCCGGAAACAATGAATGATGGTATAGAAAAGGAAGATTGTTCTTACCATTGGATAAGAACATCGAAAAATGGCAGGAAGAAAACTGGCTGGATTCAGCTTGATTGGAATAAAGAAGTTACCGTTACCAGAATGACCATTCAAACAACGGACTGCAACGAAAGTTGCGGTGAAATTTCCGCGGATCCTTTCTATGTTGATCCGGGAAGAAACTTAGGTAACGGATTAGTTCAATATCTGGATGAAGATGGTGTTACATGGATTACTGACGATGAGTTCATAGAAGAAATAGGAGATGTCGAATATTCATTTACAAAACCAATAACAACAAAAGCCATACGTATTGTAAAGATTTCACCTTCTTTCTATTGCGAAGGACAACAATCCAACCCGGTCGTTTTTGAATGGAAAGTTTTCGGGACACCTTCCTGTAAATAGTCAATCCTACATTTTTACCAATTAATATATCAATTACTTCATTCCAGACATCCCAATATTTTTTCAAAACGTAGTTGACTTTTTCCTTACAATAATTAAGTAATATATCTACGTGTTTTTAAAACTATCAGCGCTTTGTGAATATTTCTTGCGTTTTATAATATACAAATCGTCCACTTGAGACTAATAAAACAAATAATACTCATAACGCTCACTTTACAAACCCCCGCCCTTTACACAACAAATAGCTTCGCCAATAACCTGTCCAGCTTGAT
>Ga0233425_10004210_pt1 | contig 24541 bp, 15 predicted proteins | sample Watercolumn_Towu_2_FD_181712 | JGI IMG/M metagenome (GOLD analysis project Ga0233425, IMG submission 181712) | Freshwater microbial communities from Lake Towuti, South Sulawesi, Indonesia - Watercolumn_Towuti2014_140_MG | ecosystem: Environmental > Aquatic > Freshwater > Lake | place... | reverse complement strand
GTGGTACCCACGCACGGACTCGCCGCCGACGGCATGATTGAACATCAACGACAGGTGGGCCAGCGGTCGGCCGCCGACGCCGGTGTGTGGCGCCGGCTCGAGCAGAGTCCGGAGCGTCCAAGGTTCACGCAGCGTGGGGTTGTCGACGATGGTGACGAGATCGTCGAACAGGAACGGCACCGACCAACTGTTCGCGTAGGCGAGGAGCAGCGCGAGGATCAGCAGCCCCGCGCCGGCCACGTCGGCCCGCCCCAGAGGCGATTCCCCCGCGGGCAATCTGGTTTGTCCGATCTTCACCACGGCGGCACTTTGCGGGGTGAACGCGGCGCGAGAAAGGCAAAAGCCGTCACTTTCCCGTGACGCGCCGCATCCCTTCGCGGGCGCCGGCGTGGTTGGGATCGGCCTGCAGGGCCTGCTGAAACTGCACGGCGGCCTCCGCGGGCCGACCGGATTGTAGCAGCACCGCCCCGAGATTGGCATGGGCATCCACGTACCCGGGTTTCAGCCGGACCGCTTCCTGGAAATGCGCGGCCGCCTCGGCCAGTTTCTGCGAGTTGAGGTATGCCACGCCCACGTTGTTGTGCACCTCTGCGAAACCCGGATTGACCCGCAACGCGGCCTGATAGTGCAGGATGGCATCGCGCAGGAGGCCGAGCTGGATAAGTTGATTGCCCAGGTGGAATTGCATGAGCGCGAGGTCCGGCTTGCCTCCGCGATCACCCTGGTTGTTGCCCACCGGCAGTGGCACCTGCCCCGCCGGTTGCGGCACCAGGCGCACCTCGAGCCCCTGCGCCGAGGTCGAAAACGCCGCCTGGTATGCCGGCCGCCCGAGGTCGAGCCAGGTTTCGGCGAGGCGCGTCGGATGGCGGTTCTGGATATGCCATTCGGTGAAGAGGTGCACGTTGCGCGCAACGATCTGCGGATCGCCGAAGAGCAGGAAGGGCACGCTGCGCAGGTAGAACGGCTGGATCGCGTCGATGTCGGTGATGACGACAAAGGCGTTGGCGACCCCGCTTTGGAGGATCTGCCCGCGCGTCCTTTCATAGCTGCGGCCGACCTGCCCGCCGAGTCCGAGCACCGGGATTTGCGCGACGGCCAACAGCCCGACCACCGCGACGGGAACAGCCCACGCCGCCTTCGCCGGCCGGTGCATGACGCGCAGCCAGGCGGGCCGCCAGCGCCGGATGAGGTAGGCCGGAGCGGCGATCCCCGCGACAAACAGGAACGGACTGTAGAAGGTGAGGATGCGCCACGGCCAGCCCGGGATCATGAAATCGTTCTGCCGCGAACAGAGGTAGAGCAGGGCCACGACCGAATTCAGCGCCGCCAGCATGCGCAGAGCACGCGACTCGCGGGCCACGACCGCGACAACTGGGGAGGCCACAAAGCCGGCCAGGTGGATCGCGCCGAGCAGGAGGAAGTAGATGCGCAGGCCCGCGGGGCAGAAGCCAAAGAGCTGCTCGGTAAAGCTGGGGCTGACTGCGAACAGCTCGATCAGTCGCTGGGGAATTTGCGTCAGGGGCCATCCAAACAAGCCTGGAACCCCCGAAGCCGCCCCCGATTCCGGACTATCGCGAACGACAATCCACCCGAAGACCAGGAGTCCCGCCCCGAGTGCAATCGTCTGCCCGCGGCGCGCCGGCACAAAGACCCACCGCAGGGCCGCCAGGATCACCGCGAACAACAGGGCGAATGGATGGCACGCGACCGCGACCATTGCGAGCAGCGGCACAAGCAGACGGTCGCAGCGCTCCGGCGCTTCCGCCTCCCGCAACGCGCAAAACGTCGCCACGGCGAGAGCCGTGGCGGCGAGGGAAAACGGCAGCGGCCCGCCCCACAGGAAGAACCCATTCCAAAACGCCAGCGTGCCAACCGCCACCGCCAGACCGGCCCACCACGCCTCCGGAACCAGCCGCGGCAGGAGACGCGAAACCACCGCGAAGCACCCGACCCCCTGGAGCAAATAGAACACCACGATTTGGGCGCCCGCCCCGATTCCGCACGCCGCCATCGCCCGTGACATTGCATAATGCACGATGTACGTGAACTGGAACACCGCGTAGTGCAGCGGGCCGTGCGACAGCGTCGCCGGGTAGTTGCCGAGGCCGACGAACGCCACCAGGTCGAGCAACGGCAGCCACGGTCCGAAGATCAACGGCGGCACCAGCAGCGCCACCCATCCGACGAGGGCGATCCGGGCCACTGGCGCACCCGGCAGGCGAAACAGGCCGGGACGCAGATTCATTGCCTTGGCGGGACGGACGGGCGGCTACTCGCGCCAGCGCTTGCCCGCCCGAAAGGCAGTCAGCCGCGCTTCGGAAACGCGAATCGCGTCGTTTTGCCGCAATGCCCTCGCATTGCCGAGCGCCCGCTCGGCCGCGGCCGCCGCCTCGGGAAAGCGGCCGAGCTCGGCCAGGGCGACCGCCAGCGAATTCAGGACGGTGGGCGAAGTCGGCTCGACCTTCACTGCCTGCTCGGCCAGGGCGAGTGCGCGGGCGCCGTTGCGCACCGCATCGTCCGCACTCGCGGCCAGCACGTACGCGAGGAACGAGGCGATCTCGGCGTTGAAGCCCCCGGCGAGGGCGGCGTCGTAGACGCGCACTGCCAGGGCGTGCTGCCGGCTGCGAAAGAGCGTGCTGCCGGCGTTGGCATACATGTTCAGTCGCGCCTCGGCGGGCGCGCGCTGGATCCCTGCCAGCGTGAAATCCACCGCCGCCGCCCATTCCCGCCGGGCAAACAGCAACTCGCCCTTGCGGAGGTAGGGCTGATATGAATCTGGTGAGCCCTTGATCAGGAGATCGAAGTCCTGCTCGGCCTCGAGCAGGTTCCCCATCGCAATCTTCGCCAGACCAATGTGGTAAAGGGCGTCCGCCGGCGTCTGGTTGAACGCCACTTTGAAGAGCAGGGCGCTGACGTTCAGCCCCTTGAGGTCATCCGGCGGATTGTACGGAATCATCTGCAGCCAGGGCGGGATCACCCGGTCGACCAGCAGTTGGTAACCGAAGCACCTTTTCACGTCGTCCGGCTTCGCCTCGGGCCGGAAAAGCCGGAAATACGGCTCGACGAAGTTCTCCTCAGAAATCATCGCGATATGGGTGATCCGAAACTTCCGCACCAGTTCGGCGGCCTCCTTGGGCGACCAGGCGGACAACACCGAGGCGGCGGCCTTGAGGCCCGCGTTGTTCTCCCAATAGAGCGTTCCCAGAGTCTTGAAACGGCCGTAGTAGCCGACGCCCGTCGAGCTGTTTGGGCTGGTCAACAGCACGACTTCCCCCTCCGGCTGTGAAGCCCGAATCACCTGCGCGATATCGCGGAAGAGCGCGGCATTGGCGTCCTTCTGGCTCACGCGGCGACTCGTGACATCGCCGCGGCCGGAGGTGATGCGATCGACCGCGTAGGGCAGGAACACGAGGCTCGCGCTCGCCACGCCGAGCACCCAGCGCCAGCGTGTCCTCAAGTCGAGCGTGAAGTACACCACCAACACGAGCGCCAAGCCGACCTGAAAGCCGCTCGCGTTGAGCAGCCAGCGCGACTGCAGCCAGGCGATGCCGGTGAACACGAGGCTGCCGACCGTCGCAAAGCCGAGCAGCAGTTGCAGTCTGCCGCGATGGATCAGGAGAAGCCCGAGGCCGACCAGCAAAGGGAGGTTCTCCAGGCCGACAATCGTCGACACCGCCTTCCAGCCCATGCTGCGGATGGCCACCCACAGCGGCAGGAACTCCTGGATGTGCACTTTGTGCAGCTGCGAGAGGAACGGGTCGACCACGACAAACACTCGCGTGCCGCCGATCGCGATCGTGAGGGGAGCAACCGCCACTGCCGCGAGCGCCAGGGCGAGGTGGCGGTTCCTCTTTCGGCCGCCCGTGTCGCGCCGCAACCAGCACTCCCCGACCTGCGCGATGATCTCGCCGCCGCCGAGCCAGGCGAGCGAGTAGAACGGATGATTCGCCTCGAGCCGCAGGCCCAGATGATTCGGGAAATACTCGACCAGATAGAATCCGAAGCTCGCCGCCGCCCCCACGCGGCCCCAGACGCGCCACACGTCGCCGTCGAAGTCCGCACCCTCGCGTCGGGCGTTGTTCCCAAAGAGAAACACCGTGGCGAGGCCCACGCCGCCCACGATTGCAATCGGTGGAATCACCGACGCCGCGCTCACCCACATCCCGCACGCCCCGCTCAGCGCCGAAAAGACCGCCGCCTGACGCGCGATCTCCGGGCTCACCGGCATCAGCCGCCAGCTCCCCTCGGGCGCCGCCTTCCACCACCCCGCACCCATGAACAGCGACCCCAGTGACATGGCAACGACTGCCATCGTGAGGATCCCGTGGTGGTCCACATAGCTCGGAAAGAAACCCTCGTAGATCCGGGGGTGTCCGATCAGGGCAATCGCCGCGACGACCCCCGGCAGCGCCCCAGCCCGCCGCGTCACCCAGGAGGAAATCAATATCGTCAGCACCACCAGGACGAAGGCGTTCACCCAGAGCGTCATCTTCTCGATCGCCTCGGGCATCGGTGCACCCGACACCCAGTGTTCGAGCCCTCCCGCCATCGCAATCAACCAGCCCCACGCGGTATTCCAGTGCACCTCGCGCCCATCCGGGGCGTTGTCAATGCGCGTATGCCGCAGCCGGCGCTGCTCGCCTTCCGCCAGGGAGAGGGCGTGCCGCACCCAGGTCTGCGCATCGGCGGCAAACGCCGGATACGCCTGTTTCATGGGTGTCGCCGGAGCCGCGGCACCCCGCAACCCGAGCGCACCCACGATGTCGAGGTAGTCGCGCACGGTCTTGGCGTGCACGAAAACCAGCGCGCTCAGAGCCAGCCAGACGCTCGCCAGGATTAGCCAGCGGGTACGGGGAGCTTCCGAGCTCAGCAACATGGCCGCCCTCCGCCCCGCAACTCGCCCCTGGCCGGCACCCTCTCGCGAACCCGGTTCTCGCTCATCCCGTCGCAGGATTCGTTCAACCACCGTCCCCCGTGAAGCACCGGGGAATCAGATCGCAGCATCGATGGTTGTGGCTCGAAAGCGTGCACTCGGGGTTGTTGTTGAGAGAAGGTCCCGGCCTTGCCGAGCGAAAAAGCTCCTGAACTGTTTCTGAGGTTGCTTTGAACAAACCCGCACCCCAGTGGTCTCGATTCGCGCAATGCACACCCGTTCGCTCCTGGCCGCCGCGCTCCTCTTCGCCTGCCTTCCGCTTCCGGGGGCGGAGTCCGTCGGCGTTTCGGAAGCGCCCCGGCCCGAGACACCCCAGCGTCTCCTCCGCCAGATCCTCATCGCCGACACCATCGAGGGCGCGCAGAAGCTCGAATTCGTCGAGCCGGGCGAGTTCATCGTCGTTTCCTCCCCGGCCTTGGCCCAGCTTGATCGCGCGGAACTGGCCAAGCGCCTCCAGGCCGGCAAGGGACGGCCGATCAACGATCGCCTGCTCGCCGGCATCGCCCAGGTTGTCGAGGTCTTTGTGAAACAAAGCGGCTTCGCCATCGCCACCGCCATCATCCCGCCCCAGAATATCGCGGCTGGGGCGATCCGGGTCGCCGTCCTGCCTGGCAAGGTGCGCAACATCCGCTTCGAGGGCAACCGTTGGTTCAGCGAATCGATGCTGCGGGAAAGACTGCGGATCGACCGCGGCGGTTTGGTGCAGGTCTCCGAGCTCGACCGCTCCCTGGCCTGGACGAACTTCAATCAGTTCCGCCGGGTCCGGCTCCACGTGCAACCCGTCCCCGAAACCGGCGAGGCGGATCTCCTGTTCAACGTGCAGGAGCGATTCCCCCTGCGCTTGAGCCTGGGCTACGAAAACACCGGCAACGAGATCCTCGGCTTCGATCGCTACACCGCCTCCCTGAGCTACGGCAACCTCTGGGGGCGCGACCACCAGGTTTCCCTGCAGGAAGTGTTCTCGCACTCGACCAAGCTCTTCCGCGTCCACGCGTTTGACTACCGCGCTCCGTTGCCCTGGCGCCACGTCGTCTCGGTTTCGGGCTCCTACGCGCTCGTCAACCCGACCTTCTACTCGGGCCTGTTCACCCAGCAGGGCAAGAGCGTGAATGCGGATCTCCGCTATGTGGTGCCGGTGCGCGCCAAGGGCTGGGAAGGCGAGATCTCCGGAAGCGCCAGCTTCAAGCAGTCGAACAACAACCTCGAGTTCGGCGGGGTGTCCGCCCTCGGCACGACCAACGATCTGTTCTCCGCCAGCCTCTCCGCGTCCGCCGTGCGCGCCGATTCGCGCGGTCGCTGGATCGTCTCCACCACCCTGACCGGCAGCCCGGGCTCGCTCAACTCCCGCAACGACGAGGATAACTTCAACGACGTCCGGCCCGGGGCCAAGCCGCGCTACGCCTTCGCCCAGCTCTGGGTCCAGCGCCTGACCGCCCTGGCACCGCGAGTCACCTCGGTCGCCCGCGTCAGCGCCCAACTGGCCAGCACCAACCTCGTGCCGAGCGAGCAAATCGCCGCCGGCGGAGCCAACACGGTGCGCGGCTACGAGGAGCGCGTCCTCGCCGGCGACGGCGGCTTCCTCGCCACCCACGAACTGCAGTGGAACCTCCCTTCCACCTCGCTCGGCAAACGCCTGCCCGCCCTCGAAACGGCCCTCGCGTTCTTCTGGGACTACGGGCGCACCGTGACCAAGCACCCGTTGATCGGCGACGAGAAGGCCGCCTACCTGGCCAGCGTCGGCCTCGGCCTCCGCTGCTCGATCACCAACCACCTTTCCGCCACGGCCGACTTCGCCCGGCAACTCGAGGAGGTCGAGCTCCCCGGCGTCCGCCACCACCGGCTGCACGTCAAGGTCACCCTCGCGTTCTAGCCCGGAAATTTCATGCACTCCAAGAGATCTTTCAGAGAAATTTCCGCCCGCCCTCTGGGCGGGGCGACTTTGTCGCGGCTTGCCCCGACTTCGTCGGCCCGACAGGGCGAAGATTTCACACCTCGGAGTGTGAAATCTTCGGGCTAGCGCCCCGCCGGCTACCCGACTCCGGGATAGCTGCCAAGCCACTTCACCATCGGGCAGAACTTTTTCAGCTCGCTCAACGCCTCCTTCATGATCGGATCCTCGTAGTGCCCCGTCACATCGAGGAAGAAGTAGTAATCCCACGGGCGCTTCTTGCTGGGCCGCGACTCGATCTTCGAGAGGTTGATTCCCCGTTCGGCGAGCGGCATCAGCATCTTCAGCAGAGCGCCGGAATGCGACGCCGCTTCGTCGCCCAGCGAAACCAGCAAGCTCGTCAAATCCTTGCCCTCCCCCACCGGGCCCGACGGCTTGCGCCCCAGCACGAAGAATCGCGTCGTGTTGTCCGCCTTGTCCTGGATGTTGCGCTCGACCACCGGCACGCCGTAATGCTCGGCCGCGAGTTCGCCAGCGATCGCGGCGGCGCCCGGTTCCAGCTTCGCCATCTGCACGGCCCGCGACGTGCTCGGCGCATCGACCAGCAGCGCGTGCGGCAGGTGCCGCTGCAGCCAGTGGCGGCATTGGGCCAGCGCCTGGTCCTTCGAGTAAACCCGCTCGATGCTCTCGAGGGCCGAGTTCGAGATCAGGGCGTGATTAATCTCCAGGTAGATCTGCGCGACAATCTTCAGGTCGCTCTCGACGAAACTATCGAGCGCTTCGCGCACCGAGCCCTCGGTCGAGTTCTCGATTGGGATGACCGCGTAGTCGGTCTCGCCCTTTTCGACCGCCGTGAAGATGTCGGTCACCGTGGGCATCGCATGGTAATCGACGCTGGCGCCAAACTTCTTCAACGCCGCCGCATGGGTGTTGCTCGCCTCCGGCCCCAGATAGGCGATCAACATCGGCTTCTCGAGCGCGATCGCCGCCGACATGATCTCCCGGTAGATCGCCTGCAGGGCCACGTTCTTGATCGGCCCGTCGTTCTGGCTCGTCACCTTCCGCAAGACCGCGTCCTCGCGCTCCGCCACGTAGATCTGCCCGCCCGCCTGCCGCTTGACCCGGCCGATTTCCGCCGCCAACGCCAGCCGCTGATTCAGCAGCTCGACGAGCTGCCGGTCGATCCGGTCGATTTGTTCGCGAATCTGCCCCAGTTCCATGTTACGAGGAGGTGGCCGCCGGCGGCAGGGTTTCCGTTTGAGGCGGCGACTCCCGGCCTGGAGCGACCGCTTCGAGCGGCAGTTGCTCGTCGGCCAGCCCCATGTCGGAGTCGGTCGGCGTGTGCGCCGTCGAAGAGTTCTTCAGCCACTCGTCGATCTGCCGCGAAGACAGGACGTCCGATGCCGGCAACTCGTCCAGCGACTTGATGCCGACGAATTCGAGGAACTGGTCGGTCGTGCCGTATTGGATCGGCCGGCCCGGTGCATCGGCCCGGCCCACGATGTAGATCAGATCGCGTTCGAGCAGTTTGTTGATGCCAGCCTCGGCCGAGACTCCGCGGATCGTCTCGATTTCGCTGCGTGTGACCGGTTGGCGATAAGCCACCACCGCCAACGTTTCGATCGACGACTGGCTCAGCTTCACCGGTGGCGGTTCCTGCCGGAGGATGCGCACCCAGCGGGCCAAACTCGGTTGGGTGACCAGCCGGTAGCCCGTACTGCCCTCGATCAACAACAGCCCATCGTCGGCCGCCCGGAATTCGAGGGCAATTTGATCCATCGCCTCGCGGATCTGTGCTGCCGTCACCAGCGCCGGCACATCCGCGTACAGTTCCGGATCCGACGCGCCGGGCTCGAGGGGCAGTGCCGGGAGCTCCTCGGCCGCTGTCGCCGCGCCCGTCGCCGCATCCGCCGCCCCGGGCGGTCCCCCCTCGACCGCGCCCGGCTGCTCGCCCGCGGCTCCCTCGACCGGCGCCAGTGCCTGATCGTGGAAGCGCACGAATGCCGCCTGAATATCCTTGATCGTCAGCGGTTGGCTCGACGACTGCAGGAACGCTTTCAGCACTTTTGGGAGGTTGAATGCCATGCGCGGGAGTCGCCCCCGAGTGATGCGCCGCCTCCCCGCTCAGGCAACCCGATTCTGCGGGCGCCCCGCCTCCCGGTTCGCCACCCAGCCCCGCTTCGCCCTCCTTGTCGCCCCGGGCCGCTCGCTCCGTTTCAACTCCTCCGCCGGGATTGCACGAGCCGCGGGGTCTTTCTCAGAAAAGAAGCTTTCTCCCTGCGCAAGTTCCGGGTTATTCGTGGTTCCCTTCCCATGACCTGGTCGCGCTTTCAGCAGCACTTCCTCGCCCTCCCCGAGCTCGGCGTCTCGCTCGACATCTCCCGGATGCCGTTTCCCGACGGCTTCCTCGCCACGATGGAACCCGCCATGCAGCGCGCGTTCAGTGCAATGCAAGCCCTCGAAGCCGGCGCGATCGCCAATCCCGACGAGCAACGCCGGGTCGGCCACTACTGGCTGCGCGCGCCCGAACTCGCTCCGACTCCCGACATCGCCCGCGAAATTGTGGAGACGCGCGATGCGATCAAGTCCTTCGCTGCTCGGGTGCACGTCGGCGAAATCGCCGGACCCAAGGGCAGGTTCAAACATCTTCTCGTCATCGGCATCGGCGGCTCGGCTCTCGGCCCGCAGCTGGTCGCCCACGCCCTCGGCCATCCCCGCCGCGATCGAATGTCCGTGGCGTTCTTCGATAACACCGACCCCGACGGCATCGACTGCGTCCTTGCTCAACTGCGCCGTCGCCTCGTTGCCACCCTTGTCGTCGTCATCTCGAAATCCGGCGGCACGCCCGAGACCCGCAACGGCATGCTCGAAGCCATCGCGGCCTTTCGCGCGGCCGGCCTCGATCCCGCGCGGCACTTTGTCGCGGTGACCGGTGCCGGCTCCCAGCTCGATCAAACCGCCCAGCGCGAGGGCTGGCTCGCGCGGTTTGCCATGTGGGACTGGGTGGGAGGTCGCACCAGTGAGCTGAGTGCCGTCGGCCTCCTGCCCGCCGCGCTGCAGGGGATCGACATCCAATCCCTGCTCGAGGGGGCGGCGGCGATGGACGCCGTCACGCGCCAGCCCGACACCGCCCGCAACCCCGCGGCGTTGCTTGCCCTCATGTGGCATTTCGCCACCGACGGCCGCGGCACGAAAGACATGGTCGTACTCCCCTACAAGGACCGGCTGCTGCTCTTCTCCCGCTATCTCCAGCAGCTCGTGATGGAATCGCTCGGCAAGGAACTCGACCTCGAGGGTCGCGCGGTCAACCAGGGGATCGCCGTTTACGGCAACAAGGGGTCGACCGACCAGCACGCGTATATCCAGCAACTGCGCGAAGGGCTGAACAACTTCTTTGTCACGTTCATCGAGGTGCTCAAGGATCGCGAGGGGCAAACCTCGCTCGAGGTCGAACCCGGCATCACCACCGGCGACTACCTGCAGGGGTTCTATCTCGGCACCCGCGACGCGCTCTCTGAGAAGAACCGGTCCTCGATAACGCTCACCCTGCCCGACGTGTCGGCGCACTCGCTCGGCATGCTAATCGCCCTCTACGAACGCGTGACCGGGCTCTATGCCTCGCTGATCGGCATCAACGCCTACCACCAGCCGGGCGTCGAGGCCGGCAAGAAAGCGGCCGGCAGCGTACTCGCCTTGCAGCGGCACCTCGTCGCCGCGCTCCGCGCCGCCCCCGATCGCAGTTTCACCGCGGAGGAGCTCGCCGCGCTGGTGGGCGCACCGCACCAGGCGGAACTCGCCTTCAAGATTCTCGAACATCTCGCCGCCAATCGCGGCCGCGGAGTGAAGAAGCGGAAACGTGCCCCCATCTTCGCTTCCACCTATCGCGCCACCTGAGCTGGCCTCTCACTCCGGCATCCTCTGCCATGCACCGCCTGCCCCTCGTGTTGTGCGCCATCGCGCTGCTCGGCTCGGCCCTCTCCGCGGTGCTGTACTTCCGGATCGGCAATTCCAAGCAACTGCTCGAACTCCGGCTCGCCGACGCCACCAGCCGGGCCTCGCAACTCAACACCGACCTCGCCAGTGCGCGGGCCCAGGCCGGTTCCCTCCAGGCCCGCGTCTCCGCCCTCGATGTCGAGCTCGCTCGTACCGGCGAAAGACTTACGGCCGCGGAAGCGCGCTCCACCGCGCTCGATCGCCAGCTGGCCGACACCCGGAGTGTCCTGTCGGTCTACGAGGCGACCACGCGCGCCCTCGGCGAGGAGTTGGCGGCCCTGCGCCGCGATCTCGACGCGAGCCGCGCATCGAACGCCTCGCCGGAAGCCGTCCATGCGTACAAGAACACCATCGCCGAACTCGAGCGCCAGCTCGCCTCCGCCCGCAACGGCGCCGCTTTGCCCTCGGCCGCCGGCGCCTCCACCGCCGTGTTCACCAGCCGGGCCGGCCGCGCGACCGTCCTCACCGTCGGCCCCGACAACGCCTTTGTCGTCCTCAACTTCGGCTCGGCGCGCGGAGCCCAGCTCGGGCAGCGCCTCACCGTCAGCCAGGGCAACGCTCAGGTGGCCACCGTCCTCGTCAGCGACGTGCGCACCAACTTCTGCGTGGCCCAGGTGGAACCGGAGACCGTGCGAGGGGTCTTGCAGAAAGGCGATTCAGCCGTATTGATCCGCTGAACCATGAACTCGCTCGTGAAACCCGTCCTCGCGCTCCTCCTTTTCGCCGTCGGCATCCTCGTGGGCGGCTGCAGCACGAACGCCCCCAAGCAGACTTCGATCCCGTGGAGCCGGCCCGCGGGCTGGGAAGGGCAAATCCCCGGGATGGGCCAGCCCAGTGGCCGGTAAGGTTTTCGCTTCGCGAAAACCTCTCATGGCGTCAGGCCCGGGTCCCGCTCCCGCCGGCGAAGCCGGCGCCGCGGATAGGTGCGCAGGGAACGAACGCGCGCAAGACCTCCCGCGACCCGGGCACCTCTACGTCGTCGCCACCCCGATTGGCAACCTGGCCGATCTCACGAGCCGCTCGCGGACGATTCTCGGCGCCGTCGATTTGATCGCCTGCGAAGACACCCGCACCACCGGCCTTCTGCTCGACCGCCTCGGCCTGCGCCGGCCACGGGTGCCTTATCACGAGCACAACGAATCCGAGGCGGCGGAGCTCCTCGCCGACCAGGTCGCCGCGGGCAAGAGCGTCGCCCTCGTTACCGATGCCGGCACTCCCGCCGTCAGCGATCCGGGTTTCCGCGTGGTTCGCGCCTGCCGTCGCCGCGGCTTGCCGGTCGTACCCATCCCGGGCCCCAGCGCGCTCACCGCCGTGCTCAGCGCCAGCGGCCTGCCTTCCAACGGCTTCCTCTACGTCGGTTTCCTGCCGCCACGCCGCTCCGCGCGAATCGCGTTCTTCGAGAAGTACCGTGACTTCGAGTTCACCCTCGCCCTGTTCGAGAGCTGTCACCGGATCGATAAGGCCGTCGCCGAAATCGTCATCACACTCGGGCCCGCCCGGGTGATCTGTGTGGCCAAGGAGGTCACGAAGCTCCACGAAACGTTCCTCGTCGGCGGCGCCGCCGACATCCAGACGCGCCTCGCCCGGACCAGCCTCCGCGGCGAATTCGTCCTGCTGATCGCCCCAGCAGATTTCACGCTCTAAACGAGCTCCGCCGGGTCGCCTGCCCGTGGTCGCGTTGGTCGCCGCGGGATCTGGTCGATCAGTCACAGCAACCAACCGGCCTGCGGTTGTCTCAGACGCGAATCTTGAATGGTGGCCTGGTTCTCCGGCCGGCTGCTTGCGCGCCGAAAAACCGGCTTCCCCTTTCGGCGATTTTCGGAGTTAGGTGGAGCATGTTGCCAGGTCCGGTCGCCGTCATCGATATCGGGAGCAATTCCATCAAGATCCTCGTCGCCTCGCGCGCGGAAGACGGGACGCTGCGCGAGCACTTCTCGCATTCGCTCGAGGCCCGCATCAGCACCGGTCTCGCGCAGTCGGCACCCGCGCTTAGCGACGCTGGCATGCAGCGCGGTGTGGAGGCGATCTGCAGCCTCCTCGCCGCGACCGCGGAGCACGCCCCGCGGGCCACCGTGCTGGTCGCCACCAGCGCCGTGCGGGATGCCCGTAACGGCGGCGAATTTTGCACGCGGGTGCGCGCCGCCACCGGGCTCCCGGTGCGGATTCTCTCCGGCACCGAAGAGGCCAACCTGATCGGCCGCGGCCTGACCTCCGATCCCGCCCTGCGGGGGATGCGCGATTTCTACGTCTTCGATCTTGGCGGCGGCAGCCTCGAGTGCCTCGCTTTCCGCGACCGCGCCATCGCGCAGGCCGTCAGCCTTCCGCTGGGCTGCGTGCGCCTCACCGAGAAGTTTATTCGCGATCCCGCCCTGCCGTTGGCAGAAGCCGATCGCGCCGCCGTCGCTTCCCACGCTCAGGCCACGCTCGCCGCGTCTGTCTTCGGTTTTTCGCTGCCGGCCGGCGCCCGGGTCGTCGGTTCCGGCGGCACAGCCGCCTCCGCGCGGGCCATTCTCGGAGCGCGCGCCGGCCGATCGTTCGAAGCCACCGACCCGCTCCTCGCCGTGAGCGAACTCGAGCAGATGCTCGCGTGGCTGGGCCGTCTGCCGCTGACCGAGCGCCGGCAGATCCCCGGGCTGCCCGCCCCCCGCGCCGACGTCTTTCCCGTCGCGCTGATCACTCTCATCGCCGTCGCTGCCGCCGGGAGCTTTCCGGCGTACCAAAATTCCCTCTACAACCTCCGCTTCGGCGTCGCCGACGAGACCCTGGCCTGAGGCGGGTTCGTCCCCTCCCGAAGTTCGAAGGCCGTCGCGCACAACGGCCGCAGGCTGACTTCAGGCTAGAAATCCGTGATAATCGTCAGCTTGAAGGATCGCGGGTCGCCCCAGGAGCCCGTGGTGTTCGTGTTCGAGCGATAGTAGTCCTTGTCCAGGAGGTTGTCGATGTTAGCCGCGAAGGAGGTGGGGCGGTTGGCAATCTGTGTTCGATATCCGGCCAAGAGGCTGAACAGGGTGTACGGAGGCGACCACAGCGCCTCGGCCACACCGTCTTGATTCAAGTCGGCATTGCCGCGGAAGGTCTTCGTGCGCCAGTTGCCGCCGCCGCCAACGTAGACGCCCTTCAGGGGGCCGCGGCTGAACTCGTAGCGCGTGAAGAGATTCGCCCGCGCCTTCGTGTAGCCGGGATTGGGCACACCTTCCGGAAAGGTGCGGATGAACTCATCGAGCAGCGGAGTCGGCCGGTTCATCGCCTGGGCTTGGGCCTGAAAGCCCTTCAACAGGGGGATGCGGTCTTCATTGACGACCTTGTTGGTCGCCGCATTGGCGATGAGGCGCCAAGAGCGCGTGAGGTTGGCCGTGGTTTCAAATTCGTAGCCGGTCGTGGTGGTGGTCTGGTAATCCTGCCCGGTGGCGAGGAACGTCGTCGGGAAGATGGCCTGCACCTCGTCCCGGATCGGCACCGCGGGGGCCGGCGCGAGCCGTGCGTTCGGCATGTAGTTGTGGTAACGCGTGAGCGTCGCCTCGAGCCTGCCCTTGAACAAACTCAAACGCGCCGACATGTCCTGCCCCTGACCCCGCGGGATGCTCTGCTTCACGGCCAAGCCGTCGTCGCCCACGACAAAGGTGTTGTTGCCTTCGCCGACGGAAATCCGGAATGACTTCGCCCGGTTGTAGGTGACGGCAAACGCCTCGTTGAGCCGCAGGACCACCCCGAGGTTGGCGCCATTCACCCGGTATTGCACAAAGGGATCGGGATTCAGCGAGGGGAGCTGGTCGACGATCCACGTGTTCTCGAGCGGTCGCGGCGCGCCGTAAAAGGTCTTCATGTTGAAGGAATCGCGGCGGAAACCAATCAGGGTGAACAGGTGATTCTTGAAGTACGAGCCGGAGGCCCCCGCGCTGATCGAAGGCGTGTAGAAGCGGCGCATAGTCTGTTCGCCGGCGGCGGGGACCGCGTTGCCGAGGTCGGGATACCAGCCCGATACGCCGGGGATCGGGCCGAGGTCGCCCGTGAGTTGGGCGCCGTTGCCATCCCGTAGGTAATAGCGGCGCATAAAGCGGTTGTTGGTGAACGTGGTGCGGTTGGCCGTGTATTGGGCGGTGGTCTGCACGAGCGGCGTGAGGTTGCCCACGAACGCGGGGTTGGTGGTGAGCAGGTACTCGCCCCACGTCGGCTTCCAGTGGCCCGGGACGTCGCGATGCTGCTGCACCGTGGCGCCGATCTGCTGCCGCATCCACTTGGTTTCCACCACGTACACGGCGGCGAAACGGATGTCCTTCACGATGCCGCCGTGGGTCTGGTGCGTGCGGAAGTACTCGAGGTAGAGTTCGTTGAAATAGGGATTCGGCGTGCCGTTGGGCAGGGTGCGGTTGCGATCCTGGTAAAGGTTCCGCCCTGAGGCGCCCCAATTGTCGATCTTCTGCTCGTAGAAATTGCCCGTCAGTTGGAAGTGGAGGTTCCGGCCGACGTGCTGTTCCCAGTCGATGGTGAGGGTGTCGTAGTAGTTCTTGGCGGTGGCATTGGGTCCGTTGAACTGCCACTCCTTGCGCATGATGGAGGGGTCGACGATGGTGGTGCCGGAGCCGGTGCTGTTCACACGACCCGTGCCCTGCGAGCGGAACATCATCCCGGTGGCGGGAAGGTAGACGTAGCCACCCGAGGCCGCCACATTGGCGTTGGCCGCCCGCGAGTATTGGTCAAGGAAGAGCCCTTGGGATGCGACGGAGGTGCTTTTCGAGTGCTCGGCCATCAGGTTGAGCATGGTGTTCCGGAACGGCCGGTAGGTGATCGCGCCGTACAGGCCGCGAAATTCCCGGCGCACAAAGTCGATCCAGGAGCGATTCTTGCTCTGCACGCCCGTGAACCGCAGCGCCAGTTTGTCCTTCACCGCGATCCGGTTCAAATCGAAATCGCCGCGCAGGAAATCGTGGCTGGCCACCAGCATTCTCGCCCGCGTGATATTCCGGGTGAAGCGCCCGCGCTTCGTCATCTGGTTGTTCGAGCCGCCGAGATCGGCCTCCCCGTAGAGAAACGCATTGGGCCCGCGCAGTGTCAACCTGCCAGCTGGTCGTCCCGCGGGATCGGTTGCAAGGGCGCAGTTCCCATCCTGAAAGCCAGCTCCCGCCGGTCATCCCAGCCCGTTGCGCCAGCCGACTCCCGGCGCCTGATCCAACGCGGAGTCGGGCTCCTCAATTGTGCGCGCGCGCACCCAATTGGCCGCCGAGCCGCTCGCCCAGCTCGGTGACGGAGCACCGACCGCCCCGCGTGCGCTCCATGAGCCAAGTGAGTTGATCCCCGTATCGACACTGCAGGTGCCACCCATCGCTCAGGCCCATCCCAATCGTAGTTTCCTGCTGGATTTCCTTCCAGGTGTCCGCCACTACTCCGCGCTTATGCATTTGCGCCGCGCCCCGTTTCTTGCCGCCACCGTGTACCTGCTGCTCGCCGCCCCGGGCCACACGGACGAAGGCATGTGGCTGTTCTCCGCGCCGCCTCGCGACCAGCTCAAGGCCAAGTACGGTTTCGACCTCACTGACGCCTGGCTTGAACACCTCATGAAATCCGCCGTGCGCTTCAACAGCGGCGGATCGGGTTCCTTTGTCTCAGCCGACGGCCTTGTCATCACCAATCATCACGTCGGCGCCGACGATCTCCAGAAACTCGGCGACGAGGACCACAACTACCTGCGCGACGGCTTCCACGCCCGCACTCTGGCGGAGGAAAAGAAGTGCGTCGATCTCGAGCTCAACGTGCTGCAATCGATCGAGGACGTCACCGCACGCGTGAATGGAGCCGTGCCCGCCGGCGCGACCGCCGAGGCCGCCGCCGCCGCCCGGCGGAAAATTATCGCCGAGATCGAGCAGGAGTCGCTCGAACGCACCGGCCTGCGCAGCGACGTTGTGACCCTGTACCAGGGAGGCGTCTACCACCTATACCGGTTCAAGAAATACACCGACGTGCGGCTGGTCTTCGCCCCCGAGCAGCAGATCGCGTTCTTCGGCGGCGACCCCGACAACTTTGAGTTTCCCCGCTACAATCTCGATGTCTGCTTCTTCCGCGTCTACGAAAACGTAAACGGCGTGGCCCGGCCCGCCCGGATTGGCCATCATCTCACGTGGTCGCCCGCCGGCACCCGCAAAGGCGATCTCACTTTTGTTGCGGGCCATCCCGGGAACAGCAACCGCCAGTACACGGTGGCCGAGCTCGAATTCCTCCGCGATACGCAGTACCCCTACACGATTCCGCGTCTCAAGCGCCTCGAAGTGCTGCTGAAGAACTGGAGCGATCGCAGCGCGGAGAACGCCCGCCGCGCCAAGGACGATTTCTATTCGATTCAGAACTCCCGCAAGGTTTACGACGGCCGGCAGGACGGTCTCTATTCCACGGCCATCCTGGGACCCCGCGCCACGCAGGACCGGGCGCTGCTCGCGCAAGTCGCCGACCGGCCCGAGGCCGCCGCCGTGCGCGCCGCCTACGGGCAGATCGCCGCGGCCGTCGCCGCCCAGGCGAAGATTTACCGCGACTACCGGCTGCTCGAAGGCGGCCACGCCTTCAACTGCGACTCGTTCACGATTGCGCGTTCCCTGCTGCGCGCGGGCGACGAACGTCCGAAACCCAACGGCGAACGCCTGAAGGAGTTCGGCGACGCCCGGCGGGAATCGTTCGAGCTCGAGCTGTTCTCCGACAAGCCCATCCACCCCGATTTCGAAATCCTCAAGCTCGCCGATGCTCTCACGCTGTTGGCCGAGAACGCCGGCCTTTCCCACCCTCTCGTGCAACAAGTCCTCGCCGGACGGTCACCTCGCGAGCGGGCGGCCGATCTCATCCACGGCACGCAGGTGCGCGACGTCGCGGTGCGCCGTCGGCTTTACGCGGCTGGCGCGGCGGCCGTCGCCGCCGCCCAGGACCCCCTGATCGAAACCGCGCGTCTGGTCGATGGTCCCGCCCGCACGTTGCGCAAGGAATGGGAAGCCCACGAAGAGACCCGCCGCCAAGCGCATGCCGTGATCGCCAAGGCGCGCTTCGCCCTCGAGGGCCCGACGCGCGCGCCCGACGCCACCTTCACCCTGCGCCTCAGCTACGGCCCGGTTGCCGGCTACACCGAAGCCGGCCGGCCAGTTTCCGCCTACACCGACTACGCCGGCCTTTACGACCGGAATTCCGAGCACCGCAACCGGGAGCCCTTTGACCTGCCGGCGCGCTGGCTCGAGCGGCGCGCGGCACTCGATCTGACCACGCCGTTCAACTTCGTGCATACGCCCGACATCATCGGCGGCAACAGCGGCAGCCCGGTCGTCAACACTCGCGGCGAGTTCGTTGGAATCATCTTCGACGGCAACCTGCCCAGTCTCGTCCTCGATTTCGCATATGAGGATGTGCGAGCCCGGGCGATCAGTGTCGATGGCCGTGGGATCATCGAAGCCCTGCGGAAGGTTTACGCGGCGGATGACCTGGTCGCGGAACTCCTCGCCGGGCGGCGGCGGTGAGGGCGGAGCCAGAGCGGGGATAATCTGCCTTCCCGAGGGAGTATTTCCACGCCACGTTCAGGCTTCCCAAGCGCGTTCGCTCCGCTACCGTAACCGCAACTGTCGCTTCAACTCTCTGTATCCCAGTCCCCGCCTGTGCCGCCCCATCATTCGCCTTCCTCGCCCGCCCCGCCCAGCGCGTCGGCCCCTCCCCTCGCCGGGAGCGCCGCCGCGCCGCCCATGAAGGTCGCCATCATCGAGGATTCGCACTTCATGCGTAGCGTCACTTCGATGACCCTCAAGCGGCTGCTGCCCGAGGCCGAAGTCCTCGAGTTCGCCGACGCCGGCGAAGCGCTGCTGGCACTCAAGCAGGTCACACCGGACCTGATCACCCTCGACTTGCTCATGCCCGGCATCGGCGGCCTTGAGTTTCTCCGGCGCATCAAACGACGCAAACTGAAGACCCGCGTCATCGTCATCACCGCCGACGTGCAGCCCACCGTGCGGAAGCGCTGCATTGCCGCGGGTGCCCACGCTTTCGTCGAAAAACCGATCTCCCTGGCCAAGCTGCGCGCCGCCCTCGGATCCGACGCCCCTCCGTCATGAACCGCCCGCCCTTGTTCACGGCCGCGATGCTCGATGTCCTGCGCGAGCTCATGAACATCGGCGTCGGTCGCGCCGCGCGGGCCATCGCCGAGTTGAGCGGACGCGAGGTGATTCTCCGGGTCCTCGACATCGAGCTGCTCGATCTGGCAAGTACGCGCCAGCTCGCTGATCTGCGCGGGCAAATCAACGTGCGGGTGAGCCAGGCGTTTCACGGCAAACTCGAAGGCTGCGCCGTCTTTGCCCTCAACCGCAGCGGCGCGGTGCGACTCGCGCAGTTGCTGCTCGACAAGGGGGATGATGATGTCGCGTTCGACGAACTCGACCAAGGGGCGCTGCTCGAACTCGGCAACATTGTCATCGGCTCCGCGGTCGGCATGCTCGCTTCGGAACTAACCGCGGAGGTGCACTACGATCTGCCGCAACTGCAACTGCGCGGCATTCGTGAGGCGGCCGACCTGTTTGTCGACCTGGCGCGCGCCGACCAGACCCAAGCCTTGGTGATGCGAGCCTCACTCACGCTGCGCGGCGATATCGTCAACGGCTACCTTCTGCTGTTCTTCCCCGGCCCGGGACTCCGGGCGCTGACGACACGCCTTTCCCGGATGACTCCCTGAGATGTCGAACGCCCCGACGACGCACGCCCTGGATGCGCTGCCCTGTGGATTCCTCCAGCTCGACGAGGGCGATCGCGTCGTGGAATGGAATCAACTCCTCGAGCGCTGGACGGAGCTGAGACGCGCGGAGGTGATTGGCCGCCGGTTGCCGGAAATTTTTCCCGGCAATCCGTCGCTTGGCCCTCTGCTCGTGGAAGTGCGCGCGAGTAGTCGCCCCCGCGTGCTCGCCCAGGTTTTCCACCGCCGCATCATCCCCGTGCCGTTGCCCCCCGGGCACCTGAGCGGCCTGACGGAAATGCAGCAGGAGGGACACATTGTGCCGTTGCGTTCGCCGGCCGGTCACCTCGCTATCTCGATTCTCGACGTTACCCCCCTGGTCGTCGGCCAGCAGCGATCGCAGGCGCTCTCGGCGGCGCGCATCCGGGCGGAGGATGCCGTGCGCCGCCGCGCGGAGTTCCTCGACGCACTCAATCAGACTACGCTCGAGATGATGGGCCGGCGCAACGTGGCCGAACTCCTCCAAGCCCTTGTCCGGAAGTGCGGCACCCTCCTCAACTCCGAGCATGTTGAGATCGCCCTCCTCGAGGGCGAAGAACTGGTCGTCCGAGCGTTTTCCGACGGTTGCGCCTTTCTGGCGGGTGACCGCGTCCGACGCGGCGAAGCCGTCCTCAGCTGGCAGGCAGTGGACACGCGGGTCCCCGTCGTCGTCGACTGCTACGCCGATCACCCGGCCAGCCGTGCGATCTACCACCCCTACCGGCTGCAGGCGGTGGCCGACATACCTATCATCAAGGGGGAAGCATGCGTTGGCGTACTCGGCCTTGGCCGCACCACCGCAGGCCTGCCCTACACGGAGGAGGAGATTCAACACGCCGTGATGCTTGCGCGCATGGCGGCGCTGGTGCTGCATAATGCCAGGCTCCATGAGGAGGCCGTCCGCGCGGCCGAGGCTCGCACCGTCGCCCTGCGCGAGAGCGAGGCGCGCTTCCGCGCCGTGTTCGACCAAAGCCCGTTGAGCATCGCCTTGGTCTCGTTTCCGGATGCGCGCATCGTCGAACTCAACGCCGCCGCGCAGATCGCGTTCGGTCTGCGTCGCGAAGATGTCATCGGCAAGACTGCCGCCGAGCTCCGAGTCTGGGTCGACCCGGCGCTTCGGGAGCGCTATTATGAACAGCTCCGTGCTACCGGTTCAGTCTCCGGTCTCGAATCGGAGATGCAACGCCAGGACGGCAGCACGTTCACCGTCGTCCACCACGCCTGCCTCGTCTCCATCGCCGGGCAGCTCTACAACCTCGCATCCGTACTCGATATCACGCAGCGCAAGGAGTCCGAGGCGGCGCGCGACCAATCGCTCGCGGTCCTCCGCGCCACCCTCGAATCCGCCGCGGACGGAATTCTGGTCGTCGATGCAGAGGGTCGTATCGCCACTTACAACCGGGTGTTCGCCGAAATGTGGCGAATCGAAACCGTCGCCGCAGTCGGACGCGAGCAGGAGGAACAGGTCGTCCGCGCGATTCTCGATCAACTCGTCGCGCCCGAGGAGTTCCTCGCCAGCGTTCGAGAGGTCTACGCCAAATCCGAAGACGAGGTGTTCGACGTGCTGCACTGCAGAGACGGCCGGGTAATCGAACGCTTCTCGCGTCCGCAGCTCCTCGGCCTGCAGCCGGGCGGACGCGTATGGAGTTTCCGCGATACCACCGAGCGACGGCGTGCCGAAGCTGCACTGCGGGAGAGCGAGGAGCGTTTCCGTGTTCTGGCCGAGGTCGCCCCGGTCGGCATCTTCAGCACCGACTCGAGCGGTCGATTTCTCTTCGTCAATCGCCGGTGGTGCGAATTGTCCGGGGTCCCGGCCAGCGAGGCAAACGGCGAAGGCTGGGGCAAAGCGCTCCATCCGGAGGATCGCGAACGCGTACTCACCGAGTGGCAGCGCACAGTACAATCGGGGGCCGATGCCACGGCGGAGTACCGCTTCCTGCGCCCCGACGGTTCGGTCGCGTGGCTGGTCGCGCAATCGCGGGTGCAAACGCGGCCGGACGGCTCACGTACCGGCTTTGTCGGAACCGTTACCGACGTCACCAACCTGCGACGGGCCGAGGAAGAGCGAAAGAAGGCCGAGGCCCAACTCCGGCAGGTGCAGAAGATGGAATCCATCGGTACGCTCGCCGGCGGCATTGCCCACGACTTCAACAACATTCTCACCGGGATCTTCGGGTTTGTCGATCTGGCGCGCCTCGAGTTACCCGAGGGCCATTCGTCGCACGCTTGGCTCGAACGGATTGGGGCCTCTTCGCAGCGCGCCCGCGAATTGGTACGGCAAATCCTCACCTTTAGTCGCAAGCAGGAAGGCCGCCGCAGCCCCCAGCGCCTGCACCCCGTCGTGCTCGAGGCCCTGCGCCTGCTTCGCTCGACCCTTCCTCCGAATGTCGAGCTCGACGGTCGCATTGCCACCGATGCTCCGCCCGTCGTCGCCGACGCCACGCAGATCCATCAGGTGGTGCTCAATCTGTGTACCAATGCCTGGCACGCGCTGCCTGCCGAAGGCGGGAGAATCGTCGTCACTCTCGAACCTCGGGAAGTGGACACCGCGCAAGCCGCCTCGCTGCCGGAATTGCACGCCGGCCCGCATGCGCGCCTCGCCGTGTCCGACAACGGCAGCGGCATGGATGCCAGGACGCTCGAACATATCTTCGAACCGTTCTTTACCACCAAGCCGACCGGCGAAGGCACCGGCTTGGGCCTCGCGGTGGTCCACGGCATCGTGAAGCTTCATCGGGGCGCGATCGGCGTCCGCAGCACGCCGAACGCGGGAACGACGTTCGAGATGTTCTTCCCCGCGGTGGATGAGGAGGTTCCTTTGCCCGCTCCCGCCCCGTCGAACGAGGTGCCGCACGGCGCGGGTCAGCGGATCATGGTCGTCGACGACGATGGCGTCAGCGGTTTCAGCCTTGAGAAACTGATCGAGACCCTGCGCTACTCGGTGAAACGCTACACCCGGCCGGCGGACGCGCTCGCCGCGTTCGCCGCCGACCCGCATGCCTGGGACCTCGTGGTATCGGACCTCGCGATGCCCGGGATGAATGGCGATGAGCTTGCCCGGCGTCTGTTGCGCATCCGCCCCGATCTTCCCGTTGTCATTGTCACGGGCTATGTCGAGACCGTCCGGCAGCAATTGCTCGAGGCCACGGCAGTGCGGGCGGTGCTGCACAAGCCCGTCGCCCGACCGGAACTCGCCCGCGCCCTCGCCAAACACCTCGGGCCTTCGGCGGATTAGGGCCGACCGAAAGGTCTGGTTCGTTGCTCCGGATGAAAAGGTGCCGAGTGCCCGGCGCCTTTTTCCCTTTGAATCTGCGCAAAATCCGCGCATCAGTTTCCCAGCCCACTCGTTGTCCGTCGCCAGTGGCTCACCGTTCCCACTTCGGTACCGCTCGGCGCCGCACCATCCTACCCCATGAGCACTGCCCTATCCGGAAATCACACCCGTGTGTCTCCGCCCGCTGATCCCGCGGTCACGCCCGACGCCGCGGCGCACTCGGTCAAGCCGAAGTACCCCGGCATCCGCGTAACCTGCAACGGCAACCAGCTGGTCGCGCAGTATGTCGAAGCCCGGATCACCGAGGGCGGCGTGTTCTACCCCATCACCCCTTCGACCGAAGGCGGGGAACTCTACCAGCAATCCTACGCACAGGGCGAACTTACCGTCTGGGGTCAACAAAAGGTCGCGATCGAGGCCGAAGGCGAGCACGCCGCCCAGGGAGGTGCCACGGCGTTTGCCGTCACCGGCCGCCGCACCGTCAATTTCACCTCCGGCCAGGGCATCGTCTATGCCATGGAGCAATACTACCATGCGCCCGGGAAGTTCTCCACCATGGTCCTCGAGATCGGCGCCCGCGCTCTGACCAAGCACGCCCTCAACGTCCATTGCGGTCACGACGACTTCTACGCTGCGCTCGACACCGGCTGGACCATGATGATCGCGAAGGACGCCCAGCAGGCGGCCGATCAGGCGATCATCCTGCGCCGGGTCAACGAGCTCTCGCTCCACCCGGGAATGAACATCCAGGACGGCATGCTCACCACGCACAGCGAGCGCATGTACCTGGCGCCCGAAGCGGAACTGCTCCGCGAATTCCTCGGCGCAGTCGACGACCTGATCGATTGCCCGACCTCCGCGCAACGCGAGCTGTTTGGACCAAAACGCCGGCGCGTGCCCCAGATGATGGACCTGCGCAACCCCGTCCTGCTCGGCCCGGTCCAGAACCAGGAACACCACATGAACGGCGTGGTGGCACGGCGCAATAACTTCAATGAGCACGTTCTCCCGATGCTCGAGGCGGCGTGCGCCGAGTTTGGCCGGCTCACCGGCCGCTCCTACGGGTTGATTCACGAACACCGCACGGCCGATGCCGACACCGTGTTCGTTTCCCTCGGCTGCGCGGCCGACAACATCGAGGCGGCGTGCGACTACCTGCGGGAACAACGCAATGCCCGGGTCGGCTCGATCCATCTCAACGTAATCCGGCCGTTCCCCGAGGCCGCCGTGATCAACGCACTGCGCGGCAAGCGGAACGTGATCGTCCTCGAGCGCACCGACGAAGGGCTGGCCGGCGATAACCCGCTCGCCCGCGACATCCGGGTGGCGCTGGGCAAAGCCAATGAAGTCACCCGTTACGGCGGCTCCCTGCCCGCTTTGGCTCCCGCAGAAACGCCGAGGATCTTCCGCGGCGCGTATGGCATCGGCTCGCGCGACTTCCGCCCCGAGCACACCCTCGGCGCCTACGAGTTTGTCGTCGGGACGACCACCCGGAAGGACGGCCGGCGGGCCGCCGACGGCGAGACGTACTTCGTCCTCGGGGTTGATCATCCGTACGCCGTCATCAGTCGCGACACGCCTTCGCTCCTGCCGGAGGGCGCCATCGCCGTCCGGTTTCACTCGATCGGTGGCTGGGGGATGATCACAACCGGGAAGAACCTCGGTTCCATCATCGGCGACTTCGGCACCTTCATCTCGGAGCAGAACCCCACCTACGACCGCGATGGCTTCCTC
>Ga0233425_10004209_pt1 | contig 24544 bp, 21 predicted proteins | sample Watercolumn_Towu_2_FD_181712 | JGI IMG/M metagenome (GOLD analysis project Ga0233425, IMG submission 181712) | Freshwater microbial communities from Lake Towuti, South Sulawesi, Indonesia - Watercolumn_Towuti2014_140_MG | ecosystem: Environmental > Aquatic > Freshwater > Lake | place... | reverse complement strand
CAAACCATTGGATGGCGAGAGGCGGATGGACCGCGGGTGAAAGAGACTTTCTCCCCACCGCGGAGATAAGTTAGGTATGTTTACCTACACTATCTCCGCGGTGGGAAATTCTAGCCTATAAATTTTAAAGAACTTCTATTACATCCGCTTGATAACACTATATAAATAATGTCTTCAAGTGGATGGGGTGAGGTTTTGCCTTTGCATGAACAATCTCATTACCCTCACCCGCTGCTAGTGTTTTGTGCGTTCAGTTCTCCTTGAACTGATCACAGCGCCCCACTAGCAGGGCAGATGGTTGAACCAACACGACGACATCTTCACTTCAGATCACTTCTCCACCTTGACGGTGATGACGTGCTTCTTCTGAAGCTCCAACGCCATCTTGTCGACAGCGTCCAGAGTGGCCTTGCGGCTTGCCCAGATGCTGCGACGCGTGGCCTGGCCGTCGGTGGTGATCGCCGTCTTGACCGCCGTCTCGGATGCCGTGATGGCGCCCTTGAGCGTGGTCTCGGCGGTGGCGAGTGCCATGCGCGTGGCCTGCGCTTCAGCGTCGGTGTTGGTGTTGACGGCCGTAACCGCATTGGCGGTGATGTTCGCGACACTGTTGTTCGTGGTGCCGACGTGGCCCCACCACAGCATGAAGACGATCACCGACGCCAGGGCCACCGCGCTGAGCACCAGGGTCCAGATCGCGAGCGCGCGGCTCGGCTGGACGATGGGCTGAGGCTGGACGACGGGTTGCTGCACCCCCCAGTTGAGCGGAGGCGCCTGCGGCACCTGGACCGGCAGGAGCGCCTGGCCCACGAGGGGCTGAGCGACCGGCTGGACGACAGGCACGACGGCGAGCGCGCGCTGGTTGACGATGCGAGCCGCACACGCGGCGCGCAACGCCACGTCCGTGATGTGCGGGACGAGCGCGGCGTCCACGGCAGCGACGTCGTTGGGAACGGCGGTGACGGCGGCGGTGGCGAGAGGGACGTTGGCGACGTTGAATGCAGCCAAAATGGCTTCAATCGGGTTCATGGTATCCTCCAGAAACATGTCCTGTGCAGACGGGTTGGCTACCGCTGACAGGACGAAAGGGTGAAACTGACACTCTGACACGCACTTTTACCCCGCGCCTGGGGAAGGAATAAACACCTTGAAAAGGTGAAATACCCCCGACGCTAGGCACTTGCGCGGGAGTAAAGCTAGCAAACACTAGACTTACTCCCACGCAAGTTATTCAACCATCTAAGTTGTAAAGAACCGGACTTTATCAGTCCAGGTGCAGTGACTCACATCATCACCGCGCCCAGATTGACAATTTTAGATAAAAAAACTCTCTAGTATAATGAGAGAGTCTATAATATTTATCAATTGTGTCCAGATGTTTATCTTTGGCCTCTCTCAAAACCTATGATAAACTTACTGACCGATTTTTTAATTTAACAAATTAGTATAGCAGAAACTGATAACTTTGTCAAGTATTTATCTCTAATTTTGCTAATATAAGAGAAAAAATCTCTACTAACTCTCTATTAGAAAGAGTTGAAAAAAGATAAATACTAGGTAAAGATAATTTGGAAATTTAGCGTTAGTTTTCAAACTAACAAAATATCATAGCACACAATGCCGATTTTGTCAATAGACAAAATCTCCCCAGACAGTCTTTGCCTGGGGAAGTAAAATGAATTAATAATTTTATAATCCAATATGGGTATCCGAAGATTTAAATTTGCTACCCCCAGTTATCTTCGCACTACGAATACCACCTTTAAATGTTTTCGTATCAAAATTATCGGCATCAAAATTGGTCTTGCGATCGGTAACTATCTCTACCCGACCAGTGGCTTGATCTGTATAGGACACGGCGTGACTTCCGCGCTTGGCCACTATTGCATCGACTATTCTACCGTCGTGCGATACACCTTTGAGCTCCACAAAATTTTCATCTTGTACTAAGTCGCCACCCAATACAATTTTTTCTTCCGGAGTGAGATCTAATTTATGGACATTATCCAAAGCCACCAAAATCTTTTCAAAGCGCTCTTGCGTTGGCATATCGGCCAAGGTGAGAGCGGATTTGATATCAGGATTATCCAAAAGTTTGGGTGAATCAGATAGGACTAAATTTATGCGATCTATAAGACGCGGCATGACTTGGGCTTTATCACCAGAAAAATTAATTTTTAATTCCGTGGATAAAATACGAACAATATCTTTTTTAATATCACCCCACACTTCATATTCACCTTTATGCACGTCGGCCGCTGAGATGGTCACATCGGCAGCAGGTGCGACCGCTTCAGCTGGCTTGGCGACTTCAGCTGACACCGCGCTAGCGGACACCACTTTTGCGTCTGGGATTTGTATATTCCCACCACTACCACCAGTACCAGCACCACGCGATAAACCGCCACCCACAGTTTTCTCATCGGTTAGTGTGCCTGTGAGCATTGCTTCTAAATTTTTGTGATCCTCAGGAACAATCGCCGCGCCTTTACTCCAAGTGGTCTTTCCCGCTCCTGAGGCATACTGCTCGCCAATATATCTACCTTCAAACGTATAGAGATGATTGTCGCGCAAATAATAGTCTCCGTCTTTACCGCCAGGCACCTGCTGATATTCATGACCGTCTAGAGCGACAAACTTGGCGCTTTTATCCGCACCAGGAGAAAGATCAAAATTACCTTTTGGTAGATCATGAATTTTGGGATTTCTCTCCCCGCTCCAACCTAACTCTTTGGCACCGTGTCCTTCAACTTTATAATTATCCAAAATTTCTACTTTATCATTGTCAAAACCAACTATCTTAATTCTTGGAATCTCACCGTCTTTAAGCATATGTCCAGCTTTACTGTGAAGATGATCCAGCGCGCGCCAAGTGCTATCCCCTTTTTTAAATTCAAATTCACCAACGGTTTCACCTTTACTGTCTACCAGCTCAAATTTCGCACCAGGATGAAACCGCAGGGCGTGCTCGATTTTACCGTGCTCAAATTTGTAGCCCATGCCCTCCATTACTTTGTGGCGCCAAGTATCAAAAGAAATTTTTTCACCAACTTTAACACCTTCAATTTCTACCAAACCAGCGGCTCTGGCTGGGGTGGAGGCTTCATGAACGGCAGCTGGTGCTGGCTCTGGGGCCGGGGCCGGATGTTCGGGGCCGGTATAGACAGTACGGCCAACGGCGGGGTTATTTTCCATTGCAGCTGCAGCGACTGCGCCTTTGGCCTCAGTAGCGGCTGAAGGACGATGAATAATTGGCGCCTCACTATGTCCATAATCATGAAAAACACCATGTCGAATATCTTTGACAAATTCTTGCACCCCCTTACCGGCCAAAACAGCAAACCCAGCGCCGACGATGGCTCCGGCGGCAGTGTAAATGGCACGATCACCTTGTTTCTCTATCCAGGATTTGGTGCTATCAGCCAATTGAATATTACTGGCGGCCGCCACTTCTTCACCGTGTTTTTGCATTTCGGCTAAAGTGATGCGAGCGAAGACTCCACGACGATAAGCCTGGTATACCAAATTTTCCGTCTGCTGGCGCAACTGTGAATTGGATTGCAACAGGGCTACCAATTTTTGCTCATCAATAGTATCGGCCTCGCCTTTGAGATAACGATTGAAAGCCTTGATTTCATCACCAAATTTTTTCAAATCATCAGTAACGAAAGCATCAGGATCACGAAAAAATACATCCCACTGATCAGTCGCTTGTTTGAACCTAGGCGCAAAAACCACTTCCGCTTGTTTCACTTCTCTTTTGGAACGTACACTTTCACCTATCTTATAGCCAACTGACGCGCCGCCTAAACCACCCATCACTCCTCTAGCCAACGCGCTATTGGAAAAGAAAGCCGCACCCGCCGCCGCTCCCAAAGCCACCGTACCGACGGCGCCATCCGCTCCATAATTTTCCTTACTGGCTTTGGAACCACTATAACCGGCCATCACCCCATCCACCATTTTGATTATCAAAGGATCAGATTCTTTTACCGCTTGCGCCCGAGACTGATCACCGCGTCTAGTAAGATTTTGTAGGGCCACGGCCATTTTGATTTTTTGATCTTGAGTTAATTCCACACCCGATTCACGGGCGTTTTTTAACGCCTGGATGTATAGTCTCTTTTCATCACCTTTGAGAGTTCTGGCTTCCGCTGAAGAAAAATCTTCCTCTTTACCTTTCACCATTTCTTCACTGGCCACGCGAATCGCCTCCGCCATAATAGAAGAAAAAATGGCGTTGGTGTCTGCCGTAAGATTGGTGCGATTGGATCCGCCAAATCTTTTATCTAGAGTAGCTTCGATAATCTGCTGACGTTTGTTGTCATACATTTCGGCTAGTGCTTTTTGTTTTCTATCCTCTAGAGTTTTACTACCAAAAATAAATTTCTGAAGCAAAGCGCGCACTCCACCACCAGCCGCACCACCAGCCGCCGCCAAAGCCACACCAGCTAGACCGCCACTGGCAAACACGGCCGTAGCCACAGCGGCACCGCCACCGACCAAAGCAATATTGGTGGCAATTCTAGCGCCTAATTGCCATTTTAAAGCACGGATAGTATCCCAAGCACCGATTTGCTTGGCCACTTCCGATTTGAGATCCGCCTGACCCCATTCATGCAAAACACCAATGGCTTTTTTGGCCATTTTTTTATCCCAAAGATTTTTGAATTGATCCCAATTTTTAATACCATACTGACGTAATTTTTTCATCAGATATTCATCCGGAGCTTTGGCCATCATTTTTTTCACTGCCGCCAACACCATTTCGTTATCCGCGCGTTCGTCACCGGCTTTTAGTTCTTCGTTATATATAGCTTCCATGACGGCGCGCACTTCTATCTGACGAGTACTAAATAATTCTCGCAAAACCGTATCGGGAATATCAATATCATTTTCCACTACTTCTTTTTCCGGTGACGGTAATTTGGCACGCTCCGCTTCGTAGACTCGCACCTCTTGTTTGCCCAAAAGCTCCCACTGTCTCAAAATTCCTTTCTCTTGATCAGCTGGCGGCAAAGTGTCAGCAATATTATCTACCTCTTGCAGCCAATCACGCTCGACTATATCTAAATCAGCGACCGGCCGCATGCCCACCGCTTTTTCGCGCTCAATAGTGGCTTTAATTTTTGTTTTTAAATCTTCTTTCTCCGTTTTGAGATCAAATTTTTCTCCTTCAGTCGCCACTTTAACTTTTTCTTCAGCCAAGACCGCCAACAAAATTTCAGCAACTACTTGCTCTTTGTGGTCGACATAACTTGGATCCTCATAGCCGCTAAAACCCTCGCGCTGGGCTTGCTTATCGGCTCTTTCTTTTACCTTATCAACCAATTCCTTGTGCTTGCCGGTAGTGGTTGGCTTGTCCAATTCATCAAACAAAGCAAAAGCTGAGTCCATTTTGACTTTTTCCAAATCAGGACTCTCCACATCCTCTGGTTTTTGAGGTTCGCCTGGAGCAGCGCCCGGATCAGCCGGTTCGTCTCCTTTTTTATCTTTGTCCCATTTTTCTCTGGCTTTTTTCTTTTTATCCCACTCCGCTTTGTCTATTTTCCATTGCGCCTGGTTATCCTTAGCGGCTTTGAGATCTTGTTTGTATTGATCTTTTAAAGTTTGACTATTCCTCTGTGCGTTTCTATCCAAACGCGCCTGCAAACCACTCGCCTCTTGAGCCAAAGTTTCTGTACCGGCCACTCGCGGCTTTATACCATCCAATTTACGATTTAACTCCGCCAAAGCATCATTGACTTCCTTTTGTAAATTTTTTATTTCGGCACCAATTTCGGCCGACTGTTTTTCATCAAGATCCGACCACTCGGATAAACTTCCTAATTTCTTACCAGCTTCAATTACTTTTTTTTGTAATTCCGCCAATTCGGATAAAATTTCTTTACCGCGAACATCGGCTTTATTTTGAATTTTGTCTTTGAGATCGCGAATTTTGGCTTCCACTGTCTGTTCGAAATTTTGCACTGATTCCAAATTTTTAATGGTTTTCAAATTGACATTATTCAAACGATCTCTAGGATTGGCGGTGTTGACCAAAGAAAGCTCTACTTCGCCGGTGTCTTGAACTACAGTGGTACTTCTAATATCCACGCGATAATTTTGTCCGTTGATATCGAACACATCTCCCATTCCAGGAATTTTGTCTATTTTCTTGGGCGTTTTGGACATAGTCAAATTAACTAATCCGCGATCAATGGTAGCAATATTACCAGTAATCTTACCTTCGGAATCGCTCGCAGGACTTGCCCAACTATTGACCGTACCAACCTTCCACTCTTTGTTAATATCATCAAAAAATATAATATCGGTACCGATAGGAAAATCAGCCGGATTAAATTTCTTGCGCTCTGGTGAAGGACGAGATTGTTCTACTCTTACCATATGGTTCTAGATTAATGTTTTTGAATAATGGTATTTATCTTTTTTAATTGCACTCTGGTTTTCAGATTATGCAGTTCATTTTCCAAAATTTTACCTTCTTGAGCCACTACACCGGCGCGTAACAAAAATTTTTGCAAAGCAAAATTAGCCGCGTTTACTAATTCATTATTTGATATTTGTTTATCCGATTTTTCCTCCATAATATTCAAGAGGATTTATAAAGCAAAAGATTCTTTTATTTCTTGGGCAAAACCGGTCAAGGCGGATTTTACGACTTCGGTAAAATTGGGTACATTGGCCTGCCAAAAATCCCACCATTCTTGTGGATTGGTTTCTGCCTTGCTTAGTTGCACAAATTGCTTGGCTGACTCCTCATTCAAAAGCGGTAGCAGAGCACTACCAATACGCTGTTCGGCAGCAGCGACAAACTGCGGCAGATATTCTTTTTGTGCCTGCACATCTAATTTGTCAAAACCATTTTCATTTAAAATAGTGACGATTAATTCTTCAATTGGATTTTGAGATGTCATATTAAAAATTTAATTTAAATTAAAATCCAAATAAATGTCTTTTGTATTTTATGACCCAAGCCGAAGACAATATTATACCTGCCAAAAATCCAAGCACGCTATTGAGCAAAATATTTGGTTTGGAAATCCAGCGCGATACTATCGGAGAATTCACGGTTTTTATAGCCACATCACCACCCACATATTCCCAACCATGCACGACCACCGTCTCAGTCACAGCTGAAGCCAACGCCAAGACATCGTCTTTGGTGCTGTAAACAGTAATTTTCATCAGACTAGTGCCATACAACATTTCTCCCACTACGTCTTTGGGCCATTTTTCTCTTTGTTTTCTGTTGTTCAAGCTAAGCCAGCGATTTTTATCAAAAGTAGCGGACGGAGTTTCCATCACTTTATTCATGAAATTCTCGGTTTTCATGACTTGAGCCAAATTTTCTCCAATGCGTTCGGCCGCTTTGGACTGAGTATAGGGATCCACTCCACTGCGATCGCGCGAGATAATAAGCACTTGACTTTGAGCGCTGTATTGCCAAGGAAAGAGCAAGCTAATGGCGCCTGATAAGATCGCAATCAACACACCCCAAACTAGGATAAGCTTGGAATGACGAAACAACATTTCAAACATAAATAAAAATTAAATTAAATTTAAATTTCTTTAATTGAACGAACCAATTCAATCATCTTATCTTTGCGCAACACTTTTAATTTTACACTTTTATTTCCGATAACATTATACCACAAATTATCACCGGTAACCAATTGTCCATTGATCTCCAAAATAATATCACCGGCTTTTAAATTATTATCGCCGGCAAATACTCGCGTGACAACAAAACCGGTGAGTTGTTCATTTTTTACCAAAATAGGCTGCTCCTGTGAAAACCAACCATACACCCCCAAAGTTTGATAAGAAATTTTTTGAGCACTCAAAACAGACGGCAGAACTCCGGATATATAGTAGCTAGGCAAAACATAGCGGCCGGAACTCATCAGACCAATCACTTTACCTTGAGCATCTACTACCAAATCACCGATATTAAAATTTTCCGACAGCTCTATAGCCATACTAGGAGCGGTATCTAAGTGCGGTAGATGAAATGATCGATTTAATTTGTTTATCATTATGGCATGACGCCAATTACCACCATTAAAGACAAACACGTCTTCTTGAGGTTTAATATCATCTACAAAATTTATCACTTTAAATTGCGCGCCAGATTTAGGAGAAACAATTTTTAAATAGACCAGATTGGAATTAACATCGCGAATGGCTCTAGATACGGCCAAAGAACTACCATTTTTCAACAATACTCGCCAATTTTTATAATTACCATCATAATTTGGATAATACATTACCAACCAGCCATCTGAAGATACAAAAGCGGCTTCACCAATTTTTTTATCAGCCCCCAAATAATTTACACCACCAATAATAGAAAGATCGCGATAAACAGTACCAAACCGATCTTCCAATTCCAATCGGACACGATCTTCCAAAAAATCACGAGAGAGATTATTGACACCTTGAGACATTATCCAAGTGTCACCACCACCGATCCCAGGCCAAACCCACCCCAAAATCATCGCAGAGCCGGAAACACCGGCGAGCAAACCAAAGAATACAGCAACCAATAGTATTTTTATTCTTTGCCATTTACGATGATCTTCAATGTTACAACTAGGTGATGGTAAATGCGGAGGAACTGCAGACATAAATTATTTCCATTTAACAATTAAAATTAAAAAAGACAACAGCAAAACACCATTGATAATAAAAAATAAATTTTGTTTTCTCCAATTAATACCGGCCGGGACTAAATGAAATCTGGCCAATAGCCAAATATCATACCAGAGCCAAATCAAAATCAGATCATTGGTGAAATAACCAAGTGGCCAACGAAATAAAACCCAAGAAACTTCCAAAATTAAAATTCCGATACCCAATACCCACCACCAAAAACGGCTATTCTTTTCTATTTGATATTCTTGCCACCACCAGGCGCTAATTATGGCAGTGGCCAAACTGGCAGTTACTAGCGGCGTCCAATAACTCACATTTAAAATTTGCAAAGAAATCGCTGCATAAACTCCGGCCCAAATACCATACAAACCAAACAAATTCATCCAAAACCGCCAACGACGATATGGTTTTAAAACAAAAGACAATTGACTAGCGCTCTTTGATGGCAACAAAAAGAAACTCACTAATGGAAAAACTAAATAAATCACCCCAACCAGATACCAAGAAATTTTCCATTCCACAAATAATAAGAGTATAACGGTACCTAGATGAAAAACAACCAAAGTCAATAGATGCCAAAACCGCTTGAGATTTGGTGGGTAATATACTAAACGCAATAATATCATCCACCAGAATAAACGAACACCGACAGCAATGAGCAAAATCCACCAAACTGACATTTTATTGAGTGACAAAAGAAAGATAAGCCCCACAAAAACATCCAGAAAACCAGCAAATTTAGGGTGCAAAGAAATGGATTTAAAAGACAATTTTGCAGACATAAGACAAATAAATCTTAGCATAAAATTGCAAAAAATACAACTGGCGCTTTAATCTCATTATTAACTTGAATTTTACGCTAAATTATGGTATGATTGGCCAATATGACTTTAGCTGATAACCGCAAAGCACTATATGATTATGAGATCCTGGAAAAATTCCAGGCTGGTTTGGTATTGACCGGACAAGAAACTAAATCCATAAAAAGCGGGCATTTATCATTAAAAGGTGCCTATATTACCTTTCATGGTGGCGATGCCTACTTGACTAATGCTCACGTTACCAAATACAAACAAGCTGGTAATTTAAAAGATTACGACCCCACTCGCAGCCGTCGCCTATTGTTACGCAAACGAGAAATCCGTTATTTACAAGGAAAATCGCAAGAAAAGGGCTTGACAATCGTGCCGCTTTCAGTGTATACTAAAAACCGTTTTATCAAGGTAGAGATCGCAATTGCCAGAGGCAAGAAACAATATGACAAACGCGAAGCTTTGAAAAAGCGCGATACGCAGCGCGAACTGCGTCAAGCTTTAAAAACAAATGATTAAGCGGGGGTGCCGTGCTTTGACAGAAGTTTCTGCGTACGCTCGCATGCCGAGGGTGTTTTGGACCTCGTAAATCCCTGAGACAATATATAAGTGCAAACTTATTATCAAAAGTGAAATTAGCTGTAACTAACGCCTTTGGCGGAAGTTGCTGCAACTTCGCTCCGGTAGCGGCCTAAGGGCTGCTTCCCATCGCTTGTGTAAGATCTCGTAGCACAACGCGGTGTCACTTATGAGATGTAGGATGAAAATGCTGTCGGACATTTTTATCCGAAATTAATTCCGACTCGCTCTAGAGATTTTCGTTCGCTTATTATCTCTATAGTCAAAACCTAAGTGGACTAAGCATGTAGAAGGTTTATTCAAAATTATCTGGACGCGAGTTCAACTCTCGCCACCTCCACACAATATTATATATGCGCATATCGCACAAACGCAAAAAAGAAGAACCGAAAAAAAACTTTTTGTTCAACGAAAGTATTTCTTTTCCAAATGTTTTTACGCTTGATAGCGAAGGCAAAGCTCTGGGTGTGATGAAAACTGCTGATGCGATCCGTACTGCGCGCGAGCAAGAATTGGATTTGGTGGTTATCAATCCAAAAGCTGAGCCACCGATAGCCAAGATCATGGATTTTGGACAATTCCGATATCAACAAGAAAAAGAACAGCGTATTCGCAAAGCCCACCAACATGTAGTCGACACCAAATGCGTGCGCATGTCATTGCGTATCGGAAAACATGATTTGGACATTCGCAAAAATCAAACTTTAAAATTTTTAAATGAGGGCGATAAAGTAAAAATAGAAATCGTCTTGCGCGGACGCGAGAATCAACAAGCTGGACTGGCCTTTGAAATTTTAAAAAAATTTCTTGCCGAAATAAATACTGAGATGACAACCAGATTTGAACAACCCACCGAAAGACAAGGAAATAAAATAATTGCAATCATTGTAAAAACATAATTATAAAATATGCCAAAATTAAAAACACACAAAGGAACCGCCAAACGCTTCCGCGTTACCAAGAAAGGTAAAATTATCAAACGTACTGCCGGACAAAACCATTTTAATTCCCGTGAAAATGGTAAAGTGGGACGCAATAAAAAATCCGATATCGTCATGAGCACCACTTTAAACAGAGTAATTCAAATCACTTTACCAAATTAATTTTAAATTATGACAAGAATAAAAGGTGGTCTACTGCACCGCAAACGCAGAACCGGGATATTAAAACATACCAAGGGTTATCGCTGGGGTAGAAAATCCAAAATCAAATTAGCCAAAGTGGCCAAAATGAAAGCCGGTCAACATGCTTTTGTTTCCCGTCGTACCAAAAAACGCGCTTCCAGACAATTGTGGACAGTGCGTTTGAATGCCGCTGTACGCAAATATGATTTGTCTTATAGTGAATTTATGGGTTTGCTCAAAAAAGCCAAAATTGAATTAGATAGAAAAGTATTAGCTGAATTGGCCGTAAAATACCCGGCTGTATTCGCTAAATTAGTAGAAACAGTAAAAAAATAATTTATCCACACATATCCACAGCTAGACGTTTGACACGATTTTTATTGATTGTTATAATTAATATATAAAATAAAAAGGTCCTGAGAGTGTTTGGTTAAGCGTGAGTACCCCCTCCTTTACTTATTGCTTATACCGAACACTCCTAGGACCTTTTTTCTATTTAAAAATAAAATAATATTTAGCCAACTATTGACTAAATATTTTTTTTTAGCTATAATTTACTTGTTAAAAATTTGGGTCGGTAGTTCAATGCCGACTAAGTCGGCACTAATGCTGGTTAGAGCATCCCGACTCAGTCGGGAAAGTTGCACGATCAATTAAAAAATTAATATGGAGGGAAAATTTTGTGTTTATTTGCTTTTTAGCAAAAAAATTAATAAATTTTATATAGGAAAAACATCTGATATAAATAGAAGATTTGTCGAACATACACTTGGAGAAGAAAAATATACTAGAAATGGAAAAATGGAAGACCGTGGCAGTTAATATCTATAATAAAATGCACCAATGGATCAGAATCAACAAAATTAGAAAATAAATTAAAAAAATCAAAAAATAAAAACTATATAAAATGGTTTTTTGAAAAATTTGGAGAAAACATAGACACCTCAGCGGGTCGGTAGTTCAACTGGTTAGAGCACTGCCCTGTCACGGCAGAAGTTGCGGGTTCGAGTCCCGTCCGACCCGCTGAGAGGTTTATAAAATACCTAAATTAGGTATTTTTATTTTAAAACTGGTTAGAGCATCCCGACTCAGTCGGGAAAGTTGCGGGTTCGAGTCCCGTCCGACCCGCTGAGAGGTTTATAAAAATCACCTAATTATAATAGGTGATTTTTAATTTATCCATTGACAAAATAAAATTTTTAGTATATGCTTGGCGCGACTTCACACGCTGGGTGTGAGGCTAGTGGCTAGAACAATTCAAGATAGGATTCAGAAAAGATGAAGCTCTCCGTTCGTTCGATTTCTCTGGCGGAATGGTGCATGCTCAAGTGCGGCGACACGATCACCGACCATGACGGCAAAGTCTGGGACGTGGTCTATGTCGGACGCGGTACTCGTCACGTGATCAACGTGGCGCCCCATGGCGCCCGGTCCGGGTCCGAGGTCTGCATCAGCCGCAACGACGACGGCACCCTCGCTCTGCTCTATGGAGAAGGCGCTCAGGCCCTGATGTGGCCGACGCGCCGTACCAGGAGCACCCCGCAGGGCATCGCCGCCGCCTGACAAGATTCTGGCCACCCCGTCCCCGACGAAAATGCCCAAGGACCCGCCAGGGTCTAAAGGCTGAAGTAGTCGGGGCGGGACCAGACTACATTATATTTTTCATAACTAAATAAAAAATCCCCCGACTTAATTGAGGGATTTTTTATTTGATTTTTTATTACTTTGGCACCATAAACTCTTCAATATTTTTCAAACTTTCTTCAAAGGTTTTGGGATCACCTCTTAATTCGATGATCTTTTTACTTTTTTTATAACCCTGAGGATAAATTTCTAATACTTCATAGGGTGTGCCATCTTTTTGACTAGCATCTTGCAAACGTTTGGCTGAATAGCTATTCCAAGTGGTGGTTGTAATTTTTTCTTCCGGCACCGGATGACCCATCTTCTGAACAAATACCATCAAATATTCTGATTCATCAACATTGAAAAATTTTACACCATCTTCCCAACGATCTATTTGCCAACCGCTAGGATATTTTAATTTTGTTTTTACAAAACTATTGTCACTATAGATTGATTCTTTGGGCAATTGTTTTGCCAATTCATTGGTAATTTCTTGCCGCAACTGCGCTTTCATCTCGAGTACTTGCTGTTGCATAGTGGCTTTAAGATTGTCGGACACGGTTTGATTATTGATTGTTTGACAGCCATAACCACCCAATATTGAAGTCAAACCAACCACACCCAATACTATCAGTGATTTAGTAGCTACGGCCAATTGGAGAATTTTACCCTTACTTTTACCCAACTTCTTTTCCATGGCCGCAATGCGAGCACGAGTTTTTAAGGCACTGTCGGGATTGAGTGAAATACTATCTATCCCCTCTTGCACCAAAAATTCAGCAAATTCCGGATAATCACTTGGGGCCTGTCCACAAATTCCCACTTTGCGTTTGTATTGATGGGCGACTTGGATTACTTGGCGAATCAAAGTTTTCACGGCCGCATTATTTTCATCATACACATGAGATACTAGTGATGAATCTCTATCCACTCCCAGAGTGAGTTGAGTAAGATCATTACTTCCAATACTAAAACCGTCAAAAATTTGGGCAAACTCTTTGGCCAAAATCACGTTCGCTGGAATTTCACACATCACATATACTTGCAGACCTTCTTTTCCTCGTTCCAAACCAAATTCTTTCATAGTTTCCAAAACTTTTTTGCCCTCGTCGACCGTGCGACAAAATGGCACCATAACAATAATATTTTTTAAACCCCAAATTTCTCTAGCTTTTTTTATAGCCGCACATTCTAACCTAAAACCCGGCTTGTATTTGGGATCATAATAACGCGACGCCCCTCGCCACCCAAGCATTGGATTTTGCTCATGTGGTTCGAATTCTTTACCGCCAATCAAAGTGGCATATTCATTAGTTTTAAAATCAGATAAACGCACTATCACTTCGTGAGGGTGGAAACCAGCCGCCAAAAAAGCTATTCCTTCGGCCAATTTATCTACCAAATATTGAGTTTTATCTTTATATCCAACGGTCAAAGCTTCAATTTTTTCTTTTACTTGCTTATCTTTAATATCTTTAAAATGCACCAAAGCGAGCGGATGAATTTTGATAAAATTGGTAAAAATAAATTCTTCACGCGCCAGTCCAATGCCGTCATTTGGTATCGCCGCTAAAGCAAACGCGTTATCGGGGTTACCAGCATTGATCATTATTTTGGTTTTGGTTTCAGGAAGATTTTTTAATTCGGTACGCTCCACACTAAAGGGTAAACGGCCTTTATAAACATAACCTACTTCACCATCAGCGCATGACACTGTAATTTCTTGAGAATTTTTTATTATCTGTCGTGCTTTGTTGGCGCCCACCACACATGGCACACCCAATTCACGGCTCACAATCGCGGCGTGCGAAGTTTTACCACCTTGTTCAGTCACGATCGCGCTAGCAATCCTCATAATTGGTTCCCAATCCGGATCAGTAATCCTGGTAATTAGCACTTCACCGGCTCTAAATTCTTTCATCTGTTTAGGTGAATTGATTATTCGCGCCCTGCCTTGACCAATTTTTTGACCAACACTCACTCCTTCGACCAATACTTCACCTTTTTTTTGCAAATTATAAGTTTCAATCGCCGTAATTTTGGCTTGCGATTTCACAGTTTCAGATCTAGCCTGCACAACAAACAATTTCCCGGTTTGCCCATCTTTCGCCCATTCAATATCCATCGGCCGACCATAGTGCTCTTCGATTTGCAACCCCCATTGGGCGAGCTGAATCACTTCATCGTCGGTCAGACAATATTGTTTTTGATCAGAAATTTTTACTTTTTCTTGTTTAGTTCCAATTTTACCATATATTAATTTCACTTCTTTACTACCCAAACGACGGCTAATGATAGATTTAAAACCTTTTTTTATGCCATCTTTAAAAACATAAAATTGATCCGGGGTAACCTGGCCTTTGACCACATATTCGCCCAAACCATATGAAGCATTGATAAGTACCACACCACGAAAACCGGATTCGGTATCAAGTGTGAACATCACTCCTGAAGCACCCAAATCAGACCGCACCATCGCTTGCACCCCAACCGAAAGAGCAACAGTCAAATGATCAAAACCTTTGGCTTCACGATAAGAAATAGCGCGATCAGTAAACAGCGAAGCAATACATTTTTTGCAAGCTAGTAATAATTCTTTTTCACCCTTAACGTTGAGATAGGTTTCTTGTTGTCCGGCAAAGCTGGCATCCGGCAAGTCCTCAGCTGTAGCCGACGAACGTACCGCCACGTCCAAATTGGATTTTTTGGACTGTTTCGATAAATCTCTGTAAGCTCTCTTAATGTCATCAGTGATATCTTTGGGGAAATTGGCGGCCAAAATAATTTTACGCACCTTCAATCCCGCCACCGATAAAGCATGGACATTTTTTACATCCAAATCTTTCAAAATTTCTTTAATTTTTTTATCTATTTTATTTTCTTTCAAAAATCTCCAATAAACTTCGGACGTCAAAGCAAATCCACCAGGCACCGGCAAGCCTTTGGCAGTCAATTTCGAATACATTTCGCCTAGTGAGGCGTTTTTTCCACCTACTAGAGCAATATCTTTAATTGTCAGATCTTTAAACCAAGCAATATTCATAACCTGAATATTATATCACATTTTTAGCATTTCTAAAAATTCATTTTCAGTCAAAATTTTCACTCCCAATTTTTTAGCTTTTTCGTATTTGCTACCCGGATCAGCGCCGACCACTACAAAAACAGTTTTTTTACTCACATTTTCGGATATTTCTCCTCCTAAATCTTTTATTTTTTGCTTAGCTTTATCGCGACTCATTGATTCTAGACTACCGGTCAATACAAAAGTTTTACCAGCCAATTCGCCTGTTTTCTTTTTTTCTTCCGGCTGTATTATCACCCCATTTTTAATCAATTTATCTACAAATTCACGATTTTTATTATTTTTAAAATATTCTACAATCGACTGCGCGGTACGCTCACCAATACCATTCATATTCAACAACTCTTCAATAGTGGTATTTTGCAGCTTTTCTAATGTACCGAAATTTTGAGCTAAATCATCGGCAGTTTCTTCACCGACATGAGTAATACCCAAAGCATTAATAAATCTTGTTAGACTAATATGCTTAGACTTTTCTATAGCTGACAATAAATTCTGGGCGCTTTTTTGAGCAAATCTTTCTAACGGTTCCAAATCACCAAGTGTTAAAGTAAATAAATCAGCCGCATCTTTTATCAGACCTTCGTCCACGAGCTGTTCCACAATTTTTTCGCCACAATGATCAATATCAAAACCTTTTTTACCAACAAAATGGATGATGCTTTCCAATTCTTTAGCATAACAATTTTTGTTGAGACAATAGAGCGCGACTGATTTTGATTGAAAATTCTTTGTTGCACCAGAAATGTCCGTAGAGGTAACTTCACTGCCACAGACTGGGCATTTGGTTGGACGTTTAATATTTTTTTCTGCACCGGTGCGCATTTTTTCCAAAACCCGTACTACTTTGGGGATAATATCACCGGCTTTTTCTACTATGACTGTATCACCGATTTTTACCCCCAAACGATCAATTTCGTCGAAATTGTGAAGGGTCGCATGAGTAACAGTCGAACCAGCCAATTTTACCGGCTCCATCAAAGCGACCGGGGTAAGAGCCCCGGTACGACCTACCTGAACATAAATATCTTTTATTCTGGTCGCTCCCTGCTCCGCCGGAAATTTGAAAGCTATTGCCCAACGCGGTGATTTACCGGTAAACCCCAAAGCGTCCTGATATTTTTTTGATTTACTTTTATAACTACGCCATCTATCCAAAAAGGTTGGCTATTTTTTTTCTTTTGCCACTGATCATGAAAGACTAAAATCTCTTGTAAATTTTTACAAACTTGCCAATGAATATCAGTTTTGAACCCCAAATCTTTTAATCTGGCAAGTTCTTGAGCCTGAGTGGAAGGAATTTCACCGGCAGAAATATCATAAGCAGTCAAAACCAATTTGCGAGCAGACACAATCGAAGCGTCAAGCTGACGAATAGTACCGGCCGCCGCATTGCGCGGATTGGCAAAAAGTGGTTCAGTATTTTTTTCACGTTCCTGGTTGATTTTTTCAAGCATTTTTTTATCCATCCACACTTCCCCTTCAACAATCACACCCAATGATTCTTTTAATTTTAATGGCACAGACAAAATAGTCCGAATGTTTTGTGTAACATTTTCGCCTACTTTACCGTCACCTCTAGTGGCCGCGGTTTTCAATTTGCCTTTTTCATAAGTTAAAACTATGTGCAAACCATCAATTTTTAATTCACATACGTACTCCAAATCAGTCGGCCGGTGGCCGATTTCTTTGGCCAAATAATTTAAATTGCGTTCTTCCCAATTCTGAATATCTTCCTGATTGAAAGCATCATCGAAACTCCATTGCGTCACCTGATGCACAACTTTTTCAAATTTATCCAAGGGTTTACCGGCGACGCGCTGGGTCGGTGAATCAGGCGTAATTAATTCCGGATGATCACGCTCGATATGACGCAATTCATCCATCAGACCATCATACATGGCGTCAGTCACCTGCGGATCATTGAGCACATGATAACGATAGCGCAAATCATCAATCTGGGCACGCAATTTTTCCAAGCGTTGTTTACTAGCGCTCATAATTACTAATATTCAAAAAAAGAAACCAAATTTATTTAAGCAAAGTTAAATACCAATTTAAAAGATTATCACCGTAATAAATTGTGAAAAACGTACCCAAAGCCAAGAAAGTGCCAAACGGAATCTCGGTCTTAATACTGGCTTTTTTAAACAATAATAAAATTATTCCCACCAACGCACCCAAAATGTAAGCTACAAAAAGTGCCACAAAAATATTGGGGTATCCCAACCAGGCACCCATCATCACCCCCATACGCACATCACCGCCGCCAATCCAGCGGCCATTGGAAATCAAAAATTGCAAAAGGAAAAAACCACCGCCTATTGCCGCCGCCAATAGCAATGAGCTAATAGAAAAATTCAAAAAGAAAATATTTATCAAAAAACCGATTATTGTACCGGCCCAGATTATACTGGGAAAAATAATTTGATAACGCCAATCATAAACAAAAATTACCACCAATAGAGTTAGAAAAAAAGTATCACGCAAGAGCGCCCACTCGCTAAAATGTACAAGCTTGAGATGCTGATGAAAAACAAATAACAATAAAAAAGCAGAAACTATTTCTACCAACGGATAAATTGCCGAAATCTTTTTTTTACAAGTCCGACATTTACCGTTTAAAAAAATCCAACTCACAACCGGAATATTTTCATACCAAAGTAATTGTCGGCGGCAACTCACACACATGCTACGGGTATTGGAAATAATCCTTATATTTTCTCTAGCGCGCCACATCCAAGAATTCAAAAAACTACCCAAAGATAGACCGAGTAAAAAAACAAAAACATACACTATACTACCAAATAAAATTATATGTTCGCCTAATTCCAACATAAAAATTAATGCTTAAATTATAACATAGCAATACAAAAAAAACAAAACCCTCCGGTTTAGAGGAGGGTGTGTTTGGTTGATAGAATTATTGAATACCGGCCGGGCTCAAGGTAATGGCACCAGTCAAACCATTGACTGTACCTTCCAAAGTGGCGCTAATAGTATAACTACTAGTGGCGGAAGTATAGGAATAATTTCCAGATTTAGGATCTACTGGAATCTGACCCATATATGGAGAAGCGCAACCAGCAGCAGCAAAACCAGAAGAGTTTAGACAAGCGTGAGTCGAGTCACCTAAACTTACGGATGTGCCGGCTGGATAAGCGTTCTGATCGGTATAATATAATTCGAGAGCGGTCTGTAATTGTTTTAAATCGGCTAAACGTTTGGAATCGCGCGCTTTGACACGAGCAGAACCAAGGGCGACCACTGCTAAGGTGGACAATAAACCAATGATAGCAATCACGATCAACAGCTCAATCAAGGTAAAACCTTTCTTGTTCATAAATTCACCTCCTTCATATTTAGTATAATTTTCATAAAATTATTATAACACAAAATAATCAAAGATGTAACACGGCTTTAATTTTATCCACAACTTCCGACGGTTTAAAATGTGCCTTTATCAAATAATCGACTGCGCCCATTTGCAAACCTTTTTCCACGTCATCTTTTTGTCCAAGATTTGTCAATAAAATTACTGGAATATTTTTCACTTCATTGTCCTCTTTGAGTCTCTCCAAAACCGCAAAACCGTCCAATTTGGGTAACAAAATATCCAACATTATAATATTTGGTTTTTTCTTTTTGGCTTCTACTAAAGCTTTTTCGCCATTATCAGCGATCGTAACTTTATACCCCTCCATTTCAAACTTTTTTTGATAGATGCCGGCCAAGAAGACATCATCTTCCACCAACAACACATGTACTTTTTCAGTCATACAAAAATAATTATATTACCGATATAACATTATAGTATCACACTAAGTTCCTAAGCGCCATCCCTATGGATACCGCCATACGTGGCCCAATTTTACTAAGCAAAGGTTTCAAACCTTCTTGATAAACCACTCGACCCCAAGGATCACCAACATAACATTTGATATTAAATTTATTGGAAATATAATCAGTCAAATAAGGCATTGAACTGCCGCCGCCGGTCAAAATCACTTTTTCCGGACGTTTATTTTCGTTGCCGGTTTGCTTTAGATACAATTCGAAACCGTATTCAATTTCTTTGATGATCGGATCAATAATAGGAAAAAATAATCCAAAAAATTTTTCTTTATCCATCTGGCTATTATTATTTTTTTTGATTAAATTACCAAAATAATCATATTTTAATTGTTCAACCAAATCTTCTCTAATTCCTAAAACGCTAGATAAAATTTTATTAATCCGCATTCCACCAATTTCAATACTATGATGAGTAATAGCATAGCCCTGATCAATAATATAAAAATTTGTGCGCTCAGCGCCGACGTCGATGATCATGGCCACACTTTGATCTCTACCCACCAGCGATCTCGCGAGCGCGACAGATTCTGGTTCGAGAGATTCCAGACCAATGCCGGCTAACTTGAAAACTTGCGTATAAAAAATTACTAATTCTTTGGGGACAGCATTGATCAAAACCCGCTGTGTCTTGGATTCAGATGGAATTTTTATCATCTGATAATCAAGCACCATATCTTCAATCGGTCGGGGTAATAATTTTTTTACTTCCGCACGCAAGACTCTGTCCAAATCTTCTTTTTTTAACAACGGCAAATTGATAACCGCATGAAAAACCACCGACACCGGCAAGCTCACCGTCGCAGTCTTGGCTACTACTTTGGCATTGACACAGACCGACTTGATTAATTGCGCATATTTTTGTATCTGATCTTGAGTCACTGTGACCGGCTGAGCTTTTTCTCTTGAATCTGATCCTAAAGTATTAAGGTTATTTTTTTCCGAAATAGCAAACAAACGATGCACATCCTGCATCTGAGAAGTCAGACCATAAGTGAACAGCATTGGGCGGTTTTTTTCCTGCTTTAATTCCACTATTTTTACGCCGCCACTACCCAAATCTACCCCGAGATAAGATTTAGGTTTGAAAAACAACATAATTTTTATTTATTTATACGATAATTATATCAAAATTTTACCTTTCATGATATATAGCTATTGAAAACTGTGGATAAATAAGGTAAAATTAAAAAATAAAATAACCTTATGACTATTTATCTATACAATACCTTAGCCCATCGCATCGAAGAATTTAAACCACTCAAAAAAAATAAAGTGGGGCTCTATACTTGCGGGCCAACCGTTTATAATTATGCCCATATCGGCAACTTGCGCACCTATGTTTTTGAAGATATTCTAAAACGCGTTTTGGAATATAATGGATACAAGGTCAAACATGTAATGAATATTACCGATGTCGGTCACCTGACCGACGACGCGGACAGCGGTGAAGATAAAATGGAAAAAGGTTCGACACGTGAAGGTAAGACTGCCTGGGAATTGGCCGAATTTTATACTCATGAATTCCGCACCGACCTGGCCGATTTGAATATCATCGCCCCCACTATTTGGTGCCGCGCTACTGATCACATCCAAGAACAGATCAAATTGATAAAAAAATTAGAGAAAAAAAGTTTTACTTATTCCACTTCAGATGGGATATATTTTGATACTAGTAAATTATCCGATTACGGGAAGCTGGCCAATTTACAAAAACAAGAATTGCGAGCCGGGGTACGCGTCGATATCGGGGACAAAAAAAATACTACCGATTTTGCACTTTGGAAATTTTCTCCCAAACTCCAAAAACGCCAGATGGAATGGTCTAGCCCTTGGGGTACGGGTTTCCCCGGTTGGCATATCGAGTGTAGTGCTATGGCCACTAAATATTTAGACCAACCCTTTGATATCCATTGTGGCGGGGTAGACCACATTCCGGTACATCACACCAACGAGATTGCTCAAAGTGAAGCGGCCTACGATACTCCTTTGGCTACTTATTGGATGCACGGAGAATTTTTGTTAATGGGTAGCGATAAAATGGCCAAATCCGGAGACAACTTTGTCACTTTGCGCACCCTCAAAGAAAAAGGTATTGAGCCGGTCGCCTATCGCTATTTACTATTACAAACCCACTATCGCAAACAGCTCACCTTTTCTTGGGACGCTTTGCAGTCGGCTCAAAATGGCTTAAACCATCTTTATCAAAGCGCAAAAAAATTAAAAACCAAAAAAGATTTTTTAGCTCAAAATACACCGGAAGTAATCGAGGGAGAGAAAAAAGTACTAAACACTTTTATCGAAACTATCAATGACGACCTAAATACGCCAGGAGCATTTAGTCTAGTGTGGGAAGCTGTAAAAGCAGAGCGCATCAGCCTGGATGCCCTACTAGAATTAGATCAAATTTTAGGACTAAAAATAAAAGAATCTCTAGAAAAAAAAGAAGCGCCCCTACCAGCGGAAATATCTATGCTGGTTGCCCAAAGGGATAAAGCCAGATCAAATAAAGAATGGAACAAAAGTGATGAGCTGAGATTGAGACTAGAAGGAATGGGATATAAAGTCGAAGATAGCAAAGATGGCACAAAAGTGACAAAAAGATAATTTTTAAAATAAAAAAATCCGTTGATTAGACGGATTTTTTTATTTCTTTAATACCCGAGGTGTCAGGTATTAAAGGGATTGGGACTTTGGTGAGCATGGCTATAAGCACATGTTTTATCTCACGCACGATGTCCCGTTCGTTTTGTACCTGCTTGGTCAAATGCACTCGAGGAAAATGAGCGTCTGTTTGACTAAACCGATAAGAATATCTACTTGAAGTAACCGCCGTATCCCAACTGATCCTTGAAACCTTTACACTCGGGGCCGCATCCATTGGGGCAATTAAACACCGTATCCTTCTCATCCGAAATCACCCCCGCAGTGATAGTGTACTCGGCGCATTTCATTTCAGTGTCACCAGTACACCAACACTCTTGGTTTTTCACGTTGGTTCCCGCCGAGATCTTTGTGCTTGCACAAACCCCAGCCTTCATATTGGGGTAGGTCGACCCAACGCCTCCGATGCAGTAATTGTAAGTCGACAGGTCTCCGTCACTGCACCAGACCATCTTAAATTCACAGCTATTGGCGATGCACTTGCCGGTAGGATGATAAGCGAAGTTCGGCCCATAGCTTGGCGGTCCATAGCTGCTCGGGCAGAAAGTGTCATTTTTGAATTGGCACTCGCTATCGTCTACGCACGAGATGCAGGTGAAGGCGTCGTTCTCGGATTTCGGCTCAAAACTGTACATGGGCATTTGCCCGGCGCACTTTCCAGCTTGGCACTTGTCCATTTTGGTGCAGCCATTGATGTCATCGCAGGTCGTCCCATCTTGGACGGGCATGTGAATGCACTCACCGCTAGACTTGTCGCAACTGTCTGTCGTGCAGGGGTTGTAGTCATCACATGCATCCATCACGCCTTTGCATTCACCGTCTTGACAACAGTCCAAGGACGAGCAGGCGTTTCCATCGTCGCACGGGCTGGTGTTGTTGGGTCCACAGTTATTTGGCACAGGGACGTATTGGCACTCGCCCAGGTAGCAGGTGTCGGTGGTGCACGGGTTGTTGTCGTCGCAGTTGGTTGCGCACTGCGGGATAGACACTTCCTGCGCCACGTCCGGGGCGACGTCAGCATCGTAGCTGTCCTGTTGGGCGGCTTCAGCCTGACCGGCGATGTCCTCCTGGTAGCGGCGAAAGCGGCCGCTATCGTGGTTGGTGGTGTCGACGCCGTCGATCTTCTGCGCGATCTGACTGCTGTCACCGGACCATCCGGCGTCAGCAGCGAAGATCGTGTTGTCGGCCGTCAGATCGCTTGCGCAACCCAACAGACCCAGCAGAGAAACGACGATGGCGAGAGTGTTGAAGTACTTCACGGTTTGCTCCTACTATCTGTGGTTGTAGTCTTCTCGTCCAACTCGTGGCGAGCTTAGTACCCTGTCACGATTGCGACGAGGGGTATCTATGCTGTACTATTGATACAGGACAAATACCCCCACCGCAATCACCAATGAACTCCAAAATTGTAAAGAACAGGTTAACAAAGAAAAAAACTCTTTGTTAAGAGAGTTTTTTGGCTAATATAAGCTATTTATTCATAAATTGTTCTCTCATCAATGAATGAACAAATTAGTATAGCACAAAATCAACACTTTGTCAATAGTATTTTATCAAATTTCCTTTTATTTTAGCCAAAAAAAGAAAGAGTAATTTTACTTACACCCAATCCTTTTTCTTAAAAATCATAAACATCCCCATCGCCCCAAAGAACATCACTACCAGCACCAACCAAAAACCACCTGGTAAATTCACAAAAGGATTACCTGGCGTGTCAATGGCAAAAATAGTCGCGAGCAAGGTAAGCGGAAAAGTGATCACTGAGATTATGGTCAAAACCCGCATCACATTATTGGTGCGTAATGTCAACAGGGATTCATTTGTTTCGTGCAGGGCATTAATACTCTCCTTTTGACTTTCAAGCATATGCCAAATTTCATTGGTAAATTCACGCAATGAATTGACGTAACCTTGAAAGCCAGCTATTCCTAACTCGCGACCGGCATAGGACAATAATCTTTCAAGTACCGTCCGATGTCCCTGCATAGTACGACGAAAAGTAACAATATTGGTTTTAAGGCGCAAAATTTCCTCGGTGATTTGACGACCAGAAACTTTGGTGAATAATTTTCTGTCTACTAAATTGATATCATCATTGACGTGCAAAAGGATCGGAAAGATAGAATCAAACAAACGGCTCAATAATT
>Ga0233425_10004208_pt1 | contig 24548 bp, 11 predicted proteins | sample Watercolumn_Towu_2_FD_181712 | JGI IMG/M metagenome (GOLD analysis project Ga0233425, IMG submission 181712) | Freshwater microbial communities from Lake Towuti, South Sulawesi, Indonesia - Watercolumn_Towuti2014_140_MG | ecosystem: Environmental > Aquatic > Freshwater > Lake | place... | reverse complement strand
GAGCATGATGGGCGTGCCGTGGGTGTCGTCCGCGCACATGTAGTGGCAGTCGTGGCCCATGAACTTCTGGAAGCGCACCCAGATGTCGGTCTGGATGTACTCGACCAGGTGCCCGATGTGAATGGATCCGTTGGCGTAAGGCAGCGCGCTGGTAACGAGGATGCGGCGTCTGTCGGACATGTGTCCACCTCCGTTGCTCGCGCCTTGTAGCACGCGCGTGCGTGAAGGGAAAGGACTTCCCGCCTTTGCCTTTCCATCAACCTGTGTACAATGCGCGGGCGGACGCGGGTGGCACGGCAGCTCTCCGGTCCGGAAGAGGTGCTTCATGAGAATACGGTTCCTGGCGGTTGCAGCGGTTCTGGCCTTCGGTTGCTCCCGCGACGTCGACGAGAGCGTGGACACCGCGGTGCCCTACGACTCCGGGATCGAGGACCTCCAGGAGGACGCGGGAGTCGACTCGGGCGCGGACACGGGCCTGGACTCGGGGTCCCAGGACGATGCGGACGGGGGCGTCGACGCAGGCGCTGACGCGGCCGAGGACGTCAGCGGGGACCAGGGGCCGGACGTCGTGGAGCCGCAGCCCCAGGTCGTGGAATGCGGCGTTCTTCCCTCGCCGGCCGAGCGGGTGTGCACCGTGGAGAAGGGCGGCGACGCACTCCTGTTCCGGGGCATCGTGCTGGCCCCGGACCAGGTGTTCAAGGGCGGGTCGGTGCTGGTGCTTCCGGACGGCATTATCGGGTGTGTCGGCTGCGAGTGCGGCAACGAGGAAGCCGCACAGGAAGCCACGGTGGTGACCTGCGCGGACGGCATTGTGAGCGCGGGGCTCATCAACGGCCACGACCATCTCACCTACGACCAGAACCCTCCGGGCGACTGGGGCAGCAAGCGGTACGACCACCGGCACGACTGGCGGTGCGGCTCCGACGGGCTCGACTACAAGTCAGGCGCCACGGATGCCCAGGTGGTCTGGGCGGAAATGAGGCATGTCATGGCCGGCGCGACTTCCATCGCGGGAGCGGGCCGCGGGGCCGGCTTCCTGCGCAATCTCGAAAAGGCCGCGGGACTCGAGGGGCTCGACACCGACGAGGTGACGGACAGCACGTTCCCCCTGGGGGACAGTGACTGCACCACGCTCACCGAGGGGTGCGGGTACCCGGAGATCGACGAGTCCTGGGTGCTGGAGAGCCCCTGCTACTTCGCACACGTGGCAGAGGGGGTGAACAAGGCTGCGCGAAACGAGTTCCTGTGCCTCAGCAGCGACGACAACGGCGGGGTGGACCTGACCGAAGACAACTCCGCGTTCGTGCACATGATAGCGCTCAGCTCCACCGACGGCGAGGAGCTGGCATCCAACGGTGCGTCCGTCATGTGGTCCCCCCGCAGCAACGTGTCGCTCTACGGCAACACCACGCCGGTCACCATGTTCCACCGCCAGGGGGTCCGCATCGGCCTCGGAACCGACTGGGTGCTGTCCGGCTCCATGAACATCCTGCGGGAGATGCAGTGCGCGGCGTACCTCAGCAAGGCCCACTTCGGCGGCTACTTTTCCACCCGCGACATCTACCTCATGGCCACCTCCTGGAACGCTGAAGTGCTGGGGATGGACCCGTTCATCGGGTCGCTGCGGGCCGGAATGGTGGCGGACATCGCGATCTTCGACAACCGCGGGGAGAGTGACTGGTACCAGGCGGTGATCGAGTCCGGGGTGCAAGACGTGGTGCTGGTGCTCCGGGGGGGCATGCCCCTCTACGGCGACGTGGACGTGGTGGCCGGGCTCCCCGGGGGACTCGACGGATGCGAGGAGATGCCTCAGCCGGTGTGCGGGGTGGCCAAGGGGCTGTGCGCCACCCGGGAAGCCAAGATGTCCGTCGCAGAGCTGATGAACGCAAACGGCGACAACTACCCCCTCTACTTCTGCGGCGCGCCGGAAGGGGAGACGACCTGCGTGCCGAGCCGGCCCGGCGAGTACGACGGCTCGGTGACCGAGGACGACTCGGACGGCGACGGCGTGCCCAACGCATCGGACAACTGCCCCGGCGTCTTCAACCCGGTGCGGCCCGTGGACGAGGGGAAGCAGGCCGACCACGACCAGGACGGGGAGGGGGACGCGTGCGACCCGTGCCCGGTGGAGCCCGGCGCCACCAACTGTGCGCCGCCCGACCCGGACGACAAGGACGGGGACGGCATCCCCAACTTCTACGACCTGTGCCCGGAGGACTTCGACCCGGAGCAGGCGGACAAGGACCAGGACGGCCAGGGGGACCTGTGCGACCAGTGCCCGGACGTGCCCAACCCCGAGGGCGGCGCGTGCCCCAGCTCGATCTATGCGATCAAGCAGAACAAGGTGACGTGGGGTGACAAGGTCTTCATCCAGGGCGTGGTCACCGCGGTGGGGACCACCGGCTTCTGGATGCAGGTGCCGGAGGCGGAGCACGATGCCGCGCTCGGTTACACCTACAGCGGCATCTTCATCTACATCCCTGACGAGAACCCGCTGGGGCTCACGATTCCGGTCCCCGGGGACCGCGTGCAGGCGACGGGCAGCGTGAAGAACTGGTACGACCAGCTGGAGCTTGCGCCGGTCACGGACGTCGTGGTGCTGGCTGGCGGTGAGTCGGTCCCCGACCCGGTTGTGGCTGAGGCCGCGGACGTGGCCACCGGCGGAAGCCTGGCAGAGGAGCTGGAGGGGGTGCTGGTGACGGTTTCGGACCTTTCGGTCACTCAGCTCAACCCTCCGGCCGGTCCCGGGGATGCGGACCCCACCAACGAGTACGTGGTGAACGACGCGCTCCGGGTGAACGACTACTTCTACCTGGCCGATCCCTTCCCGGAGGTCGGGGACACGTTCCAGTCGATTACCGGCATCCTGCGCTGGGCCAACGACGATTCCAAGCTGGAGCCGCGAAACCCGGACGACGTGGTGCCCGTCCTCAAGCTCAAGGCGTTCGGGCCGTCGCCCGTGACCCTCTGGGACGGCGATGCGACAGGGACCACGGTGCCCGCGCTCACCGTGACCCTGACAACGGCCGCTCCGGCCGGCGGCACGGTGGTGGCCATCTCGCAGACCCCGGCCGCCGCGCAGGTGAAGGTGGCCGCGGTGGTGGTCGTGCCGGAGGGCCAGAAGCAGGCCGTGCTTCCCGTGACGTCCCAGCAGGACGCGGGGACGCCCGCGTTCACCGCGAAGCTCACCGCAACCCTGGACGACGTTTCCCTCTCTGCAGACGTGGCGGTGCTGCCCGCGGGCCAGGAGGTGCTGCCCCTTTCGTTTGCGCCGTCGCCGCTGACCGCGGGCATCGGCACCCAGTCCGACGTGACCCTCTACCTGGACCTGCCCGCGCCGCCCGGCGGCCTCACCTTCGGCCTGGCTGCGGACGACGCGGTCCTGGAGGTACCTGCGGAAGTGGCGATTCCCGCGTACGCGACATCTGCCACGTTCCAGGTCACGGGCGTAGCCCCGGGCACCACCACCATCACCCTCGTGGACGGGCCGGCAGGCAGCCTGCCGGAGCTCCCCGTGACCGTGGTCGACATCCCCATGACAGGGCTCATCATCTCCGAGGTGTTCTACGACTCGGACGGCACCGACGACGGGAACGAGTGGGTGGAGATCTTCAACGGCACCGGGTCCGGGGTGGACTTGTCGGGCTACTCGATCGGGTCCGGCGGAACGGCCTGGACGACTACGGTCTACCAGCTTTCGGGCACCCTGCCGCCGGGCGGCTGCGCGGTGGTGGGCGGACCCAACTCGTCGGAGACCAACTACTCGCCGGTCTTCCTGCTGAGCGCGGACTTCAACCCCGACATCCAGAACTCGGGGGACACCGCGGACGGGGTCGGCCTGTTCGCGATGACGGCAGAAGAGATTTCGGACGACTCAGTGCCGGTGGACGCGGTCCTCTACGGCAAGACCAACACGAGCGGGCTGGTGGACGAGACCGGGCAGGCTGGCGCGGTGGACGTGAACGACGCTAGTTCCGGAAGCTCCATTGCGCGCACCGGAGAGGGATGGATCGTTCAGCCCGCGCCGACCCCCAACGACTGCTCCCACGTAAAGTAGCCAGCCCGGGTCGCCAAGGGCCGGGCGGACCAGGAAGGCCTCCCGGCCGCGCGACGGGACCCTACGTCGAGAGAGGCAGGGTGAAGCGGAAGGTCGATCCCTTCCCCAGCGTGGACCGCATCCGGATCTTCCCGCCGTGGGCTTCCACACGTCCTGCCCTTGATGAACCACATGAGCCGTTCTTGCAGCTCGTCGTCCCGAGAGTCGCCGACAGGAGTCATCGTGCTTCCACCTCAGGAGCCTCTTGTGTGTTGCGATCCTGTGCCTTGCCGGTCATGGGGACGAAGCGGACGTCCAGCAGGAACCTGTCCGACACCCCCTCCCGTGCCTTGGTGTAGACACGGAGCTGCTGGTCGTGCTGCCCGATGGGTGCGACCAGCACGCCCCCCACCTTGAGCTGGTCCAGCAGCGGCTGGGGGATGGCGGTGGGGGCCGCGGTCACCACGATCGCGTCGTAGGGGGCATGCTCGGCCCAGCCGTCGAACCCGTCCCCGACCCGCACGTGGACGTTCCGGTAGCCGAGTGCGGCCAGCGCGGCCTCGGCCCGCCTGCCCAGCGGCTCCACGATTTCAATGGTGTAGACCTCGCGGACCAGCTCTGCCAACACCGCGGCCTGGTACCCGGACCCGGTCCCGATCTCCAGCACCTTCATGTCAGCCTTCGGGGAGATGGCTTGTGTCATGAACCCCACGATGTAGGGCTGAGAGATGGTCTGGTCATAGCCGATGGGCAGGGGATGGTCATCGTACGCCTGGTCCTGCCAGTCCGGAGTCACGAAGCGGTGTCGGGGCACTTTGCGCATCGCTTCCAGCACCGCGGCGTCCTTCACGTCCCGCGACTCGAGCTGCCACCTGACCATGTAGAAGCGCTCGTCGGATCGCTCCGACGCGGCCGAGCCTCCGGAAGCCTGCGCGGCCGACAGCGGGTCCGCGGCCGGCAGGCGACTTCCCCCGTCGTACGGTGGTCGCGCGGGTGCGGCCTGCTTGCATGCCAGGGCCAGCAGACCGGCAAGCAGAAAGACGATGCTGCACGTGCTCATGAGCGCCCCTCCCGGAAGTCCCGCGTTGGACCCGCCCCCTCGTCCTGCCCGAGTCTAGCGCGTACCGTTGCACCAAGTAAAGGCCGGGGCTATCATGCCCTGGCCGGGCACCTGCGCCGCGGCCTTCGACCGGGAGGTGGTTCCATGCTCCGCACCGCATGCATCGCAGCAGCGCTCCTGCTGTTCTCCTGCTCGTCCGACTCCGGGAGCACGGGCAGCGACGTCCCCACGGACATGACTGCGCCGGACGAAGCCGGGCAGGACGCTTCCGTGACGCCGCAGGACGCAACCGAGCAGGCCGCGGCCGAGGAGATTCTCCCGGACGGCACTCTCGAGGAAGCCACGGCAGACACGAAAGAGGATCTGTCCATCGACCCCGCGGACCAGACCTTTGTGGCAGGCGTCGCGGTGCGGGAGACGTTCTGCCCCATCGGCATGCCTACCGCGGGCTACGGCCAGTCTCTGGACAAGGAGGAAACCCACAGCCCGTTTACCGTCACGTTCGCCGCGTCCACCTGGCAGCAGACCCCGATCCTGGCCAAGGCCCTGTACCTGCGCCGGGGCGGGGACGAGCTGTTCCTCGTCCGCATCGACAAGATCGGCACGACCGCCCGCCTGGTGGACCAGGTGACCCGCGGCCTGGAAGAGCGCTTCGAAAGGCCCATGGACGGCAAGGTGATGCTGGCTTCGAACCACACCCATCTCGGCCCGGGACGTCTCTGGGAGAACAGCATCGGCGCGTTTGCCAACTACCTGTTCTGGCCGTCCTACTACCAGCGGTACGCGGACGACATCGTGGAAGCCGCGGTGGACGCGTTCAAGGATGCCGAGCCTGCACGGATCGGGCACGGGAAGACCGAGTGCCCCGAGTGCCACAACGACCGCAGGTGCGAGAACCCGCCCCTGCTCGACTCCACCCTCTGGGTCATCCCGGTCGAGCGCACGGACGGCACCTTGAAGACGCTGCTGCTCAACTTCGCGATCCACGGCACCGTGTTCCACTACTCGGACAACGTGCTTACCGGGGACGCTCCGGGGATGATCGAGCAGAAGACCGAAGAGGCCTTCGACCACCCGGTGCCGGTCCTGGTATTCCAGAGCTGGGGCGGTGACGTCGCTCCCGCGGACCCGTCTATTGCCGAGGAGCAGGCGCTCACCGAGGCCATCGACCAGAAGGCCAACCGCACGGAGCGCATCGGATACGCCGCGGCAGCCCACGTGCTCGAGGCTCTGCCCGAGATCGAGACCGCCGCGGACGTGGAGGTCAAGTCCATCACGCTGCGCATGCCGTTCGTGCCCGAGCTGATGGACTACGAGCCCGGGGAGTGGATCTACCCCAACGGCGGCATGCTGTGCGGCACCAACGAAGAGGCCCCCTGCTGGGGCGAGCCCGGCGACCCGCCCAAGATGGGGTGCATGCCGCTGCCACCGGAGAACAAGCAGGACCAGATCACGCTGTCGGCCGCCATCGTCGCGGACATGCTGCTCGTTTCCTTGCCCGGAGAGCCCCACACGGACTGGGCGCTGGAAGCGCTCGACCGCGCCAGGGCCGCCACCGGCTTCCAGATCGCGTTGGGCCTCGGGTACACCAACGACCACTGGGGGTACCTGATGAAGGCGTATGACTGGTGGCTCGGCGGGTACGAGCCCACGGTCAACGCATGGGGTCCGCAGCAGGGGGAGTTCCTGCTGGACCTCATCGAGGCCGTGGCCGCCAGGCTCGTGGACCCTGAGTTCAAGCTGGAATGGGAGCCCAAGCCGATGCTCCCCGCGCTCACGCTGGGCGGCCCCTCCTACGACCCCATGCAGTCCAAGGAGGCGGCCCAGATCACCGTGCAGCCCGACGCCAAGCCGGCCACGGACAAGGCCGCGGTCATGACCTGGATGGGCGGCGACCCGTGGTACGGCACGCCGGTCGTCGTGCTCGAGATGCAGGATGGCGACACGTTTGCACCCGTGCTGCGCAAGAACCAGACGGTCTTCGACAACGACTGCTACCAGGTGGCCACGTCCCTGGCCATGGTGCCCGCGTGGGACGGCGACAAGAAGTCCGACTCGCGCGACTTCCTGTGGACCGTCACGCTTCCGGTGCGACGCAACGTCCCCACGCCGGACGCTCTCGGACCCGGCACCTACCGGTTCCACGTCACGGGCACCCTGCTGTCCGCGTCGGGCAAGGAGCCTTACGACCTCACGTCGGAACCCTTCACCGTCGAGTAGCGCCGTGCCCGTGAAGCGACCTTGCCCCCGCGTCGCCTCCCCGTCCCGCGCCGCGGCGCCGGGCGAGCGGCTTCCGCCCTGGCTCAAGATCCGACTTCCGGGTGCCTCCGGGAAGGAGCGCAACGTGGCTTCGCTGCTGCGCGCTCGCGGGCTCCACACGGTCTGCACCGGCGCCCGCTGCCCCAACCTCGCGGAGTGCTGGGCGCGGGGGACGGCCACGGTGATGATCCTGGGCAACACATGTACCCGCGGCTGTGCGTTCTGCGCGGTGGACCGCCATCCCGCTCCCCCGCTGCCCGACCCCGGCGAGCCACGCCGCGTGGCCGAGCTGGCGAAGGAGCTGTCCCTCGCGTACGTGGTGATAACCTCCGTCACCCGGGACGACCTGCCCGACGGCGGAGCGTCGCAGTTCGTCGCCACCGTGTCCGAGGTCCGAAGGCTCTGTCCGGATTCCCGCATCGAGCTGCTCATCCCGGACTTGCGCGGGGATGCGCTCGAAGCTGTCGCGTCGTCCGGAGCGGACGTCGTAGGGCACAACCTCGAAACCGTGCGGCGGCTCACGCCCCTGGTCCGCCATCCGCGGGCAAGCTACGAAGCGTCCCTTGCCGTCCTGGCCGAGCTTGCGGCCCATGGGGTGCAAGCCAAGACCGCGCTGCTGCTGGGCCTGGGAGAGACGGAAGCCGAGGTGGAGGAAGCCCTTCTGGACGCGTACACCCGGGGGGTGCGCCGGGTCGCGATGGGCCAGTACCTCGCTCCATCCCGGAACCACGCCCGGGTGCAGCGCTACTGGACCCCGCAGGAATTCGAGGAGCTCGCGGCGCTGGCCCGTAGCATCGGGTACACCTGGGTGGCGTCGGGACCGCTGGTCCGGTCGAGCTACCACGCGGAAGCCGGAATCTGATATGGCAGGCAGGGCCTGCCGCCATAGTGGGGGCTCTGCCCCCTTCGCTCCCGCCTTCGCCAACCGGATGGACGCGGGCAGTCGAATCCCCGTTGGGATACGGCGTGGCAGGCCCGTTGGTCGCTTCCCCCGGGCAGACTAGAACGTGCTGTAGCAGGTGGCGGCGACGAAGCTGCCGGTCGCAGTGTGCGGCTTGCAGGTCTCCTCGGTCCACTCCGACTTCTTGAACGACGCGTCGAAGCTGCCTTGCAGGATGGGCGTGTCCGGAGAACCGGGCGTGCCGTCGATGGTGAACGTGGAGCCGGACTGGAGCTCGTAGTAGCAGTTCGGCTCCAGCGCGACATACAGGGATCCGCTCGTAGCCGGAGTCTCTCCGGACACGGGGTTTGCGCCGTACAGCGTGAAGTTCGCCACCTCGCTGTAGAACGACAGCGACATCTGGTTCTGGGACGTGAGGTACTGCGCGGCGACCGTGGTGTTCTCGTCCTGCGGGATCTCCACCCCGTCCACGAACAGCTGCGTGAAGCCCGCGCTCCAGGAGGAGAGGAAGCCCTGCTCCAGCTCCACCAGGGTCCCCATCATCTCGCACAGCCAGGCCCGGAAGGTTTCGGATTCCACGTCCATGGCGGTCCAGACCTCGCCGTAGCTTCGCACGGGCAGCTCGAACGTGCCGACGATGCGGATCGCGCCGCCCGCTGGGGCACACTGCGCCCTGTAGAACAGCACGAAGCCGCCCTTGACGGTGGAGCCGGGCGTCAGGTCGCCCGACTCGATGGTAAACGACGACTGCGGCGTCACGTCCCACTGCTGGGTCACGAGATCCAGCGTCTGGTTGCCCATGAGCACCGTGAGCTTGGGACGGGACGATGCCACCCCGTTCATGGCGAGGCTTCCTTCCGTGGGGGCTTGCTCCGGCATCGGCACGCCGATGGGGAAGCTCCCCTCGCTGACCGACAGGTCCACCGTGGCCACGGGCAGGTCGTTCTTGCTGGACTCGCAGTCCGGGTAGAACATCAGCTCGATGCTCGAGGTCTTCTGCGTGTCGCCCGAGGCCGGGTCGGGCACGTAGACCACGCCATGGCCGCGGGTGATGGAAGCGAACACCGGGTCCACGTTGTCCAGGTCCACCTGCTGGACCACGACAGAGCCATTGATGCCCGCACACGTGCACAGGTCCACGAACTCCTCTTCCTGACCGCCGCCCGAGTCCTCCAGCACCAGGTCCGCGACCTGCTGGCAGTCGGGGCAGGTGCCCTCGGTGGTGACGGTCACGGCCAGCGGCTTGCTGTTGCCGCCGGGCCCCATGGCCGCCAGCGTCGTGGAGCCGGTGAGACCAGCTTGCGAGCAGTACGCACCGTCCGAGTCCGTGTACTGCTTGTACGTGGTGTTGCCGCTCTTTACCGTGACCTCCGCACCGGCTACCGGCGCTCCGTCGCGGTCGACGACCCGGCCGGAGATGCAGCCGCGGCACGGCACGAAGTAGGTGTCGCTGCAGTCCACGTCGTTGTCCGCGGGAGTGCAGGGCAGCGTGATGTCCAGCGGCATGCACGACGCGGACCCGCACTGGGCCACCACGTCCTGCGTGTCCACCTCGACCACACGGGCCAACGCGTTGACCCCCCAGCCCGACGTGGCCGTGATGCGGACCTTGGACCCCTTCTTGGCCGGGACGCAGAACTTCCCGTTCGCGTCCGCGCCCGCGTCGGACGTCCCGTCGTAGCTCACGCCCACGCCCTGCACGAAGGCTCCAGGAGCCGGCTTGCCATCGCACGTCTTCACGGTTCCGGAGATGCAGGTGGTCTCCATCTCCTGGTCGCAGTTCCACCAGGAGAAGTGCGCCACGGCCCCAACCGCGGACTTGCGGCCCGGGAAACGGGCGGAGTCCTGCACCGTGGCCTTGCCCTCCTCGATCCACTTGGCCGTGGCCTCGTCGAAGGACCACAGCGGGATCTCGTCGCCGACCTTGGCGGTGCTGCCCTCGGGCAGGAGCAGCTCGACCTCGGCCGTCTGGCCGTCCTTCAGCTTCAAGGGCTGGCCATCCTGCTCCAGGGAGATGTCCGCGAGCCCGAAGGTCTCGAGCTGGACCTCCTTCCCGGCCGCGTTCTTCGCGGAGAAGTCCCCGGGTGCAGCCAGGATCTGGTTGCTGCGGATGTCGATCGCGGACATCCGCACGCGCAGCTCGCCGGTCACCGCGTTGCCGTCCGTGTCCACCACCGCGCCGGGCTCGAGCGCCACGGCCCCGCTCTCGAATGTGGCATCCCCGCCGGTCGTCGCGTCCAGGACCCGGGACTGGACGTGGGGCAGGAGCAGCGCGTTGAGGGTCGCGTTGGAGCCGTCCGACACGAGTCCCTTCTTGACCACAGGGCTGTAGCCCGGAGCGCGGAAGGTGACGAGCACGGTCTCGCCCAGCGGCACCCCCTCGAGGAAGTAGAAGCCCTGGTAGTCCGTTGTTGCCGCAAGCGCTCCCGCTGACACCGTGGCCCCTGCCACGGGCACGCCGCCCGGGGCCATGACCTGGCCCACGAGCGCGTTCTTCGCAGGCGGCGAGAAGGGCTCCGGGATCTGCCATGCGGTCGCAGTATCGGCCTGAGCGACAACATCCTGTCCCACGGCCGTGTCGGCCTGGCCGCCGCCGCCTCCCCCTCCGCTGGAACAGGAGACCAGGAGCACGATGAGGGGAAGAGCAACAAGACGGGTGACAGACATGGAAGACCTCCGTCAGAGGAACAACGGAACTAGTCTAGACACGGGGGAGGGAAAGGGCAACTGCTACTTGTTCTCGGACGGGATGCGCATTCCGTAGAAGGAGCGGTACACGAACACCACGGACACGAGGAAGAAGATCAGCGAGAGGTAGATGCGGCTCGAGGCAAGGCCTTCCGCCAGCTCCACGGCCAGCAGCCCGAACAGGGTCGTGAACTTGATGACGGGGTTCATGGCCACGGACGACGTGTCCTTGAAGGGGTCGCCCACGGTGTCGCCCACCACGCACGCTCCGTGCAGCTCGGTGCCCTTCTGCTTGAGCTCGGTCTCCACGATCTTCTTCGCGTTGTCCCACGCGCCGCCCGCATCCGCCATGAAGATGGCCTGGTAGAGGCCGAACATCGCAATCGAGATCAGGTAGCCGATGAAGTAGTAGGAATCCAGGCAGGCAAACGCGAGGGTTGAGAAGAACACGGTCAGGAAGATGTTGAACATGCCCTTCTGCGCGTACTGCGTGCAGATCTCCACCACCTTCTTGCTGTCCGCCACGGAGGCCTTCTCGCTGCCGCCTTCCAGCTTGATGTTGCGCTTGATGAACTCGACGGCACGGAACGCTCCGGTGCTCACGGCCTGCGTCGCAGCGCCCGTGAACCAGTAGATCACCGCACCGCCCGTGATCATGCCGAGCAGGAACAGCGGGTTGAGCAGCGACAGCTTCTCGATGTTCACGGTCAGCTTCCCGGTCAGCAGCATGATGGTCGAGAACACCAGGGTGGCGGCTCCGACCACCGCGGTGCCGATGAGCACGGGCTTGGCCGTGGCCTTGAACGTGTTGCCCGCGCCGTCGGCCTCCTCCAGCAGGTCCTTGGCCTTTTCGAAGTTCACGTCGAACTGGAACTGCTTCTTGATCTCGTCCTTCACGTTCGGGATGGTCTCGATGGTGGACAGCTCGTACACCGACTGGGCGTTGTCCGAGACCGGGCCGTAGGAGTCCACCGCGATGGTCACGGGGCCCATGCCGAGGAAGCCGAACGCCACGAGGCCGAATGCGAAGACCGCAGGGGCCAGCATGAACACACCCAGGCCCATGCCGCTCACGTAGTAGGCGATCCCCATGAGAGCCACGATGGTCAGGCCCATCCAGTAGGCCGAGAAGTTGCCCGCAACGAAGCCCGACAGGATGTTGAGCGACGCACCGCCTTCACGGGAAGCGGACAGCACCTCCCGCACGTGGCCCGACGACGTGGACGTGAACACCTTCACCAGCTCGGGGATGAGCGCACCCGCAATGGTCCCGCAGGTGATGATGGTCGACAGCTTCCACCACAGCGTCGTGTCGCCGTTCAGGTTCGGGATGAGCAGAGCGGAGGTCACGTACGTCACGATGATGGAGATGATGGAGGTAATCCAAACCAGCGACGTGAGAGGCGCCTCGAAGTCCATCTTGTCGCTGTTGCCGTACCGTGCCTTCGCAATCGCCTCGTTGATGAAGTAGGAGAACCCGGAGGTCACGATCATCATGACGCGCATCACGAAGATCCACACCAGCAGCTGGATCTGGACCGTGGGATCCGCCACGGCCAGCAGGATGAACGTGATGAGCGCAACGCCCGTGACGCCGTAGGTCTCGAAGCCGTCCGCGGTGGGGCCCACCGAGTCGCCCGCGTTGTCGCCCGTGCAGTCCGCGATGACTCCGGGGTTGCGCGCGTCGTCTTCCTTGATCTTGAACACGATCTTCATCAGGTCGGACCCGATGTCCGCGATCTTCGTGAAGATGCCGCCCGCGATGCGCAGCGCTGCCGCGCCCAGCGACTCACCGATGGCAAAGCCGATGAAGCAGGGCCCCGCATAGTCGCCCGGCACGAACAGGAGAATCGCCAGCATGATCACCAGCTCCACCGAGATGAGCAGCATGCCGATGCTCATGCCCGCACCCGTCGGAATCGCGTACACCGGGAACGGCTTGCCCCGGAGGCTGGCAAACGCGGCACGGGAGTTTGCGAACGTGTTCATCCGGATGCCGAACCACGCCACGCCGTAGCTCCCGAGGATGCCCACGATGCTGAACAGCACGATGATGACCACCCGGTCCACCGGGAACTTCTGGAGGTACCCGAAGTAGACCACCATGATGACCGCGATGAACGCCCACAGAACGGCCAGGAACTTGCCCTGGGTCACGAGGTAGGTCTTGCAGGTCTCGTAGATGAGGGCCGAGATGTCCCCCATGGCCTTGTGCACCGGCAGGTTCCGGACCTTCACGTACATCACGAACCCGAACAACATGCCGAGCACGCAGATGCCCAGCCCCACCATCAGCAGCGTGCTCCCGGCAATCCCGCCCATGAAGCTCACTTTCGAAAGGTCGGGCAGCACCAGGTCCGCCTCTCCCGCAAAGGCGCTGCCGGGAAGCAGCAGCCCGAGTGCAAGCGCGGCCAGGGCCACGAGCCCCGTCCCCAGCCCGGACAAACCATTCACGACCCGTCTCATACGACCCTCCTAGAGTTGGTAGCACTATCACACGACGACAGGGGCTTGAACTGCGCGCCCGGCCGATACTCTTACAAGATGATCGGGTTGACAAGCATTTTTGTCGCCCCGCGGCGAGCCCCCAAGGCCACGGCGGCCCGCGGCGATCTCTCTTGACAGGACGAGCGCGAATTCGTAGGTATGAACGTGCGTTCATATTGTGGAACGTGTTTTCATCCGCGGGGGGAAGCGCTTGGTGGGGGCGGGCATGGCAGAGAGACCTGACGGACACAGCAGGCAGGTGCGCAGACGCAAGATCCAGGACTTCACCCGCGACCACATCCTCGACGCCGCGGTCACGGTCATCGAGAGGGGGGGCCTGGAAAAGGCCACCATGGACGAGATCGCCCGCGAGGCGGGCTACGGAGTCGGAACCCTCTACAACTACTTCGAGAGCAAGGACGACCTCTCCGTCGCCCTCTTCCGCAGGTACTTCGCCGCGGTGGCGGACGCGTTCAGGGCCCCCCCCCCGGAAGGCCTGGACGGCGAGGCGGCCTTGACCTGGTCCATCGCCCAGATGCTCTCCATCGCGGTGCGGGCGCGCACCCTCATGTACGAGTTCATCCACAGGTTCCACCGCGTCGGACTGGACGGCGCCGGGCTGTCCGTGGACGCGGTCCACGAGCGGGCACGCCGCATCGACGGGCTCATCGAGACCGTCGTGCTCCGCTGCCTGCGGGGCCGCAGGCTGACCTGCAGCCGCCGGGACGCGGCCGAGCAGCTTGCCGGGTTCCTGCGCGGCTACCTGGGGCACAGGCTGCTCTTCGGCCGCGGCTCAATCGACCCCCATCAGGATGCGCGGCGGATCGTGCGCACGTTCTTACATGGTGTCATCGCAAGCGAGGTGTCCACATGCAGGAGAAGATGAGGTCCCATGGGCTGTTCCTCTGGTTCCTTGCCGCGGTTGGCTGCGCTCCGGGAAAGACGGAAGTGGTCAAGGAGGAGACGGACAGGCGTACCCCGGTGGAGACTCGCGGCGTTGCTGTCGGAACGCTGGCCGAGAAGGGGGACTACTTCGGAACCGTCGAGCCGCGCACCAGCACCACCATCAGCGCAGAGGTGCCGGGCAAGGTCGTGGACCTCCGGTTCGAAGAGGGCCAGGCGGTCCGGGAAGGGGAGCTGCTCGTCGCGATCGACGACGAAACCTACAAGCTGGCCGAGGAGCAGGCCTCCAACGCCGCGGCGGCCGCGGCCCTGCGCGTGACGCAGGTGGAGGAGGGGCTTGCCGTGCAGCGAAGGACCCTGCAGGCCAACGTCGATTCCACCACCGCTCTGGTCGAAGCCGCCAGGGCACGGCTCTCGCTGGTGGAGAAGGGGGCGCGCTCCGAAGAGCGCAAGCAGATGTCCGCGGCCCTGGAGCTGGCCCGCGTGGGCAAGGAGAACGCAAACATCGAGTACGAGCGGGTCAAGGCGCTGGCCGCTGCCAACGCAGCCACCCAGCAGATGCTGGACGGCGCTCGGGCCGGGGCCGAGGCCGCGGATGCGCGCTACGAGCAGGCGTTCCAGGCGGACGCCATGGTCCACCGCGGCGCGCGGGCCGAAGACAAGGAAGCGGCCCGGGCCATGGTCAAGCAGGCCGAGGCCGGGCTCGCGGCCGCCACCTCCGCGCTCGACAGCCTCAAGGTGCAGGAAAAGGAGCTGGAAGCGGCCCGCATCATGGCCGCCAACGCGAAGATCGCACACAAGATGGCCGCCAACAACCTCGCCAAGGCGCAGGTCAAGTCCCCGGTCCAGGGCGACGCGGTCGTCGCTGCCCGGTTCATCGAAAAGGGCGAGATGGCCGCGCCCGGTATGCCCCTCTTCGAGCTGCTGGACATGAGATACCCCCGGCTGGTGCTGCGCGTCCCGCCCGCCGACGTGCGATACCTGAAGGAGAAACAGGCCGTGACCGTCACGTGCGTCGGCGACGAGCCGAACCGCACCCGGCCCGGCCAGGTCGAGATGGTGTCGGTCCAGGCCAACCCCCAGAACACCACGTTCGCAGTCAAGGTCCGCATCGACAACGCGGACGGCTCCCTGCGCGCAGGCCAGGTCTGCCAGGCGCAGCCCGACCTCGCCCGGTTCGAGCTTCCCATCGTGCCCCGGGACGCGGTGCTCGACACCATGGAGGGCAAGGCCGTCATGGTCGTGGAGGGGGGAAAGGCCCGGGAGCGCATGGTCAAGCTGGCAGCCGAGCGCGACGGCCTGGCCGCGGTGTCCGAAGGGCTCAAGGAGGGCGACCGGGTCATCGTGGTGGGCGAGCGGTCCGTGCAGGACGGCGACGAGGTCAACGTGCGCAGTCAGCTTCCGCCGGCTTCCGCGGACGCTTCCGGCCAGTAGGAGAGCCCGATGCTCCTCACGAACTTCTCACTCAAGCACCCCATCACGGTCTTCGTCCTGACGATCCTGATCGTCATCATCGGCGCGGTCAGCTACCTGGTCATGCCGCGGGAAGCCGCACCGGACATCAACATCGCCACCATCGTGGTCATGGTGCCCTACCCCGGCGTGTCGCCAGAGGACGTCGAGTCCCTCGTCACCAACCGGATGGAAGCCAAGTTCGAGGACTTGAAGGACCTCGACCAGATGACCTCGACCTCCTCGGAGGGTATCGCGGCCATCATCCTCCAGTTCCAGCCGGGCACCGACACCACCGAGTCCCTGACCCAGGTCCGCGACCGGGTCAGCAAGGCCAGGGCCGACCTGCCCCAGGACATCATGGAGCCGGTGGTCCAGGAGATCTCCACCAGCGACTGGCCCATCCTCAAGGTGGTGGTGGCCGGGGATGCGGAGCTGGTGCGGCTCAAGCGCATCGGACAGGACCTGAAGACCGAGATCGAGGCGCTTGAAGGCGTGCTCGAAGTCGACCTGGCCGGGGGCCTGGACCGCGAGATCCGGGTCGAGGTGAACCTGCACCAGATGCTCTCCTACGGCCTGTCGCTGGACGAGGTCATCGGGGCGCTGCGCATGGAGAACATCAACGTGCCGGGCGGACCGGTGGAGGAGGGCGACATCCGCTACACGGTCCGAATCCCGGCCGAGTTCAAGGACCCGGACAAGATCAAGAATATCGTGGTGGCGACCCGCAACGGCCACCCCATCACCGTGCGCGAGATAGGCGTCGTGATCGACGGGTACAAGGAGCGCTCCACCCTGTCCCGCTTCATGGGCAAGGAGGGCGTGTCGCTCAGCGTGAAGAAGCAGTCCGGCGCCAACATCATCAAGCTGGTGGACCAGATCAAGAAGCTGGTGGACGCCGCGTCGGTGACGTTCCCGCCGGGCACCACGCACGAGTACCTGAACGACTTCTCCAAGTACATCCGCCAGAGGGTGGAGGAGCTGGAGAACCACGTGGTCCTCTCCATGCTGCTCATCGTGGCCGTGCTGCTGATGTTCATCGGCGCAAGGAACGCCCTGCTGGTCGCGATCGCGGTGCCCCTGTCCGCGTTCCTGACGTTCGCCATTCTCAACGCCATGGGCATCACGCTCAACATGATCGTGCTCTTCTCCCTGGTGCTCGTGCTGGGCATGCTGGTGGACGACGCGATCGTCATCGTGGAGAACATCTACCGGCACGCGCGCATGGGCAAGAAGCCCCTGGACGCGGCCCGGGAAGCCACCGCGGAGGTGGGCTGGCCGGTCATCACCTCGACGCTCACCACGGTAGCGGCCTTCGCACCGCTGCTGGCGTGGCCCGGCATCATGGGCGAGTTCCTGAGCTACCTTCCGCTGACCGTGTGCATCTCGCTGATGTGCTCCCTGTTCGTCGCGCTGGTCATCAACCCCGTCATCACCGCGGTCTTCCTCAGAGTCAAGACCAGGCCCGGCAAGTCCGTGGACGAGGAGCACGGCATCCCGGACAACTGGTTCATGCGCGGGTACCGGCGCGTGTTGGAGTGGAGCATCGGCCACCGGTGGGTCGTCCTTCCCGCGATGGTCGTCATGCTCGTCGCGGCGGTCAGCGCGTTCTTCATGTCCAGGCCCATGGTGGAGTTCTTCCCCTCCACCACCCCCGACCGGGCCAACATCACCATCGAGGCGCCGGAGGGGACGCGGTTTGATGCCACGAACCGCGTGTCGCAGCAGGTGGAGGGCGCCCTGGCCGGGCTCCCCAACGTGAAGAACTACATCGCGGAGGTCGGCTATGGAAGCGGGTTCAACGCGGCGGAAGGGCTGCCCTACCTCGCTCGCCTGTCCCTCGACTTCCAGGGCATGGAGGCGTGGACCGAGAACCCGTTCCAGACGCTGGAGCACATCCGCGCGGCCATCGCCTCCATCCCCGGCGCGGCCATCCGCGTGCAGAAGCAGGCCATGGGTCCCCCCACCGGCGCTCCGGTCAACATCGAGGTCGCGGGCCAGGACTACGAGCAGCTCTCCAGGGTCGCGGACGAGATCCAGGCGCTGATCAAGGACACTCCGTCCCTGACCGACCTCAAGGACGACTACTCCAACGGCCGCCCGGAGATCCAGCTCCACATCGACCGCACGCTCTCCAGCAAGCTGGTCCTGCTGGGGCTGGGCGCGGTCGCGGGCACGATCCGCACCGCGATCTACGGCACCAAGGCCACCGTCTACCGCCTCGGCGACGAGGAGTACGACGTGACGGTGCGGCTCCAGGAGAGCTTCCGGAAGCACCGCGAGGACCTGCTCAACCTGACCATCACCGGCAGGGAGGGCAGGCAGATCCCGCTGTCCGACGTGGTGCGCCTCGACAGCACCGTGGGCGCAACCTCCATCAAGCACATGGACCGCAACCGCGTCATCACGGTGAGCGCGGAGACCGAGGGGCGGCCGGGAGCGGAGGTGCTGCGCGACGTGAGGCAGACCCTCAAGGCATACTCGCCCAAGGGCGCGACGCTCAGCTACACCGGCGAGAACAAGGAGATGGAGAAGAGCCAGGCGTTCCTCTCCCAGGCGCTGCTCATCGGGCTCTTCCTCATCTTCATGATCCTCATCACCCAGTTCGACAACGTCGCACAGGTGTCCATCATCATGTTCACGGTGCTGCTGTCGTTCTCGGGCGTGTTCCTCGGCCTCTTCGTGAACCGCATGCCGTTTTCCGTGCTGATGACGGGGCTCGGCATCATCTCGCTGGCCGGAGTCGTGGTGAAGAACGGAATCGTCATCATCGACTTCATCAACCACCTGCGGGAGAAGGGGCTGTCCGTGAAGGACGCGTGCATCCAGGCCTCCATGGTCCGCGTGCGCCCCGTGTTCCTCACCGCATGCACCGCGGTGCTGGGCCTCATCCCCATGGCCCAGGGCATCGAGGTCAACTTCATGGAGTGGCACTTCGGCAGGGGCGCGGCATCCACCGAGTTCTGGGGCCCCATGGCCATCGCGGTCACGTGGGGGCTGAGCTTCGCGACGATCCTCACGCTGGTCGTGGTGCCGGTGCTGTACCACACGCTCCAACAGTCTGGAGAGCGGGTCACGGCCCTCTTCGCGCGGCGGCCCGTGCTGCGCCGCGTCGCCTGGGCCGCGGGCATCGTGCTGGGAGTCCTCGTCACGTACAAGATAATCGCCGGCCTCGCGGCCGCTGCCGGCGTGTAGCAGGAGGAACGCTCCATGAGACACGCAACGATCATCCTGCTGGCATTCCTGGCCGCAGCCGCGGTCTCGGTCCCGACACGGGCCGAAGACGCGGCCGCCGGCACGCCCGACACCCTGCCTCCCGAGCTGCGCCAGCTGCGCCCGATGGAGCTGTCCGAGGTGGTCCGCAAGGCCCTGGAATACAGCCCCACGCTCAAGGCGCAGGGCGCGATCGTGGAGCAGGTCAGCACCAACACCAAGCGGGCCTGGGCCATGCTGCTTCCGTCGCTGGACGTGACCGGCACCTACACGCTGACCGACCAGGAGATCAAGCTCGACTTCATGGGCCAGACCTTCGGGGACCTGTTCCGCCTCGCGATGGTCAACTGCGGGACATGGGACACGGCCAGCATGGGTCCCGCACCCGCGCTGTGCACCACGGACCCGTCGCAGATGGCGTCCGCCCCCATCGTCATCCAGAAACGCCACAACTTCGCCGCGTCCGCACAGGTGGCCATCTCCCTCATCAACCTCAGGACGTGGCCCAACCTCGCGAACGTGGATACCGCCATCGAGCTGACGGAGCTGCAGAAGCAGTTCACCGAGGAGCAGCTCGTGTTTGCCGTGGTGCAGCTCTACTACGGCATCGCGACCGCGCAGGAAGCCATCAAGCTCATGAACGACAACGTCGCTACCGCGATGCGCCACATGGATCTTGCCGAGGTGCGGCGCAAGAACGGCGTTGCCCTCGAGAACGAGCGCATCCGCGCGGCCATGGGCGTGGTCCAGGCCCGCGCGGCGCTGGACCAGGCCGTGGTGGCATGGAAGCTGGCCCGCGAGAGCCTGGCGCTCCTCATCGGCCTGCCCGACGCACAGTTCCGCGCGGCCGACACGTTTGCCACGCCATGGGACGAAGTGCCCGCGGCAGAAGACGACGTGGACGGCCGCCGCGATATCCAGATGCTGGGCAAGGCTCGGCTCATGGGCGAGCGCAACGTGGACGACGCATGGGCCAGGTTCGCACCGGTCGTCATGGGCATCTGGCGCTGGGACATCAGCAACAACAAGGGCTTCGCCGGGAACTACGACCAGTGGCGGGCCATGGTCACCCTTTCCTGGTCCATCTTCGACGGCGGATACCGGTTCGCGGACCTCGACGAGCGCAGGGCCAGGCTGCGGGAGCTTGGCTACAACCTCGAGCAGGCCCGCATCCAGGCACGCACCGAGATCGCCAGGGCCCAGGCCGAGATCGAGGCAGCGGGCCTCGCCATCCAGTCCGGCGAGGAGATGGCGCGGCTGGCCGAAGACAACCTCCGCATCGTGCAGCAGCAGTACGGCCTCGGCGCCGCACCCCAGACCGCGGTGCTGGACGCGGAGATGGCCCACACCCAGGCCCGCACCGGCCTCATCACCTCGCGGCTACGCCTCGCGATGGCGCACGTCTCCATGGTCAAGGCAGCGGGCAAGCTCGCCCTGTAGCCCCCTATTCGAGGGGCCTCCACCAGTGGGTGACTCCGATGCCGACCGTGCCGTGCACGCAGCGGGTCGTGCCCGAGTGGGTGCCCTGGTGGTCGAGCTTGTAGTCCCCGTTGCTTCCGCCCGACTGGTTGAAGTCGTTCTTCTTGATGCAGCGCTTGTCTGAGGCGAGCCCCAGGAACGCGTCGCCGTGCACGGAGATGCCCCACCAGTTGCCCGATGCGTTGTTGTTCACGGTCACATACGTCTTGTTGGCCGTCTGCCACTGCACGGTATCCACCGCGACCTTGCCCGCGTCGAACCGAAGCGGGATCCCCTTGGGCATCTTGTAGGCCATGATAAGGCCCGCGTCCGCGTCCGGCCCCGAGTTCTCCTCGACCATGACCTGGTAGCCGGCCTGCGCGGCAAACGCCGCAAGTTGCGCGTCCGTGTACTTCTGGTTGATCCCCTTGTTCCAGACGACGCTGGTGACGGGTGCGGTGGCGTACAACGCCCCGTCCGGCTTCTGCGTGGAGAGGAGCAGCCAGCCCCCCCCGTCGGTGGTCATGTCGCAGTACCCGACAAAGGGCTGCACCGGCCCGGTGCCGTCCGGGTCGATGGTGTAGCTTCCGGTGGGCAGACCGGGCTTGGCCGCAAGCGTTGCCTTGCAGCTTGCCAGCACGCACTGGTCCGGTGTCGCCACGTTGCAGTCGTCGTCCACGCCGTTAGAGCAGATCTCCTTGGCATTGTGGCTTGCGGCCGGGTCCAGCGGCGCGCAGTCGGTGGTATCCGGGTCGCCGTCGTTGTCGTCGTCGGTGTCCACGCAGTCTGCGGTCCCATCCTTGTCGAAGTCCGCAAACCCGTTGTCCACCAAGCCGTCACAGTCGTCGTCGAGCCCGTTGCACGCCTCGGCCTTCATCCCCTTGAGCGGGTCGCACTCCTGCGCCTGGCCCGCCTTGCAGTTCGACTCGCCGTGCTCGCACAGCCCCAGCCCGCACACCGTGCTTCCCAGCCCCTCGTCCAGCTGCCCGTTGCAGTCGTCGTCAAGCCCGTTGCACACCTCGGGTACAGCGCCTTCAAACGGGTCGCAGGCTTGCGGCTGCCCGTCGAGACAGAGCTTGACCGTGTGCGCGCAGACGCCCAGGCCGCAGGTGGCCAGGCCCAGCTCGTCGTCCACCACGCCGTCGCAGTCGTTGTCCACTCCGTCGCAGGTCTCCGGCCCGGCTCCGGTAAACGGGTTGCACGTCTGGAGCGTGCCGGCCACGCAGTTGTCCACGGTGTGGCTGCATGCACCCAGGCCGCAGGTGGCGGTCCCCAACTCCTCGTCTACCAGGCCGTCGCAGTCGTTGTCCTCGCCGTCGCACACCTCCTTCTTGGCCCCCTGCATCGGGTCGCAGGTCTGCTCCGCGCCGCCCACGCACGACGGCGTGGTGTGGAAGCACTGCCCCTTTCCGCACGCAAACAGCAGCAGGCCGTCGTCCACCTTGCCGTTGCAGTCGTCGTCCGCGTTGTTGCACACCTCCTGCGACGCGCCGGCCGTGGGGTCGCACACCTGGGGCTTTCCCGCAAGGCAACCGGGCGTGGAGTGCGCGCACGCTCCCTTGCCGCAGGTCAGGGTCCCCAGATCCTCATCGATGAGCCCGTCGCAGTCGTTGTCGTCGCCGTCGCACACTTCCGCGCTGGCTCCCCCGAACGGGTTGCACACCTGGAGCGCGCCGTCCTTGCACTTGTCCACCACCTTGGCGCACTGCCCCAGACCGCACGTGAGCTTGCCCAGCCCCTCGTCCACCAGGTCGTCGCAGTCGTTGTCCACGCCGTCGCACACCTCCTTGGCCAGCGAGCCGATGGAAGGATCCAGGGGTGCGCAGTCCAGGTCGTCGGGGTCGCCGTCGTTGTCGTCGTCCCCGTCGATGCAGTTCTTGAGCCCGTCTGAGTCCGAATCCGGGAACCCCTCGTCCACCGTGCCGTCGCAGTCATTGTCGATGTCGTCGCACAGCTCTGCAGCCCCGGGCTTGACCGCGGGATCGGCAGGCGCGCAGTCTGCGACGTCCGGCACCCCGTCGCCGTCCTGATCCGCCTCGCACGCGTCCCCCACGCCGTCGTTGTCCGCGTCCTGCTGCCCCGGGTTTGCCACCAGCGGGCAGTTGTCCGCGGCATTCGCCTTGCCGTCGCCGTCCAGGTCGTCGTCGCACGAATTCCCGAGCCCGTCGCCATCGGTGTCGGTCTGCGCGGTGTTCTTGATGCCCGGGCAGTTGTCCACCTTGTCCGGGATGGCGTCTCCGTCCGCGTCGGTGTCGCACGCGTCGCCTGCTCCGTCTCCGTCGAGATCCTCCTGGTTCGGATTATCGATTGCTGGGCAGTTGTCTGTCGCGTTCTTCACTCCGTCACCGTCCAGGTCCGGGTCCACGCAGTCGGCCTGCCCGTCCGCGTCCAGGTCCGGGAACCCCTCGTCCACGTCGTCGTCGCAGTTGTCGTCGATGCCATTGCACTGCTCCTTGGCCCCGGGAAGGATCTCCGGGGCCTTGGGAGCGCAGTCCACCACGTCGGGCATGCCGTCCCCGTCATCGTCGTCGTCGATGCAGTCCGCAAGCTTGTCGGAGTCGAAGTCCGGGAATCCCTCGTCCACCACCAGGTCGCAGTCGTCGTCCACGCCGTTGCACGCCTCGATGGCCTTGGGGCTTACCGCGGCGTTGAGGGGAGCGCAGTCCAGCGTGTCTGCCACCTGGTCGTTGTCGTCGTCCAGGTCGCACGCGTCCCCGGTGCCGTCCAGGTCGTTGTCCGCCTGGGGCGGGTTTGGGATGCCCGGGCAGTTGTCCAGCCCGTCGACCACGCCGTCGCCGTCCTTGTCCGCGACGAGGCAGTCCTTGACGCCGTCGCCGTCGGTGTCCGGGAAGCCTTCGTCCTGCTGGCCGTTGCAGTCGTTGTCCAGCCCGTCGCACACCTCGGGTGCGGGCGTGGGGCCGTTGCACTGGAACACGCCTCCGACGCACGCGGAAACGCCCTCGCACACGCCGTGGATGTTCTCTATCGGGCACGGCGTGCCCCCGGTCCCCTCGTCCACCTGGCCGTCGCAGTCGTTGTCCGCGCTGTCGCAGGTCTCGGCCTCCGGCACTGCAGCAGAGCACGCAGACAGGCCGGTGGCGGTGCAGGCACGGTCCCCGGAGCACTTCCCCCACTCGTTCTGCACGAAGCAGGTCGTGGCCGCGCCCGCGTCCGCGGCGGCCGTGCTGCACGGGCAGGCAACATTCTGCAGCACGCACTGGAGCTTCTGGCCGCCCGCAGCATCGGCAGCGACCATGCACGCGTGTCCGGCCGGGCAGTCTGCGGCCTCGGTGCATGCCGCGCCGCAGAAAAGCCCCTCACCGCCGTAGGACACGCACGCCTCTCCTGCGTCCACGCCTCCGGTCCAGCACTGGCTGCTTGCGGTACACGGCGTGCAGAGGCTCAGGAATGCGGGCACGCAGATGAAGATCTGGTCGGGCAGGCTCGGGGTGTAGAGTGCGCAGCGCCAGTCGAAGGGGCACTCGTCCTCACACGTCATGGTGCACTGCTTGCCGTCCGGGGTCTGGATGCAGAACCCCTCGTTGCAGTCTGCTGCGGACTGGCACGGGTAGCCCGGCCCGCCCGGCTCTGCCACGAAGCCGGAGTCGAGCTCGGCCACGTCCGCCATTGCGAAGTCTGCCGCGGCATCGTCGTCCGGCAGGCCCACGTCTGTGATCCCCTGGTCCGCGCCCGCGTCCTGGCCCTGTGCGTCGATCCACGTCTCTGCGCTGCCCGCGGCCACCTCTGAGCCGCTGTCCGCGCCGACCGTCTCCGACGACTGGCCGCATCCGCCCGCTGCCATCAACGCGATAGCCATCGCCGCAACGACCAAGCCTGCTGTCTTCCGCATCGTTGTCCCCCGCCGTCTGCCATGCCATAATACGCGAACGTGATGTCGGCCGCTACATCCCGCGGCGCAGCTGGCCCAACGACAGAGGACGACATGCTGGTCCAGATCAACGATACCCTGGCGATACCGGAAGAGGAGCTGCAGTTCACCTTCTGCACGGGAAGCGGGCCCGGCGGGCAGAACGTGAACAAGGTGGCGACCCGTGCCACGCTGCTGTTCGACCTCAAGGGCTCGCGGTCCT
>Ga0233425_10004207_pt1 | contig 24549 bp, 17 predicted proteins | sample Watercolumn_Towu_2_FD_181712 | JGI IMG/M metagenome (GOLD analysis project Ga0233425, IMG submission 181712) | Freshwater microbial communities from Lake Towuti, South Sulawesi, Indonesia - Watercolumn_Towuti2014_140_MG | ecosystem: Environmental > Aquatic > Freshwater > Lake | place... | reverse complement strand
TTAAAAAATCTGCTGCTTTTCCAATGATATAAAGCATCAGAAAGGGGTTAAATTGAAAATCTTAGTGACCGGCGGAACCGGTTTTACTGGAAGCGCGCTTGTTGAATATCTTCTTGACAGGGGCCATGACGTTACAGTCCTGGATAACCAGAAGGGGTTGTTTTTTGATAAACTTGCGGCAAGAGGTGCGGGTATAATCCTCGGTACTGTCACGGACCGTGAGGCCGTCAAAAAAGCTCTTGAAGATGTTGAAGCAGTTTTTCATCTTGCCGCTGCATTCAGACAGATAAATGAACCTAAAAAATTCTACTGGAACGTCAATGTCGAAGGGACCAGGATACTATGTGAAGAGTCCCTGGGGAAAAACCTTAAGAAATTTGTTTACTGCTCGACGCAGGGTGTTCACGGTGATATCAAAAATCCTCCCGGAAATGAAGACTCGCCGGTTATCCCGGTTGATTACTATCAGTTCACCAAGCATGAAGGTGAAAAGGTTGTACAGGAATTCACTAAGAAGGGTTTAAAAAGTGTTATTATTCGTCCGACAGCAATATATGGCCCCGGTGATCCCGAAAGATTTCTGTACCTTTTTAAATTTGCAAAAAAGGGTCGTTTTTTCATGTTCGGCAATGGAATGGCTCTGTATCATCCCGTATATGTTGATAATCTGAGCGACGGTTTTTACGCGGCAATGGAAAGCGAAAAAACCGGTGGAGAAGTTTACATTATAGCCGATGAGGAGTATTTTACGATAAAGGAGCTTGTCACAAGAATCGGAAATGCGCTTGGGGTAAAAGTAAAGTTTATAAGAATGCCTTTTATGCCCCTGTGGATTGCAGCATGCATCTGCGAATTTGTCTGCAGCATACTCAGGGTCACTCCACCCCTATTCAGAAGACGTGTTGACTGGTTCAGACAGAACAGGGCTTTTAAAATAGACAGGGCAAAAATCGAAATAGGATACAGACCCAAAATTGGGATAGATGAGGGCCTTAAGGCAACTGCTGAGTGGTACAGGGAAAATAAATACCTTTAAAACTTTGCGGCATTTTCAATTACAGCATTAGATATAATGTATTGCGGCCATATTCTGATGGCCGGGTAAGCATTGGAATTTTTGCATTTTAATAACTGAATAATCAATTTTTACAATTTACAGGTCAGGAGCACTATGTGCGGAATTTGCGGTTTTAACTGGGCAGATGAAAAACTTGCCGGGCAGATGGTTTTAAAAATTCACCACCGCGGCCCGGATGCCAGCGGTACAAAAGTTTTTCCGGGCTTTTCAATAGGAAATGCAAGGCTGTCTATTATCGACCTTTCGGTAAACGGAAATCAGCCTATGTCAGACGAAAGCGGAAAAATCTGGATTGTGCACAATGGCGAGGTTTATAATTTCCCGGATATAAAAAAAGAGCTCCTCAAAAAGGGTTATAAATTCAGAAGTACGACAGATACCGAGGTTGTTCTTAAAAGCTATATCGAATGGGGTCCCTCATGCCTTTCACGGTTTAACGGAATGTTTGCATTTGCAGTCTGGGATGAAAACAAACAGGAGCTTTTTGTTGCCAGAGACAGAATAGGAATTAAACCCCTTTACTATTACTTAAAGGACGGACAATTCATCTTCGGATCAGAAATAAAAAGCATCCTTGAGGCATCATGTGTCAGAAAAGAGTTAAACCTCCAGTCACTTTATTATTACCTTGGATACGAATTTGTTCCTGCACCGGATACAATGTTTAAAAATATATACAAGCTCAGGCAGGGCCATTATGCCATATTTAAAAACGGCGATCTGAAAATAACACAGTACTGGGAACTTAATTTTAAAAACGAGATAAAAGATGAAGATGAAGCAACGGACAGGATTTATGACGCCCTTGAAAAGTCCGTGCAGAAAAGGCTGATTGCTGACGTTCCCCTGGGAGTTTTTCTTTCCGGGGGACTTGACTCAAGCACAGTAACAGGGTTCGTTTCAAAGCTTTACAACCATAAGGTTCAGACATTTACAATAGGTTATGAGGATAAAACTTTTTCAGAGCTTCCTTATGCAAAAACCGTATCGGATTATTTCGGAACAGAGCCCAATATCCTTATGATTGAACCGATATCGCCTGAAGATATCGAAAAAAGCCTGTATCACCTTGATGAGCCGATGACCGACCTTTCAACCATTCCCTTTTATATGATTAGCTGCAAAGCAAGAGAAAAGGTTAAGGTCTGTTTAAGCGGTGAGGGCGGGGACGAAGTTTTTCTGGGCTATGACAGATTCAAGGCTGAAAGGCTCAACAGTTTTTACAGGATACTGCCCCCGATCTTCAGAAGAAAAGTGATTGCCCCGTTAATACTCAGGCTGCCCGACCAGCCCCAGAAAAAAGGCGCGATAAACTTTGCCAGGCGGTTCATTGAAGGAAGCCTGTACCCGAATGATGTCGGAGCAATGAGATGGCAATATTTTTTGAACCCTTCAATTGAAAAAAATATTTTCAGCGATAGTGCCAGGCAGAAAATAAGATTCAAACCGTTTGACCCGGTATATTATTTTTCCTCAAAGTGCAACTCAAAATCAAGAATTGACAGGGATATCTTTGTAGATATCAAGCTTACAATGGCTGACAGCGTACTTATGAAAATTGACAAAATGAGCATGGCAACATCTCTTGAGGTCAGGGTTCCTTTCCTTGATTATGAGCTGGTTGAGCTCTGTGCAAGAATTCCTGCAAGCATGAAATTTAAAAATCTCACAACAAAGTATATTTTGAGAAAAACACTTAAGAAATATAATTTTCTGCCTGAAAATATAATTTACAGGGGCAAGCAGGGTTACAGCATTCCGGTAAAAAACTGGCTCAGGGGCGAGCTCAGGGGTTACATGGTTGACCTGTTTAAAAAATCACCGGTTATCAGAGAAAACATCAGCGGAAATTACCTTGACCAGCTTGTCGCCGAACACGCAAGCATGAAGCACAACCACAATCACATACTCTGGGCCCTTATAAACCTGGGACTGTGGTATAAAAAATTTTTTTAATCCGTGATAAACACCTCCTCTAATATGCAGCACAGCAGTCCTCATATCCACTTTTTCTTTTGACTGGTCTATAAACATCATAAAACGCTTTTTCCATAATATCTCTTAGTTTTAAATTAATTTCACGCTTTCCCCAGAAATAGGCCAATTTACCCTGAACCCATTTAAAGTATGTTAACCGTTACAGCTTCTGCATTACACAAAATATCAGGAATTATATTTTAGTATATTTCGTGAAAAAAAATATTTAGAATCTATTAAAGGTTTTTCTAACATTTTAAATATAACCCACTCTGTTCCTGTTAAAAGTAAAATTTCATTTTATAATTAATATTTTCCATACTTTACTACTGATTCATACATATAATTAATATTCTCCACAGGTGCTGTTGGAGGTGGATCATCGCCACCTTTTAAGAAATAGCCGCCATGTGGAGCAAAGTGTTCTATTGCATCTCTACATTCTGCCATTATGGATTCTTTACTACCCTTATCAATATTATTTGGATCGATGTTGCCGCTTAAAACAACCCTGCCACTAAAAAATTTAGCAATTACCTCCCTATTATTTTGATAACCTATACCTGAAAAATCATCTATCTTAAGCTTATTTGTAATTAGATCAAATAGATGTTCAATCTTACCACATGTATGAAATACAGTGTAACCTCCAAAATAATCTTTTATTCGCTTATGATAAGGAAGTAATACTTCTTCATAGATAGCAGGTGATAAATTCCCAGCCCCATCATCTCCAACAAATACTCCTTCCCTGGCCTCACCTCTTAACTCTTTTGTAAATGCAATCCACTTTATTATCTTTTCTGTAACGATATCTAGAAGCCTTTTTGCAAAATCAGGATTACTAATAACATCCATATACATATTTGTTGCACCCCTTAAATCATTTGCGACAACCATTGGTCCAAGAGTTCTTCCAGCTACACCAAGTATTCCTACTATTCCCTGGGCATAAGAAAAGATGTTATAGTCAATTCCAATCTTATCTTCAATACCAACTTCAGAATTATCACTAAATCTAATTTTGTACTTTCCTGCAATTTTTAACATTTCTTCCCTTAACCTGACTTCTTTACCATGAAGTCCACTATGTATTGGATCAGTTTTTTCTAACTTATCAAGGTCATCCTCATTTTGAATTAGGTGTTTTTTAACCCAAGGGATATCATTATCTCTAAATTCCACTTCAGCACCAAAGGTTCCTGCTTCAGATACATAAGCAAACACAGGATGAATCATTATCTCATATAAATCTGATTTGATGTTTTCAAGATACCATTTTTGAGCGGTGAGCTGGCATTCAAGCATTGATTTTGCACTGCTGAAATACTCTTTATATATTTTTCCTATTTTTGGTAGCCAGTACCAAGCATCTAATATGGGCACAACAGGGACCCTATCCGGTTTCTTAAAATTCCTTTGCATTTCGCAGCGAAGTTTTCGTTCTTCAAGTTCTTTGGATGAAATATTAATATCAATTATATTTAAAGCCATATTTACCCTATTTTACTTTTTATCAATATACCGGAATGGCTGGGGAAAGAAGATCAAACCGTTATCAGATTGTATCTCTAACCGGCATAAGAATTCTTTTTATTTAATAGAGACAGTGTCACCCGATTCTTTGCTCTCTTATTTTATATGCAGGCAGTGAGATAATAAGTACCGATATCAACCCGAGCCCCACTGTAAAAAGCAGATTTATTATATGGTAATTAAATCCCGCAATAATTGATATTTCCTTTGAAAATCCCAGTGCAACAAATGCAATTGCAAAGGAGGCCTCGTAGGTTCCGAAACCCGCCACAGCATGAGTGGGAAGAACCGCAGAAATTTCGGCGGTTACAGTGGCGAGAAAAATCACCCAGTATGACAGGTCTGAAAAACTGTATCCCATGGGTTTTAAAGTGGCATGGATTAAAAAATAATAGGATGTGAATTTGGCGACCCGCGTACCCACTGATGCAAGATAAACCTTCCAGTAAATTTTTCTTGCCTGGATAATTTCTATGTTTTTATTAGTATCAATAAGTTTTTCATACAAATACATTAAAACTTTGCTCTTTTTAAACCTTACTGTCTTTCTGATTAAAAAACCGCCGAGTTTTATAAAAAGGCCGACGAATTTTGACAGGTAGAAAAGCAGAACCAGACTAACAACAAGAAGGCCAGCAGCAATCATTATTACACTCGCCGAAGATATGGGGTATCTGTTTATGCCCACTATAATTATTGAGATAATTATCATCGAAAAAACAATGACTATCTCAAAAATCAGACCGACAAAAAGTGTCGACACCCCTATTTCAACAGGTATCTTAAATTTTCTCTTTAAAACGTATACATAGGAAAGCTCTCCTGTCCTTGCAGGAAGCACCATGTTAAAAGCATTGCGTATAAGGGACACCAGAAACATATCCGTAAACCTGACCTGTTCAGTTCCGATAAGAAGTTTCTGCCTGTACGTTTTAAAAAAATCGATCACAAGAAACAGTATAAGCCCGATTATCAGGGAAGGTTTATAAACCCCAAGAAACGCAGTTTTCAGGTCAGAAATATTAATCTGCGATAAAAGGTAGTAAACAAGAAAGATGCCAAGTCCCGCAACAATGACAATGTTTACTGCCCTGAAGACAATTGTTTTTATTTTAGTTTTCCTGGCAGCTTTTTCCGCTTTGCTGTTATTGTTAATTTCCTGCACCTGTTTTTCTCTTATATATTGTAGAACTTCTCTGATTTAAAATTTCACTGCTTACAGACAGTGTACAAATATTGTTGCTAATTTAAATTAGGGTTTAATAATAACGGTAAAAAATCCCCGGAAACATTTTATCGTCTTAACTTTTTACCTATTCCGAAAAATTTCCCTTTTTATAATTGGAATATACTGCAAAAGCCTTTCCCGGACCGCCCTTAAAAAAGTGGTAAAAAAACCTTCTTAAAAGATATTTTTTTGACCTGTTTGGTTCAGCACCTGCAATGCCGGCCGCATAATTTCTATTCCCGGAACCAGAATTTCCGGTACCCTTATAAGTCGAACCTGCAATATCAAGAACATTTATGCTTGTGTGCACCTGATCGGGCCTCAATTTTTCGCGTACGGCGCTCGATACCGGGTCTTTGCAGAAGTCAACAAGCGGGGCGCACACTTTTTCCCAAGTGTAGTTTTGCGCAACTCTTGAGATATTCCGCCTGCATGCAATATGGAAATCCTTATCACCGGCAAGTTTGAGTATTGCGCTGCAGATTGCCCCCGAATCATTTGCATCCACAGTTATCCCCAGAGCCTCACTCTGCACAAGATCGCTTAAACTGTCGCCTTTTGTTGATATTACCGGAAGTGATGTCCAGAGATAATCAAGTATTCTCGTCCTGAAAGCAAACCTTGTTTCAATGTGGTCAGGATGAGTAATGATTCCTGCATCTGACTCAAGAAAATAATTCTGCCTGCTGTCATAGTCAACCCAGCCAAAATTGAAAAAGACATTTTTATTATACAGGCCTAGTTTTTTTGCCAGCTCAACAGCCTGATCTGCTAGAGACAGCTCCTTAACCTGCGGATTAGGGTGCCTTACACCCAGGAAAAACAACTTGATGTTTTTTCTTTTTTCCCAAACATCCGCCATTGCATTTATGAGAGTAAGCGGGTCAAACCAGTTGTAAATACCCCCTCCCCACAGTATGACAAAGTCATCCTTGCATATGCCTTCGATTTTTCCCTTTAAGACATTTTCGGTTAAAACCGGTTTGGCTGACGGCAGGCCAAAAGGAACAACATCTATAAGCTTTCTCAGGGCCGGATCCTGATTATATGAGTAGGGATTTACCCTGTTCAGTGCCGCAAGCATGCCAATCCAGAAATCCCTCTGCCGCTCGGATGCGCAGATGTAAAAATCTCCATAGTAAAGCATTTCATTTGTTATAAAGTGAACAGATTTATAAACGTCAAGCTGCCTTTCTATAGTCTCGTTTCCATATTCTGTGAGGGTGGCAAGGTTATAAGGGTCATATATATCCATAATTATGTACTTATCCGAGGATCTTATGCATTTAAACTTTGAAAAAGTCATACCGCTGCATAGAACTATGTCACATTTGCCAAGGAGTTCCCTTATTGAAGCTTCATCACTGTACCTGACAATCTCAAACACCTGGTTTTTCAGATCGGACTTGTTTGGAACAGCAAGGATCACATTGATGTGTTCGGACAGCACCATTGCAAAATTAAATGCCCTGATGGCAGGACCGGCCATTGCCGAAGCGACAACTTCCTGGGAGATGATTAAAAGATTTCTTTTTATCTTTTTTGTAAAAACATCATAAATTCCAAGCGACTTTAAAACTTCGATCTGGGTTCTCTGGTACTGTACATCAGGCGATACCGCCAGAAATTGTCCCTGGAAATATGTAAAAACAGCCTTGTCGTCCCTTCTGCGCATGGATTGTATTTTCTCTCTTTTCTGTTTCAAGGCAGGCAATGCATCAAAAAAGGCCCTTGCCGCCATCAAAGAGCTTAATGGCTGGCTGTCAACACTAACTGAGGCTGGTTCCACCTGCGGGGTCCTGTCGTATTTATATGCATCACTGAAGTCATAATATTTCCTGTAATCAAAATTCACATCAACAAACACCCGGTTAAATAGCCCGGCAAGCGATGCCCCAAAAACCTTTGCAAGGTTTTCGTCATCATAGTTTTTAAAGACTGAAAACAGGGCATTGCGCTCCTTTAAAAACCTCAGCTTGTCATCTGCAAATAATTTTGATGTGCCATGGTGGACATGATAAACAACCGATTTTGGCGCAAAAACGACCTTATACCCGAGAACCCACAGCCTCCAGCCAAGGTCCACATCCTCATAGTATGCAAAAAAATCCTCGTCAAATCCACCGGCTGACAGAAATATATCCTTTTTTACAAGCATCGCTCCGCCATTTACAAACGGCACAGGGCAGTCCCGGGTGTAAATGTCGGCTTCGACCGGCAGACCGTAATCCTTCTGAAAGCCCTTTCCCTCAAAATTTATCATGGACCCTGCAAAATCCAGGCTTTTACCATCTATCGAAAGAACCTTTGAACCGGAGCAAACGGTTTCCGCATCCCCAAAAACAGGTTTGACAAGTTCGATGAGCCAGGCCCTGTCAACTTTCATATCATTGTTTAAAAATGCAACATACTCACCGGCTGCCTCCTTTGCTCCCTGGTTATTTGCAACTGCAAACCCGGTATTAAACGAATTTTTTATGATTTTTACCCGGGGATATTTTTGTCTTACGAAATCAACAGACCCGTCGGTTGAGTTATTGTCAACCATTATAAATTCAATCGCTTCCCTGGGGTAATCAAGGCTTTCAAGGCTCTCCAGCAGCGGTCCAAGGTAATCCCTGCCGTTTAAATTCACAGTTATTACAGATACAGACGGATATGAAAAAAAATCAGTCATTTGGTCTCCTGTTTTTACATTCATTTTTATAAATTATATCAGACTGAAAGTCATTAGCAAAAATTCATCTTTATTTTATCTGCAATAATTATCCAAGTTATGATATATTTTCTACATGGAAAATATCAAAATCACTTTTCTCACCGACCGCATGATAAAGGGCCACGGTGTTGACCTTGTCGTTGACAGGATAGCTGATGGACTTGCCAAAAAAGGTTATTTTACGGAAGTGTACGCAAACCAGGTTGATGAAACCTTTACGCAACGGAAATCATACAGGATTTTCAGGCTGCCGCCCATAGGAGCAGGAAATGCATTTGTACTGGAGCAGAGGGTCCGGAAGTTTGCAGATTTTTTCAACAGCAGGGACACTGACCTTTTTATAATTCAATCATTTCCCTTCTATAGTCTGATACCGAGGTTAAAAAAGCCCTGTCTTGTTGTAGATCACGGCATCATTTCCTCAGAAGGCCTCCCCTTAAAAAGAAGAATGGTTTTGAAATATATGCAGCTTTCCCAGAATCTTTCATATTTCAAAAAAGCTGAAAAAGTAATATGTGTTTCAAAATATCTGCTTGATCAGCTTCCTGCATCGATCCGGAAAGGGGCATCCTTTATTTATAACGGCATAGACCATTACAGCACAGACGGACCCTCAGGGGAGCATTCAGCAGAGGAAATTTCCGTTTTCAGGCAAAACCTTTTACTTGAAGAGGATGATGTGCTGCTGCTTTATGTCGGCAGGCTCAATCTTACAAACCAGCCGTACAAGGGGCTTGCCGAGCTTGTGGACATTTACCAGCAGGTAAGTTTTGAAAATCCTAAAATTAAGATGCTTGCGGTGGGATATGGTTCAAGAAACGACAAAGAGCTTCTGAAAAACCAGGGCATACTTTGCCTTGCAAACGCACCCGAGTCACAGATGCCTCTCATTTACTCCGCTTCAGATATTTATACAACATGTTCAAAGTGGGAGGGTTTTGACCTGCCTGTCGGTGAGGCGCAGTATTTCGGAAAACCTGCAATATGCTACAACATAGGGGCACATCCTGAAGTTATGGTTGACGGAAAAACAGGTTATATCGTCAACGATAAAAACCAGTTCATAGACAGGGTATTGAAGCTTGGCAGCGACAGAAACCTGAGAAATCTCATGGGGCAGAATTCAAAAGAATTTGTATCAAAATTTTACTGGCAAAACAGCATTGAAAGCTACGGCGTTGAAATACAGAAAATTCTGAAACGAAAACTTCCGTCTGATGACAGGGTCCATGTTCCGGATGAACCAGTCGGCTCTTCCGAAGTGCCTGCATCAGATGTAACCGGCAGCGATAACACAACACCCCAAACCGGTCCCTCCCAGGTCCAGATTTGCGCCTCTTCCGCCACGGAGCAGGATAATATAATACCTCCGGTGCTTACATCCTATAAAAAAGTGTCAGTAATTATTGTAAATTACAATGCATCATACTGGATAATGAAAGAATGCCTGGATTCCATACTTTCCCAGAGTTATAAAAACCTTGAAATAATAATAGCCGATAATAACTCTGAAAATAATACGCTTGATTTGATTTCGAAAAAGTATCTGATTCAAAATCAGGCTGATGGAAGTACCCCTGAACAGGAAAATCTTCATGCTTCCGCGGTCCACTCAATTAAACTTATAAAGAGCGACAAAAACCTGGGCCTTGGCGAAGCGATAAATATGGCGATAAAACATGCATCTGGGGACTACATTTTGGTTTCCAGCTTTGATGCTGTTTATGACAAAATTGCAGTTGAGGAACTTGTTGATTCAATCTACAATCTTGACAGCCGTTATATTGGTCTTGCCCCTAAAATAAAACTCTACTACCAGAAAGAATACATTGAAAGTGTCGGGGTATATATAGACAATAACTTCTATCTCGGCTACAACGGCATAGGGCAGCTTGATCTTGACCAGTACGATAAACCTGAAGATGTTTTCGGCCTTTCTTTCACTTCGGCATTTTTAAAGAAAGATTATCTTAGCCGAAACGTCCTTGGAACTATTGACAAGCCAGTAGACGGAAGCTTCTTTCTGTTTTATGAAGATATTGATTTCTGTTACAGGGCAAATCTTCTCGGATATAAGTTCCGTTCTTGTCCCACGGCTGTATGTTATCATAAGTATGCCTACAGTTTCAGAGATGAGGAAACTGCATTTGAGCGTAAATATTACTATCAGAAGTTAAACGTATTGAAGCTTGTCAGCAAAAATGCCGAACGGTCCAACATGAGCAGGGTTATTAAAAATGAACTGGGTATACAAAGGCAGAACCTGAAAGATAAAAACCTTAAAAAAACCGCAAAAAAAATTATAAACGATTTTGCAAAAAGCAGAAGCTATCTTAAGAAACAGAGGCAATATATCCAGATGACAAGGCAGCTTGCAGACTCTGAAATATTAAAGTTTTCCTGGGGGGAAAATAACTTTTTCGATATTGTGGCAAACGAACCGGTTTACTGCATTTCAAACCTCACACTTATGTATAAAAGGCTCTTTGTCATTACCGGAAACAGAAAATATGAGGAATACATAAATTATCTCCATTCATTGAATGATACCAGACTTAAAATCCAGCCTGAATACCTGAGAAGATACCTTCACAGCAAGCTGGAATATGAACCCAAGCCCATCCACGACTTTATTGACAGGATCGTCTGAATATGAAGATAGGCATCGATATCTCGACAATTTTAAACCATGGAATTGATATCGGGGCGGGAAGATATATATATAACCTTATAAAAAATCTGCTGGCAGTAGACAAAGAAAACCAGTATGCCCTTACTGCAAGGTACACGACGGACAGTTACCTTGAAATTTGTAAAAACTTTGAATTTCCTGATGCCGGTGAAACTGGTGCATTGGTTTCCAAACCAGGCGCTACAGGCCTCGAAAAAAAGGGGAGACTTGAATTTAAGCTTTTTAAAACCACTGAAAAAAAACTAAAAATCTGGAACACCTTGAGATTTCCGACTCTTGAAATGCTGGGATTTAGAGCTGATATTTTTCACTGCCCGGATTTTCTTATAGCGCCCACCAATAACAGGAACATAATTCTTACCATTAATGACCTTGCTTTTATAAGATACCCGCATTTTAACTTTGAGTGGTTTGTAAAAAAATACACAAAAGAAGTCAATAAAAATGCCCGCATTGCAAAAAAAATAATTGCCATTTCGGCCAGCACAAGAAAAGATATAATAAAATTTCTCGGCACAGCAGGGAAAAAGGTGGAAGTCACCCATCTTGCAGCAGGGGAAATTTTTAAAAAATTGCCTCCAGAACAGATTGATAGAACTGTATACGAAAAGTATAAAATCGGGCCCCGGTACATTCTTTCTGTCGGGACAATAGAACCAAGGAAGAATTATGTGACGCTTATCAGGGCCTTCAACCACATAAAAAAGACAAACCCCGGATTTAATTTCCAGCTTGTTATTGTGGGAAGAACCGGATGGAAAAGTGAAGCTGCTTATGAAGAGTACAACAACAGCCCCTGCAGAAATGACATTATATTTGTCGGAAGAGCAACAGATGATGAGCTTGTGCACATTTACAATGGCGCCGGGCTTTTTGTATATCCCTCTGTGTTTGAAGGTTTCGGACTGCCTGTAGTTGAGGCCATGCAGTGCGGCATCCCCGTTGCGGCTTCAAGAAGTTCATCGATACCTGAACTTATTGACTGCAAACAGGCTCTTTTTAATCCTGCTGATGAGAAGGACATCGCTGAAAAAATATTAAAAATTGTTATGGACGGCAAGACAAGGCAGGAACTTGTGGAGTGCTCGGAAAGAAATGCAAAAAGATTCTCCTGGAAAAAAACAGCAGAAAAAACCCTTGAAATATACAGGCAGTGTTATTCTTCAGGTCCATTAAATAAACATTTATAAATAGCTGACAGATAATTAGATAATTTTCTTATGCAAAACAAGAAATTTCTGTATATTTTTTAGAAGATTGTTGCACAATATATTTTGACAACTTTATTTATACATATCTGCAAATTAATAAAAATCCCCGTAACTTGAATTTGTATAGAAAAAAGTATTATTAATTTAAAGAAAATAATTGTAATTAATAGTTTCAATATAGTATTATGTTTAAAATTACAGCTAAAGTAGATTTAGCAATACTAAATAAAGAAAGGGTTAAGATGAAGAAGGGAAAAATATTTCTCTCAATGGTACTGGTACTGACAGTTATGCTGATCTCTGTTCCGCTTCTTTCCGGCTGTGGAAAAGTGGCTCAATTTTCAGACCCGGTTACTGAAAATATTCTGGTTTCAATGAATAATTCAGATTATGCAGGTTTTTCCAGAGACTTTGACGATACAATGAAGACAGAGCTTACAGAAGCCAATTTTCCGGATTTACTTGCCCAGGTAACTGGCGCTGTGGGAAATTATAAGGCAGGCTCCAAAAAAATTGTCGGCGTTAATATTAATAATGACCTGACCACGGCAACCTATACGGCTGATTTTGAAAACGCAGAAGATGTGAGTGTGGAAGTCACATTTAAAGAGATTGACGGGGCCATGAAGGTTGTCGGTCTCTGGTTCAAATAAAAATTTTGATATTTGGAGAGTTTTAGGTCCTATAAAAAACTACCCGGTTTTATTTAAACCGGGTAGTTTTGTCTCTATATGTTTTTTCATCCATATTTCTTACGACCGAACATCAATACAACAACTTTTGAAAACCAGGGCGAGCAGATTTTTTATAAAATTCTCGAAAGCATCAAGCTCAATTAACCCCGCATTAACCTTTAAGATATTTCAAAGTCCTGTTTTACAACATAAAAATTATAATTTTTAACTTTCCTGAATTTGTTTTTACTTTATTTTGTTAAAATACTCCATGCTGACCTGTAACTGGTTGTCCAGAATATATTGCCAGAGTTTTTTTGGTATCTCCCTGCTGCCCATTGAAACTTTTGTTCTTTTTAATACTCCGTTACTCATAAGTTTACGATAAAAATAATGGTCAGTTTTTTTAAACAGTTCCCAGCCGTCCCTTTCACAAAACCTCTTCAGTTCTTTCAAGGTTGGCATTAACTAGCCTTTCTTTTGGGGATTGTTTTTAAAAATAAACATTTTTTTTATTTTTTCAAGGTCGCCTCCGGCAGCAAATGCCCTGTATACATATGGAAAATGTTTTTTCCGGTTCAGACTGCTGTAGTAAAGTTTAAAATCATTAATGTACTCTTCCGAATATTCTAAAATTTCCACAGCAATTTTGGTTCTTAACATTTCAGTGTCTGTTGCATTTACCATTAAATCAATCTCACTGCATACGCCGGTGTATGATTTATCCTCTTCCTGAAAGACGCTTACAGTCAGATTATATTCCTCTAATATGGATTCCAGCATATCAAGTGAAATTACTGCAACAATATCATGTTTTCGTTTAACAAAAGCCGGCTTAATCCAGACCACTTCATCAACAAACTTGCTCCATTCCTTACGAACCTCTGTAGCTGACAATAACTTAGTCATTTTTTTTCACCTTATTTTAGTAATTTTTAATTTGACAGAGCAAATTATACAATTTGTACGTTATGTACGCAATATTTTAATTTATATATTATTTTATATCTTTTTTACCGCTAAAAATATTCTTTAAGTAACTATCATGATCCGCAGAAATATCCTTTTTTGCCGGACCAGTATTTCCCGATAATATTATTTTTCTATTGTTACTGATGAGTTAAGATCCGAAATACCCTCGGCAATATTTCTGTGCATTACATTTAGGGTCATCATATTTATGACCCAGTCACAGTAGGTCTTTGTATCCTTATTGCCGACCGAAGGTGAAATATAATAAATACCGCCAATAAGGTTAATTTTCTGCCGGAAGCTTACAGTAATTTCGTCCCCTGGTCCATATGTACCTGATTTTACTCTGTTCAGTCTGTTGTTTGTCCCGTAAACAGTATTATTTCTGTGGTCAGTTATTCTTATTCCAAAAATGGGGTTTTCAACTTCATTTTTAAACCTGACATGAAAAGCTATTTTTACATCATCGCCAAATTTACAATAGTCAATGACACTGCCGTTACCGGCATCAAGAAGCTCGATTTTCGTAATTTCAGCATCACCTGAACCGAACCTGCTGTCAAATTCACCGCCACCGCTTATTTTTGAAAGCTTTTCAATTTCCTCGGCATCAACAACCTTTCTTTTGCCTTCAATAACTGTCCTGAAGATTTTTCTTCTCTCTTCCCTCTGCTGTTCTATTATTCTTTTTCTTTCAACTTCTTCGACATGAGCCCGGTATCTGGCTACAACTTTTATGGAGTCCCCGTTGTCCTCAATTTTGCCGTCCTTCAGAAAAATCACCCTCTGGCAGAGATCTGATATTGTCTCAAGGTCATGGGACACAATTATGATTGTTTTTCCGTGCCTCACAAAATCATATATAACCTTGTAGCATTTTGACTGGAAAGCCTGGTCTCCCACAGCCAGAACTTCATCAACAAGCAGTATATCCGGGTTGACATTTACAGCTATTGAAAAACCAAGCCTCATATACATACCCGATGAATAGCTTTTTACCGGCATATCAATAAATCTTTCAAGCTCTGAAAAATTAACGATCTCTGAATACTTCTTATTTATCTCCCTTTTTTTCATCCCCAGAATTGATGCATTTATATAAATATTTTCCCTGCCGGTAAGATCAGGATGAAAGCCGGCACCAAGCTCAAGAAGTGCCGAAACCGTCCCGTTTACCATAACTTTACCGCTGGTGGGTCTTAAAACTTTTGCAATAATTTTAAGCAGCGTGCTTTTACCGGAACCGTTTGATCCGATAATTCCCAGGGTTTCACTATGGCTTACGTTGAAGGATACGTCATCAAGAGCCAGGAACTTTTCATATTTTTCCCTTCTCTTTAACACGGCATCCTTTAGCGACGGGTTTTTCTGGTGCCGTATAATATAATTTTTGGTGATATTGCTTACGACAACGGCATATTCACCTGAATCCGTAATCCCTGAATCATTGGTTTTAAGATTATATTTTCTGTCCGGATTACCGCCAGTGTTTGAAAATTTATCTGTTGCGGTACCTGTAACGGATCTATTTTTCATCGTTATACTTCCTCTGCAAACCGTGGTTCAATTTTTTTAAACACAAAGTAACCCAGTAAGAAAAATGCAAGGCTTATGCCGATACATATAAAAATTATCCTCAACGGCGGGATATAAAAACCCTCCGGGTATTTGACATAATAAAACATGTCTCTGTAAATTGCGGAAAAAACAGCCATGGGGTTCAACTGCAGCCAGAAGGAGAACTTTTCGGGAACAATTGACAGAGGATATATTATCGGGGTTCCGAAAAACCACACCATCATAAGAATTGAAATAAGGTGCTGAAGATCCCTGAATAAGACATTAAGAGATGATACAAGAAGGGAAAAACCCGAAACAAAAAAAAGCTGGACAATTATAACAAGGGGCAGCCAGTAAAGATGAACATAGAACTTATATTTAAATATTGAAAGGACTATAAACAGTATTACAAGCTCAAGAAGAAAATTTACCAGATTTGACAGCATTACGGATAAAGGAATAATCTCCTTGGGAAAATAAATCTTCTTTACAAGGTTTGAATTTGAAATAATGCTGTTTGCGCTGTAATTTACTGAATTTGAAAAAAAATTAAAAGGAAGCAGCCCGCAAAGAAGAAATATTGCAAATTCCTTTATTCCCTGTCGCAGCACCATTGAAAAAACAAATGAATAGACAAGCATTATTAAGACAGGATTAAGAAGCGACCAGAAAAATCCCAGTACAGAACCTCTGTATTTGACTTTAAGCTCCTTCTTTGTCAGAGAAAAAAGAAGCTCCCTGTAAGCAAATAATTTTTTAAAATTTGAAAACATATACTCCTGTTAAAATAAACTCAGCACTGTTTCTCAAAATAAAGCCAGCCTGGTTTAAAAATCTGAACTTAAAATCTTCAACATTATACCACTAAAAGCCTGCAAACCGGCAAAAAAAGCATTTAAATTCCTTTTTAAATTGGCACAATCCCGCTATCCGGAGTACCTCACAGTCCTATTTAATAAACCCTGTTTCCTCCTTAAAAAGCACCCCAATTAGTCTTGTGTCATTTGATATGCCACGTTCTTTCGGGGTCCAACCCCTGCTGCATGCAATTGTAAAAGTCAGCTTCTCTTTCTGGTATGGTGACAGGTCGATTTTTACCTCGTGCCATTGCCTGTCATTGATTTTTATAATCTTAACCGGCCAGTTGTCAATATAGATTCTTACAAAAAGCGGCGAATCATGACTTAACGGGTCACGGTCCTTTACTGAAAATATAATTGCAGTTCCGTCATTTTTTATGACCTGGCTGGCATCAAGACCTGCCCATCTGACCTGCTCCCCTTCTATGGTTTCAAGGTCATAAAATCCATAATTGTTCCTTATTTCCTCGTTCCAGTAAAGTGTCTGTTTTGCATTTACTGAAAGATCAGTTATGGATGCCTTAAAAAGCGAAGCAGCAAAAATTATAATTATGAATGCAAGAAGTATTTTGGACAGCCTGCCTAATCTGATACTACTGAAGGAACCGGTCCTCAAAACAGGCCTGCTGCAGACCACTGCATCAGGTATACAATGATCGAACACTGCTGCATTATTTGCCGGATCATCTATAAGGTAATACATATTCTCTGACCGCAATCCGCTTAAACAAACAATATCATTTATTTTTATGTAAGAAATAATAAGTCCCGCAATCAGCCAGAATAGAAGCTGTATCTCGATGAAGTTTGTGTGTGAGCCGAAAAACAGCGCAACAGCCATACTTACAAATGAAACTGAAAGTCCCCCAAGAAGCCAGTCACTTTTTTTAAGCAGCCTCCGGCTGTTTTTGTTTAAGAAGTAGGCAATGGACTTTTTAATAATCAGAAAGAAGATAAAAAGATTTAAAATTGCTCCAACCAGACCCAGCTCAGCCAGTACCTGCAGGTAATAGTTTCCGGTAAAGTCATACAGATGAAACCCTCTGTGGTATCTCCTGTGATAATCAGGAAGCTCTACAAAATACGCTCCCGTACCTACACCTGCCACAGGATGGTCCTTCAGCATATAAAATGCCTGCCTCCAGAGTATCTCTCTCCCTGAGGATATGGTCCTGAAGGCCTTCTCAAAACCTTCTGACCTTAATCCCTCTGAATAGTTTTGGACCATCTCCACAACTCTGTCGAGAAGGATTATTCCGCTTCCTTTTAAAACATCCATCGACTCTATGATGTCAGTATTTAAAAAAAGCCCCAGAAGTACAGACAACAGAATTATCACGGCAGCAACAACAATTATCGCTGAAAACACAGCGCTTTTGTTTGGAGATTTTATTTTCCTGCCAAGCGCCCTTCTAACAGGCATTGAAATACCAATAACTGCAAATATGGAAAGGCTTATAAAAATTGACAGGAAACTGCTTCTTGAGCCGCTAACGAATCCGATAAATAAAAAGACAGCAAGAAAAGCCAGAGAGGCAGCTTTTAAATACCATTTTTTTAAAAATATGATAAACGAGAAAAACAGGGCAAACAGCAGAATCACATAACTTCCCAGGGCATTTGGATCAGAAAGCGTTGAATTTATCCTGCCTGCTCCAACCCAGAAACTGCTGTTTAAAAATGACGGGTCAAAAAACGCCTGGTAAAGCCCGAATGTTATGACAACCAGTGCAGCAAGCACTATTATCCTTATGACATTAAAAAAATCCCTATTTTTCCTCAATGAGTTGGTAACAATTACAAACAAACCAAAGCCTGCAATATAATTGAAATAGTATTTCAGCGTCCAGAGCATCGAGCTAACCGCGGTGTACTTTCCAAAACTTACGACAATATCATGGAATTTTGCTGTTATAAACGGATAGAAATTGGAATACCTGAAGATTGTAATTAGCGCCGAAATACTCAGGACAATTATAAGGATAAAATACGGAACTGAAATCTCAGTCTCATAGGATACTCTCCTGTCTGCACTTAAGCTCCCTGCAACAAAACCAAGAAAAAGCCCCATGAAAAGATAAAACGCAATATCAACCCGGTCAACTCCCACCCTTGGCGCATAAGAATTAAAAAGAGGAACAAAAAAAACAAATAAATAAAAACCTGCCCTTATATTAAAAGCAGTAAGTGCAAATAAAAAAAGAAACAGTGACTGGAAAAGAAACTGGGAAAGCTTTCCGTCAAAAACAAAAGTTCTCTGGTACAGATATGCAGTTAAAAAAAAAGCACCGAAGAGCAGGTAATTTTTTAAAGAGCGAAACAGTATGCTGCTTTTTGAATAAGGCATTAAAAGATTCCCTGCCATTTTTGAATTTGACAATTAATATATCAGTTCTATAAAAAATATTTGCAGCCTTTATTTAGTAGGCCCCTCTTCTGAACAGTATTCTTAAAACAGTTAAAAATATAATCTTTATCTCAAGAAGCACCGACCAGTTGTGAATATAAAACAGGTCAAGCTTCATTCTCTCCTCATAATTAAGATCACTACGGCCGCTGACCTGCCAGAGTCCCGTGATACCCTGGTTAACGGTCATCCTCTTCTTTTCCCATTCCTCAAGCTGATCACCCTCCTGAATGGCAAGGGCCCTTGGTCCTATAACACTTAGCTCACCTCTGAACACATTGAGAATCTGGGGAAGCTCATCGAGGGAAGTTTTGCGCAGAAACTTTCCCGCGCGTGTTATACGGGGGTCATCCTTTATTTTAAAACCGCCTTCCTTGTCATAAAGCTGCTGAACTATTTCCGTATATTTCTCAGCGTCTTTTACCATTGTCCTGAATTTATATATTTTAATCCTCCTGAAATTTTCACCATACCTTTCCTGCCTGTAAAGGACAGGGCCCTCGGAGTCAAGCTTAATTGCAAGGGCCATGACAGGATAAATAAGCAGAAATGCAATAAGAAGCAGCAGCCCTATTGTGTAATCAATGACAAATTTCGTAACCCTCATCTTCCAGTTTTCCCTGATCTGGTCTAGCTGAATAAGCGGTACACCGCCGTAGTCAAACATCCTCATCCTTGAAACGGAAAACTCAAAAAGCGAAGGGGACATAAGTATTTCAAGATCGTAATCATTTACCTTTTCCAGAAATTCAAGAAGCTCATCATATTTCAAATCAGAAGTTGATATAACTATCGTATCTATGCTGTTTTTTTCTATGTGATCCCTAATGTTTTCAAGGTTTCCAAGGACTCTAAAATCTCTAAACTGTCCCTCCAAATCCTCTGAAATCTTTTGCCCTTTGCCGGGATCAACAAAACCGGCGATATTTGCATTATCAAGCTCCACTTTGGAAAAAGTGCTGGCAACCCTTCTTGCCTCTTCATTGACACCTATTATGATCACATTTCTCTTCATTCCTGCAAGCTTAAACACATAACTTACAATTCTTCTTACAATTATCCTTCCGATAAATAAAAACAGAAAAACAAAGACCGCAACATAAATGAGCCATGCTCTTGAAAGAAGGTAATCATCCCTGGTTACATAAAAATTAAGCGTTGTTATTGCAAATATCCCCAGGATCGTATTTAAAAGCAGCTTGATATTTATATCAAGTCCGGGGTGAAGGTTTTCAATACTGTAGAGCCTGTTAAAAATAAGCAGAAAGATTATAACTGCTATCCCGAACAAAGAATAAAGAATATAATAGAGAATAAATTTTTTTCCGAGTATATCAATGAAATCTACGCCAAATCTTACAAAAAATGCGGCAATAAATGCGGTTGTCAGAAAGAGGACATCATTTATAAAAAGAACAATAAAAAAATAAATTCGTTTTCTTCTCAGGGTATATGTGTTCATAATTAATATAAATGCGGAATTTTTATAATATCTAAATAGTATAATAAATCGGAATTATAAACCATATTTATTGCAGTGCTCGGTGTATTTTTCTGATATGAAACTCTCCATTTTCTTTTTAAAAACAGAAACGTCAAACCTCTCGGAATTCTTTCTTATTGCCGGCCTGTCAAAACTGTTCTCCATATCTTCAAACTTCTTTATTGCTTCAATAAGGCTTTCCGTATCCTGGCTGTAAAATAAAATCCCTGTTTTTCCGTCAATTACGGTTTCAAGAAGTCCGCCCCTGCCTAACCCGATAACGGGTGTACCGCTTGCCTGGGCCTCAACCGGAGTTATCCCGAAGTCTTCTTCACCGGGAAATATCAGGGCCCTCGCCCTGGAATAATGATCCTTTAAAATGCTGTCTTCCTGCCATCCGAGAAATTTTATATTTTTTGCAGCTTTTTTCTCAAGATTTTTTCTTTCGGCTCCGTCACCTATTATTACAAGATTTTTGCCAAGCCTGCCGAATGCATCAACAACCAGATCAATTCTTTTATATGAAACAAGCTGGCTCACGACAAGATAAAAATCCTCTTTTTTTTCAGAGAATTTAAAATCATTTACCGGTACCGGAGGATAAATAACCTCTGCATCCCTTTTATAATATTTAAGAATTCTTTTTCTCACATTGTCGGAATTGCTTATAAAATAATCCACCCTTGAAGCAGTGGCAAGGTCCCATACGCGAAGGTAATTGAAAAATACCCTTATGAAAACCCTTTTAAAAAATCCCGGCTTTTCATTTTTAAGGTAATCAAAATACATGTTCCACAGATATCTCATCGGTGTGTGGCAATAACATATATGGCACGTCTCGGGCTTTGTAAGAACCCCTTTTGCAATGCCTGATTCGCTGCTTATAACTATATCATATTCTGAGAGGTCAAACTGCTCCACGGCGACGGGCATAAAGGGAAGATATACCTGGTGCTTTTTTCTGGAAAAAGGCATTTTCTGTATAAAGGAGGTTTGAATTTTTTTGCTGTTGATATTATCGTTTATTTTGTTTTTATCGTATACAAGTGTGTAAATGTCAATATCCGGGAACATGCTGCAGAGACTGTCTACAATTTTTTCTCCGCCCCTCATGCCAACCAGCCAGTAATGAACAAGTGCGGTTTTTTTACCTTTTAGCATAAATTAATTACTGAAACTTATTTTTAACAGATATTTTAAATAATAGGATAACTTATAAGTAAAATCAATTTTTAATTTCAAGGAGTTAGTGCCTCCGGCCCTGTTCTTGAATATCATTCTAAAAATACTGATACTTGATAATAATTAATTTGATCTCCGGACAAAAGAAAGCTCATGGACAAGATTAAAACATTAGACTTTTTATACTGATAGACACTATTTAAAAATAAAGGAAAATGATAAAATAGCTCAGTTTGTAATAATAAATTATTTTTAAATAATATAAATTGATGAAAACATTTGATCTTCTTGGACTTGGCCATGCGGCAATATGCATAATAAGTGATGTCCTGGTAAAAACCTGCGGTGGTAAAGCATTAATAAGGATAATAAAAAATATCAGGGATAATGATGATAGACTTTTTAAATTAAAAACTCTAAAATATGAGGAAATAGATTTTGATATTTGGAATCCTTTATCTGAAGCTGAAATCTTTATAGGCGCAGTGAATGTTGAACCAAAAAAAATTATATATAAATTCTTTAATGAAAAAAAATCAATTGGTTTTAAAAATTATTGCAATCTGATACATCCTGATTCATCTATTGCTGAAGATGTATCCATGAAAAATGGCATTCTTATTTGTGCCGGAACCGTAATTGCACCATTTACAGAGATTGGAAATATGGTAACAATTAATAGAAATGTAAGCATAGGGCATCATATTAAGATTTCTGATTTTTGTACAATTAACCCGGGGGCAAATATCGCTGGCGGTTGTGAAATTGGTGAGAGAGTCACGATTGGCATGGGAGCAATAATCCTTGATGGTATTAAAATAGGAAAAAACACAGTAATTGGTGCCGGCTCACTTGTAACTTCTGATATACCTGAAAATGTTATTGCGTATGGCTCACCCGCTAAAGTAATAAGACAAAATAAATAATATTTTATTAAATTTTTTTAAAACAACTTATGAATGATTTAATTATAAATTTTACGCCAACCGGCATGATACCCACAAAGGAATTAACGCCATTTGCACCCATAATTGCATCTGAGATTATAGAGGATGTATTTGAAGCCTGTCAATTGGGTATTACCATGGTCCATATCCATGCAAGAGATCCTGAAACAGGTGAATCATCCAATGATGTTGAAATATATGGAGAAATAATAGAAGGCATCAGATCTTTTGCGCCGGATTTGATAATCTGTGTATCTTTAAGTGGTAGAATTTTCAAGGATTTTAAGGTTAGAGCCGCACCACTTGAATTGGTAGGCAAATTAAAGCCAGATATGGGCAGCCTGACATTAAGTTCATTAAATTTTAATAAACAGGCGTCTGTAAATGAGCCTAAAACAATAATGGACCTTGCCTTAAGGATGAAAGAACTGGGTATTTTACCGGAACTTGAAGCTTTTGATGTGGGGATGATTAACTATGCAAAATATTTAATAAAAAAAGAAATTATTTCTGCGCCACATTATTTTAACCTTATTCTTGGCAATATAGCCTGTGCGCAGGCTGATTTAATGCACGCCGGAATAATGGTAAATGATCTTCCGGAGAATTCTATCTGGAGTTTCGGCGGAATCGGAAATTTTCAGCTGGTCATGAACAGTATTGCAATTGTTTTTAATGGTGGAGTGAGAGTCGGCCTTGAAGATAATATATATTTTGACGCAGAAAGAAACAAACTGGCCAGAAATATTGATTTGATTAAAAGGGTACATAATATCGCTGAAGTGCATAACAGAAGAATAATGAGTTCAAAACAATTAAGAAAAATGTTAAATTTGCAGGATGGAAACGGCAATTATGGTACCTTATAAAGTGACAGACCATATTTTATTCAGCTTTAATGACTACTTTAGCTTATCCAAATATAGAGTTTCAACAGATAACTTTTAAACCGTTAACAATTCATTAAAATATAAGATTTTTCTTCATAAATAATGAATCTATGAATGATAAGATCAGTATAATAGTTCCAATTTATAATGCAGCTAAATATCTGCCCAAATGTATTGAAAGCATATTAAATCAAACACATAAAGATTTAGAGATAATACTGGTAGATGACGGCTCAACTGATGAAAGCGGAAAAATAGCTGACGAGTATTCAAAAAAAGACGGCAGGATAAAGGTCATACATAAGGAACATGGTGGAAATACAGAAGGCAGGAACATGGCTTTAAAAGTTGCAAGTGGCAAATTTATCGGGTTTGTTGACCATGATGATTTTATAGAAACAGATATGTATGAAATTTTATTAAGCGCACTACATAAATATGACGCAGATATTGTGCAATGCGCCCATTATAAAATAAATGAAAAAAATAAAATTTTCCCAAGATATTATTCTGGTAAAACAAGGGAGTTTGACAATATTTCAGCTCTTGAAGAATTAATCACAAGAAAAAGCTTTAAAAACTCACTCTGGAATAAGATATATAAAAAAAATTTGATAGATGGAATTATCTTCCCGGCAGGTAGATTAAATAAAGATATACTTTTTAACTATAAAGCTTTTGCGCGGGCAAAAAAATTAGTTTCAATCGATATACCAAAATACTATTATTTAATGCACAAAGAAAGCATGTCAGGATCATATGTGCATCTGGAAGAGATGGATAAATTTCGAAATTTGATTGAAAGGCTTGATTTTATTTCAAGAAATTTTTCGCAGCTATTCAATATTGCACATAAAGAAATGTATTTTGATTCTTTAAGACTTTATAAAATAATCAAAATAAACCAGTCAAAAGATAAAGATAATAAAAGACGTAATCTTATTAAAAACTACATAAGTGAAAATTACAAATCTTTTATTTCAAACCAGCTGATTACCGGAACGCATAAGTTATTATTGAAAGTACTAATGAAAAATTTTGAATTTGGTTTTTTTCTATTCGATCTTTATTCAAATTTTGAAAAAAAGAAAAACCGGCATCGTTTCTCTTCTAAGAAAGCGAGTCTGAAAACC
>Ga0233425_10004206_pt1 | contig 24550 bp, 21 predicted proteins | sample Watercolumn_Towu_2_FD_181712 | JGI IMG/M metagenome (GOLD analysis project Ga0233425, IMG submission 181712) | Freshwater microbial communities from Lake Towuti, South Sulawesi, Indonesia - Watercolumn_Towuti2014_140_MG | ecosystem: Environmental > Aquatic > Freshwater > Lake | place... | reverse complement strand
ATAGGAGATCGTGCCATAGGCCGATTTCTTATAGTTCGATCCGTCGGTTTTCATGATGCTTTCCCTCAGGGGCAGCTCGGTAGAAAATACAGCCTTCAGCCCTTTCTTAATACCTTCCCTTCTCAGCCGCTTTCTCATATAATAGGCCATCGGGCAATGGTGTGTCTTCGAGATATCCACCACCTTTAATTGCGTGGGGTCCATTTTGCCGCCGGCGCCCATCGAGGAAACGATGTTTATTTTCTGGGAGATGCAGGATTTGATAAGGTTGATCTTAGGAGTGATGCTGTCGATGGCATCGATCACGTAATCGAATTTTTTCTCGCTGAGCAGGGCGATCATTTTCTCAGGGTCCTGGAATTCGGCGATCACGTTGAGCTTCACCTGCGGGTTGATCTGTGTGAGGCGGTCTTCCATGAGCCTGGCCTTGCTCTGCCCGTGGGTGGTGGCCATCGCCTGCAGCTGCCGGTTGCGGTTGGTGGGATCCACCACATCGCCGTCCACAATGGTCAGAGTACCGATCCCGGCGCGGCACAGGGCTTCCGCCGCGTAGGAGCCTACTCCGCCAAGGCCTACCACCAAGACGTGGGCGTTTTGTAATCTGTCAATGCCTTTATCTCCAACCAAAAGGCGTGTCCGTTGCATCCAGTGTTTGTCGTCCATGTTCTGCTATTTCTGTTTCAAAGCTTCAAAATTACCATTTATTCTTTCTTTTAGCACTTCTTCGTCCACATTAAGCCATGTGGCCGCAGCCTGGTATACTTCCCGGATCGAAAGGTCTTCGCGCATGTCGGTTTCCAGGAACAGGCGCTCAAGCGGGATCAGGCTGCTATCGAAGTCTTTCCTGCCAAAGAGGGCCGGGTTGAGCGAAAGGTAAAAGCCTTTGCCGGTAAGCTGCGCCGCCAGCTGTGCGGACTTATGGAAGCCATGAACGACGAGCGGGATCTTCCCGGCGTAGGGCCTGGCCATTTCCATCAATTCGTCAAAAGCCCTGACGCAATGGATGATCACTGGCATAGCATGGCGCTGCGCAAGCTCCAGCTGCATGCCAAACACCTGCTTCTGCAAGGAGAAATCCGCGCCGTGTAATTTGTCGAGGCCGCATTCTCCCAGCGCAAAGCAGTTGGGATGCGCCAGCCATTCCTCCAGCTCCCGGAACGAGGAATCATCGACCAGGCCTGCATCCCAGGGATGGACACCGATGGAGAAGAGAGAATCTGTATAATAGGCCGGATCGTGGGCAAAGCGGTTATTAAACACCGACACACCATGCCCGGTTGATGCATGGTGCGTGTGCAGATCGATGTAGGTAGCTGTGCCGGCCATTGAAGGCTCAAACATAATTCAAAAATATGACAAGCGCCTCGTCCGGGCTTAAAATTTACCGGCTGATCAGCCCATGGCCTGCTGTTCTGCCTCCGCTCCGGCAGCCTCTTTTTTCAATTCCTTTCTTACCTTGAGCTTCAGGGCGACGATGCTGAGTGCCCCGAAAACCGCTGCCAGGCATAACAGGTGCAGGATATAAGGCATCGTATCGCTCAGGTCCCCGCCCTGGACCAATAAGATCTTAAAGGCCTGCAGAAAGGGCGTCAGCGGCAGGATATCGGCCAGGTATTGGATGGCCAGCGGCATGGAAGCGGAAGGCCAGGTAAATCCCCCGATGATAAAACCGGGCGTGGAGATCACCATCAGCACCTGGGTAGCCCGGAGGGAGTCGGGAATGAGGATGCTCAGGAGCGTTCCCAAAAAGCTGACCGACATCACAAATAAGGAGCTGATGACCGCGAAATTAAAGATGTGCTGCGGCAAAGGCGCCCGGAAGATCCTGTGAAAGATATAAAACACGATCACATGGGCGATCGATAAGATCCATACCGGCATTACCTTGACGAGGATGGCGCCGAAGGTGGAGCGCGTATGGCTGAGGAACTCTTTGGCGAAGGTGTGCTTTTCAAATTCCTGTGCAAAGCTCACGGCCATCGCCAGCAGGATCACCTGCTGCAGGATCACCGCCAGCATGGCGGGCCACATAAAGCTAAGGTAGTTGCCGGTTTCGTTATACAGCCTGATGTAATTTGCCTTAAAGGGCTCGTATTGCGTTGCCGCCTGGGAGGCCGGCATGCCCTTGCGCTGCAATGCCTTGATCTCGGCGCCGGCGCTGAAAGTGCCCAGTGTGCTTTGAATAGCCTTGCTGGAAAAATTGGCCGTCAGCAGGTTAGAGGTATTGATATAGGTCACGATCTCCGGGTATCTTTTCTGCAGCATCTCCGCTTCGAAGCGCTCGGGGATCACCACAAGGGCCGAGGCATTCTGCCGGATGACCTCTTTTTTGAGGTCGGTGCTCTCGTAAGCTACTTTTTTAACGGCGAGCCCTTCGTTATCCCGGAGCATCTCGATGATCTGGTTGCTCATCGGCGAGTTGTCCCTGTCCACAACGATCACCGGCAGGTGTGTCACCTTCCCTTCCTTATACACAAAGGCAAACAGCAGGGCATAGATGACAGGAGCCAGGATAAAGACGGAGCGCAGCGTGGCGTTTTTGAGAAACAGGGAGAATTCCCGTTTCACCAGGTGAAGGAAATGATGACGTGTTTTCATAATTAGCGTTTTAAAATGACCGTGGCGTTTACCAGTAAATGTTCCGCTTTGGAAGTGGCGTCAGGCACCACCTTGATCTCATAAACGGCTTCTTCCATCTCATAATCGGGATAAGCAGCCGTGATGTCTGCATAGCGCGCCAGCTGCTTGATGAAGGTGATCTTTCCTTCAACCGTTTCTTTGGTATAAGGCACCTCGCTGATGACCTTGTCGCCTGTTTTAAACGCGGCGATTTTACTTTCCGGAATGGTATAGCGGAAATAGGTGGTAGACGGAATATAGCCGTTGAATAAGGCATAGCCCGCTGTGGCCAGCTCTCCTTCGTGCAGGGAAATGGTTTCTACCTGCATCTGGTTTGTGGCAATGATGTAGCGTTCCGAATAGGCTACCTCTACTTCCTCGAGCACTCCCATCGCCTGCTCCTGCTGGCCCAGGGTGGCATCCTTCGTTTCGAACCTCACTCCTTTTTCCGCTTCGTTGAGCTCGGCCGTTACAGCCTCTGCCTGTGCTTTGGCCGCCTGGTATTTTGCGACGACCTCATCATAGGCCTGCGGCGCCATCAGGCTGTCCTGGAACATGGCTTTCGCGCGGCTGTATGATTTCTGTGCAAAGGCATACTGCTCTGTGGCGGCGGCATGCTTGGCCCGGAGCTGCCGGAGCTGGTTCGGCGTCGCGCCGTTATTGGCCATTAAGTGCTGCGCCGATGTGGCTTTGACAACGCCCTGCGCCTGCGCCATTTTTGCGTTCACCTCCGGCACATCGAGCATGGCCAGGGTATCTCCCTTATTTACCAGGTCGCCTTCCGCAACATAGATCTTCAGGATACGGCCGGTCACTTTGGGCGTGAAGGAAATGGTTTCTCTTTTTATTTTTCCTTCCTGGGGTCGCGGAGCTTTGCTCTGGCAGCCGGTGATGCCAATGGTGATGGCGGTCAGGAGGAATAAGATGGATGTGGATTTCATATGGATCGTTTTTAATCTGTTAGTGATGATTGGTTATCTGTTATTGAAAAGAGGCCGGCGTTAAGCTGCCGCTTGCTTTCAGCAGCTCAGCAGCGGCGCGGCGCTGGTTGAACACCGCCTGGGCAAGCTCTAAGGACGCATTCTGCAGGTCGGATTCCGCTTCCAGCAGCTGGGCCGGCCTGATCAGGCCTTCCCTGAACTCCCCGCTGGCCTGCTTCATCGCATTCTTCGCTATTTCTTTAGCACTAAGCTTCACCGCGAGCTGCTCGTTGGCAATCGTATATTCCATGTTGGCTTTTGCCATGTTCAGGGTCAGCTTCTCTTCCGCCTCCTTTTTATCGTTCTCAGCCATTTTCAATTCGAGCTTCGCTTTCTGCACTTCGTGAATGCCTTCCCGCCCGTCGAAAATATCCCATTTGAAGCCCACGCCGATGCTGAACACCGGCAGGACATTGAGATCAGGAATGGTCTGTGATAAGCGCTGGCCGGAAATCATCATCGGGTCGCGGCTTGAGAGGTGGCCGCCTAATAATCCGAAATAGCCGACAGACGTGGAGGCCATCACTTTCGGTTTCCACCAGGACGTCGCTGCTTTTACCTTAAACTGGTTTCCTTTTATGGCCGACTCCAAAGCGCTCAGCTCAGAGCGGCTGGCAATGCTACTGTTTATTTCCGCTGCCTGGTAGGCCTTCAGGTCTGTATCCAGCAAAGCCAGCCTGGCCGTGTCGATCGACGTGAGGCTATGGAGCTGCATCAGCACCAGGCCTCGCTTGCCTTCATATTCCTTGATCCTGGCGTTCAGCTGTGTTTGCGCCAGGGCGATCTTTTGCTGCTCGTAAGCCGTGATCAAGCCATAGGAAAAGGCCTTGTCGGCTGTGCGCTTGTTTTCCGCCAGGCGCTTTTCGCCTTCACGCAGCACCTGCCTTACTTCTTTCAGCAGGGCCAGCTGGTCGTAAGCCGTCAGCATCTGGCTGATGATCTCCTGCCTGTCTTTTTCCAGCATCACGGTCTGGGCCTTTACTTTCTCGCCTACGGCTTTTTTCAGGTTTGAGACCTTTCCTCCCGAATAGATCAGGGCCGAAGCGTTGGCGCTGACGTTGACGATGCCGGAGCTGAGGGTATACCTGTTTTCATCCGCAGGCAGCCCAAAGCGCAGGGCCGGAACCGTAAAGCCCGGCGTGGCCAGGTCAAAGGCGCTGAGCATATAGCCCGCTTTTCCGGCCAGGTCCAGCTTAGGCAGATAGGCATCCTTAAGGCGCTGCTGATCGATCTTCGTGGACTCGATCTCCAGCTGTTTGTTTTCAAAGCGATGGTCGTATACCAACGCGCTGTCGATCAGCTCCGTCAGGGTCGGAGCTGTCTGCGCCATGGCTCCCAGAGGAAGAAGGCATTGCAGAAGCATGAATCGTGTGAAACCTGATTTACTGTTTTTCATCTCATCATCATTTATGAGACAAAGGTAGAGTCAGGCTCCGGCCTGTAAATTCACCTATGTGAATTAATAGATCTTATTGGCCAGCTTAGCCCGAACCCGGCTTAAGCTCTGGGGCTTGGCTCCCAGGAAAGAGGCGATATGCTGCAGGGGCGCTGTTTTAAAGAGCTCCACATGTTGTGAGATCAGGTGCAGGTAACGGCTTTCGAGGCTGTCGGTCTGAAACTCCTTTAAGCGTCCAACGGCTCTCAGATAGGCTTTTTCGGCCATCGCCCGTGCAATACGCTCTATCCTGGGATGATGTTCGTACAGGGCTTCTACTTTTTTCTTATCGAACTTCAGGTAGACGGTTTCGGAAAGCGACTCAAAGAAATGGTTGCTCTCCGTGCCTTTCAGGTAGCTCTCGTAATCCACGGCAATATCCCCGGGCAGAAAAAAGGCATAGGTAAAGTCGTTGCCATCCTTGATCCTGTAGGCGCGCAGAATGCCCTGCCGGACGAACCAGAATTCATTGAAAACCCTGTCGGCACCAAACAGCAGCTGGTTGGCAGGCACCTTCACTTCCTTTCCCAGGGGCAGCAGGAGATCGATCTCCGGCTCCGACAGGCCAAATTCCTTTAAAAATGAGATGATCTCCAAAGTGATTGAATCTTAGCATAAATGTAACAATACTTTCTGATCCGGCCGCCAATCCTGCCGGGTAATAACGAAAAAACCCACCGCTGCCGCAGTGGGTTTTCATGATGATAACGAGGTACACGATTACAGGGCCTGAGAGAAGCCTTCACGGATCTTATCCGCTGCGTACTCTCCACCGTATAATTTGTCCTTGATTTTCGAGAAGCTTTCCACGGTATATTTCACGTCTTCCAGCGTGTGCGTTGCCGTAGGGATCAAACGCAGGATGATCATGCCCTTAGGGATTACCGGGTAAACCACCATCGAGCAGAAGATGCCGAAGTTCTCACGCAGGTCAATCACCATGTTGGTGGCTTCCGGAATAGAGCCGCGCATGTACACCGGTGTTACCATAGTGTTGGTGATCCCGATATCGAAGCCGGCATCCACCAGACCTTTCTGAAGGGCGTTGGCGATCTCCCACAATTTGCTGCGGTACTCCGGATGCTTGTTCAATAAGTCGAGGCGTTTCAATAAGCCGTATACCAGAGGCATCGGCAGCGATTTCGCGAAGATCTGCGAACGCATGTTATAGCGCAGGTAAGTGATGATCTCTTTGGTTGAGCTGATGAAGCCTCCGATGAGAGCGAATGATTTGGCGAATGTGCCGAAGTACACGTCCACACCATCCTGGCAGCCTTGTGCCTCGCCTGTTCCGCCGCCGTTAGGCCCCATGGTGCCGATACCGTGCGCATCGTCCACAAATAAGCGGAAATTATATTTTTTCTTCAGTTCAACAATCTCCTTTAGCTTGCCTTGTGTGCCGCGCATCCCGAATACACCTTCCGTGATCACGAGAATGCCGCCGCCGGTTGTCTCCACCAGCTTTTTAGCGCGCTCCAGCTGCTTTTCGCAATCTTCGATGTCGTTGTGCTTGAACACAAAACGCTTGCCCATGTGCAGGCGCACACCATCGAGGATGCAGGCATGGCTTTCGGCATCGTAAACGATCACGTCCCTTCTGTCTACCAGGGAATCGATTGCTGACACCATGGCCTGGTAACCGAAATTACACAGGATCGTATCTTCTTTCTGAACCAGCTTCGACAGGCCTCTTTCCAGCTCTTCGTGCAGGTCGGAGTTTCCGCTCATCATACGCGCGCCCATTGGCAGGGCGAGGCCGAACTTAGCGGCGCCTTCCGCATCAGCCTGCCTTACTTCCGGGTGGTTTGCCAGCCCCAGGTAGTTGTTTAAGCTCCAGTTCAACAGCGGCTTGCCCCTGAAATTCATGTGCGGCCCAACATCACCTTCCAGCTTTGGAAAGGTAAAGTAACCATGTGATTCTTTGGAGTGCTCGCCGATCGGCCCCATGTTTTGCTTGATCTTCTCGAAGATATCTTTCATAAGTATATTTTATTGTTTTTTTAATTGCCTTATGGTATAACCATGTTTTCTACATGTGTATTTGCTGTCGGCAACATGGTTATTTCATATCAATTATTGAATTTGTGAATTACGAATTAAAAGGCGTGTATTTTTTAAGCTGCAAAAGTAATAAAATTATATGATCTTTTTGATGACCCTGAGCATGTGGGAGTACTTTTTGGTGTCGGAATGAAAAATCCCGTAATGGTCGAACTTATCGACACGAACACTTCCGCTGGCGTGAATAATCTGCTGATTATCAAGCACTATCCCTACATGAACGATATTCCCCAGGTCGTTATCGAAAAAGGCGAGGTCGCCGGGCTCCGCCTCTTCCACAAAGCTGAGGGGCGAGCCGAACTCCACCTGCTGGCTCGCATCACGCGGCAGCTGATAGCCGTTGAGCTTATAAACGAGCTGTACCAATCCGGAGCAGTCGATGCCGAAGGGGCTGCGGCCTCCCCAAAGGTAAGGGGCATTTAGGAACAGGTAAGCCGTATCGATCAGCTCCTTCACCGGCTTTCGCACGCCAGCGCTGGTCACCTGCCCTTCAAACACAAAATGATGGTCGCCGACCCGGCAGATATGGTCCTTCAAGCCGGGAAGCACGGCACCGATGGTGAGCGGAAATACGGAACGGGTATCCTGGTTGCTGATGACCTGGATGAGCTCGGAGCTTAGCATGCTGCCTTCGTAACCCTTAAAATCTGCTGCGGAGAGCGGTGTATGCTGCTTCGCGCTGATCCAGCAGGGATAGCGGTCGTAGGAGGTGACCACAGAAAGCCAGTCTTCCCTGTCCTCCAGCACTTCATAGGTTTCGCCGAACAACAGCTGTGTCACCATTTCGCTGGTGCTGGCAGGTTCTTTGCGGCAGGGGACAATACTCAGAGAGCAGATTCCAAAACTCATTACGTAAATGTAAAACTTTGAGGGGCATGTATCAAGTGCGGCAACATTTAGTTATCCACCGTCCATTATTAATTCAAATTTTACTGTCGGTTTAAACAATAACTGTAATTTTGGTGTTTTCAGCACATTATTCAATCTCTTTTCTCTCTTTTTTATTCTATGAAGATCCTCTATTCCTACATCAAACGCTATAAAAACCTCCTCTTTTTAGCCCTGGTCCTGGCGGCCATCAACCAGTGCTTTTCCCTTTGCGACTCGATCATCACCGGGAAACTGATCAATAAGTTCGGAGAAGCGCACGCCGACGACAGCGGAAAATACTATTGGCGCGTCGGCGCTACCCTGTCCGAGTTTATGAACAACCTTATGGTGTTCATCGGCCTCTCGATCGGCGCCGCCTTTATGTCGCGCATCGCTAAAAACTTCCAGGATTATTTCACCAACATTATTATTCAGCGCACGGGCGCACAGATGTATACCGATGGCATCAAAAAGGCCTTATCGCTTCCTTACAAGGACTTTGAAGACCAGCGCAGCGGCGAGACCCTGGGCAAGCTCCAGAAGGTAAAATCGGATACGGAGAAGTTCGTGAACCTCTTCATCTCACTGGTATTCCAATCCATCATCGGCATCATCTTCGTCTTCATCTACGCCATCAATATTCACTGGCTGCTCGGGCCTTTATACCTGTGCACAGTGCCTATCATTGCGGGCGTCAGCTCTTTCCTGGGCAAGAAGATCAAAAAGATCTCGAAGGAGATTTTAGGAGAGACCACTGCCCTGGCGGGCGCCACCACCGAATCGCTGCGCAACATCGAGCTGGTGAAAAGCCTCGGCCTGATCGAGCAGGAGGAAAAGCGCCTGAACGCCACCACCCTGAAGATCCTGGGACTCGAGCTGAAGAAAGTACGCTTTGTGCGCTCCCTCAGCTTTATTCAGGGCACGACCGTCCACCTGGTGCGCAGTGCACTCATCTTCTGCCTCTACTGCTTTGTGTTCGACGGCATCATCAAAGTGGGTGATCTCATTACGCTGATGTTCTTCTCCTTCTTTATCTTCAACCCGCTGCAGGAGCTTGGCAATATGATCGCCGTGTATAACGAGACCAAAGTGAGCATGGACAATTTTTCCAAACTGATGTCTTCTCCTTCCGAAGAGGTGCCTGAGTCGCCGTCGAAGCTGGGCGACATCAAAGATGTGCATTACGAAAACGTGTCGTTCGGGCATAACGAGAAGAACGGCTATGCGGTGCAGAACATCAACATCCACATCAACAGCGGCGAGACAGTGGCCTTTGTGGGGCCGAGCGGCAGCGGGAAAACCACGCTGGTGAAATTGCTGCTGGGCCTTTACAAGCCTAATGTCGGAAAGGTGCTGTACAACAACATCCAGTCCACCGACATCAACCTGACCGAGCTGCGACGACAGCTGGGCCTGGTATCGCAGGATTCACAGCTGTTCAGCGGCACCATCAAGGACAATTTATTGTTCACCAAACCGAACGCCACCGACGAGGAGGTGATCGAGGTACTGACGAAGGCGGCCTGCAATCCCTTATTGAACCGCGCGGCCGACGGCATCTACACGACCATCGGGGAAGGCGGCATTAAGCTCAGCGGCGGCGAAAAACAGCGCCTGTCCATTGCCCGTGCCCTCTTAAGGAATCCGAACCTGCTGATCTTCGATGAGGCCACCTCTGCGCTCGACTCCATTACGGAAGAGGAGATCACCAAAACCATCCGCGATATTTCCTCCAAGCAAAACCAGATCACGGTGCTGATCGCCCACCGCCTGTCGACGATCATGCATGCGGATAAGATCTACGTGCTGGAGCAGGGAAAAATCGTCGAGGAAGGGAAACATGATGATCTCCTGGCGGAGAAAGGCCTGTACTACGCGATGTGGAGACAGCAGATCGGGGAAAGGAAATAGGCTACTTTATGGACTTCGACTCCGCTCAGTCCACAAAGCCTATTAGGTTGATTCCTTAACAATGGCTTAGCGTAGCCTGCATTGTCTGTACCTGCCAGATCCTATGCAGACCTCGACTCCGCTCAGTCAGCAATAGCGCTGGTGACGGAGGCTGAGGGAAATCGGAGCCCCGTCACTCCGAAAACATGACCAGCATGGGATGTTCGATGGTATACACCCCTTCGTTGCCCATCACAAAAAAAGGAAGCTTCACCGTAAAGGTATTGTTGATGAGCAAGCTGACCTGGATCATGATCCTGCCTTTCACCTTGCTGTCATAATAGGGCGTGTTGGCAGAGGTATAGCTTTCGTATTTCACTTCGACATCGTCGCTTCCCGCAAAGTCGCGGAGCTCCTTCGACATTTCGGAAAAGGCATCGGTGAAGGGTTTGACGAGCTTCAGGCTGTCTGATCTGTTCTTCAGCTTTTTGCCCTGGCTGATCGCGGGAAGGTTTAGCAGGGAAAGGTAGTAGGCCGAATCTCTGAGGCTCACGGCTTCGAAGTTTTTCGTGAGCAGGCTGTCGATGCTTTTGAACATGGGCTGCGCTGGGGATGCAGAGGCCAGCAGACAAAAGAGGATGAGGCTATAGATTCCTGACTTCATTGAAAAGCGTGATCAGTTTCTGTTTTTCCTGCGGCCAGTTATTTTGCAAAGCGGCCTGTTGCGTATTGCTCCTGCACTGCCTGTAGGCTTCCGAATCCAGGAAGGAACCGATCTGGCTGGCAATATGCTCCGGATCATGATTTTCAATAAATGTGCCAATGTTGTAGTGTGTCACCAGGCGCTCGATTTCCGGCAAACGGGAAGCCAGCACCGGGATCCCCGCATGGATGTAATCAAACACTTTATTGGGCAGGCTAAAATGGTAGTTCAGGTTGGTATCCTTGTCTATGGTCACACCCAGGTCGGCATTGAGGGTGTATTGCCTGAGCTCGGCAGCCGGTACTTTTCCAACGAACATGACGTTGTGCGTTAGCTCCATACGTGCCACATTTTCCCTGAGCTGAGCAATCACATCCCCACTTCCGACAATGAGCAGGAGATAGCGATGGTCGAGGTACCGGAAGGCTTCCACCAGCTCTTCGGCGCCACGCTGCACGTTGATGCCGGCTCCCTGGAGAATAACGATCTTACGCTCTTCGGGAAGCCCCAGCTCCTTCCTGCTTTTCAGGCGGTCAGGCCGGCGGTAATCGGGAATATTCCTGACGGCGATAAAAGGCACCTTGTATTTCTCTTTAAAATAGGCCGCGATACTCTCATTTACCGTAATGGCATAATGCAGCTTGGGCACAATCCCTTTTTCGAGGCGCTCCCAGATCTTTTTCTTCGCAGGGTTTGCCTGCAACTCCGGGACTTCGCAAAAAATCTCGTGGCTGTCGTATACCAGCGGAATGCCTTTCAGCTTTGCAACGAGGTAATTGGGCCCGAGGGTGTCGAGGTCGTTGGCCAGCAGGAGATCGGCTTTGCGGAACAGCAGCACAAAGAACAAACGCAGGTTGAAAAAGAAATAGAACTGAGGGCCCTGCTCGAAGAGCAGCTTCATGCGCTTGCAGGCATAGGGCCGTGGCATCAGCGGCTGCGAGCTTTTCTGCTCGCGGCCTACGAGCAACACGTCATAGCCGAGCTCTGTGAGCACATCGCAGCTGCGTGCCACCCGCTGATCGGTGGAGAGGTCGTTGATCACAGACACGATCACCCTGGGACAGCCCTTAACCCCGGACTTAAGCCGGGAGGCTGTAGTATCACGATCCATATCCGTCATCTTATTATCTGGTAAATAGCTCTTCCAGCGGCTTGCCGGTCGTTCCGTTGGGGAATGACATGTGCAGCATCATGGACACGGTTGGCGCGATATCCACCACATGGACTTTTTTCACCGAGCTGCCTCTGGAAATGCCGGCACCGTAGAAAATCACAGGCACGTGGGTATCGTAGCTGTAGGAGGCGCCATGCGTCGTACCTTTGCCCGTATATTCCATCCAGGCCGGATTGTAGGAGAAGGCCACATTGCCGCTCCGCACATGGTTATAGCCTTTCTGGATCAGGTACTTGAAGGAGTTGTCGCTAAAGTTCTCATACCTCAATACATCCGAAGGATAAGCTTCCGCCACTCCTTTGATGCCCAGCAGGTAATCGGCCAGCTTATGCTCTATCATGGTCCTGTCTAATTTCATGGCCGCTAATTTGCTTTCGTTCAGGAATACCTGCTGATTCACCATGCGTAAGATCAGGCTATCTCCAAAGAGCGACTGACAGTAGGTTTTCAGCATTTTTTCCAATTCAGCCTCATTGATATAACCGCCTGGAATTTTCAGGTCCCTGAGGTGCGCGGGCACATCGCAGGCACCGTGATCGGCGGTGAGAAAGATCATGTAGTTCTCTTTTCCTACGATCTGATCCAGCGTATTCAGCAACTCCTCAAGGTCCTTATCGAGGCGCAGGTAAACATCCTCCACCTCCACACTGCGTGGCCCGTAATAGTGCCCCACGTAATCGGTAGACGAGAAGCTGATGCAAAGCATATCGGTGTGCTTCCCTTTGCCCAGGTTCTCAGCCTTCAGACAGGCTATGGCCAGGTCTTTGGTGATGGTGTTGCCATAAGGTGTCGACTTTAAGATCTCGTAGTCGTTTGCCGCCAGCTGCTTGCTGTATTCATAGGGAAATACCGCCGTATCTTTTTTATTGGGCGCCTTTTCGTAATTGTTCTTATCGGCAATGCTTTCATCGTAGGTATTCAGCGGATACAGGGTATTCCAGCCTTTCAGCAGGTATTCGCGGGCCAGCTGCTTATTGTTGAACTCGTTTAGCCAGGCCGGAAGCTCGTTCACGTAATGCGAGCTCGAAATGAATTTACCGATGCTGCCGTCGAACCAGAAAGCGGCATCCGCGCTATGGCCTGCAGGCAGAATAGAGCTCCTGTCTTTGAGGGAAATGCCAAACACTTTAGCCTGCTGCCCCGTTACCAGCTTCAGCTCATCACCAATAGTGGTTACCAGCATATTCTTCGGCGACATCAGGCCGGCTTTGCTTTGTGTGCCTACCGGCTTTACGGTTTTATCGTCGGTGCAGTAGATCATCTGCCCGCTTTCCTTATTAAACCAGTCGTTGGAGATAATGCCGTGCGTGGCGGGGCTGGTGCCGGTATAAATGGAGGCATGGCCAGGTCCTGTGTAGGTAGGCACGTAGTTGTAATGCGCATTCCTGAAAAAATAGCCTTCGTTGACCAGCTTTTTAAAACCGCCGTTCCCGTATTTGTTCCAGTAACGGTAAATGTAATCGTGGCGCATCTGGTCTACGACGATGCCCACCACCAGCTTCGGCTGCTTAAGCTCTGCGCCGGCTCCTGATTTCTTTTGAGCGAATACACATTGGGAAAGAAGTAGAAGGACAAGGAGTTTTTTCATTCGGATTGTTTATTATTTTCTGTAAGTAACAGGCCATTAAAGTTGCATGTTCCCTGTCTCTTCGAGCGCAGTCGAGAAGCGTTCTTAATTCATCTGCTGGTTCTCGACTGCGCTCGAACTGACAAATATTTAACACCCATTACTTTACCTGTTTTTAATCTTTATCAAGCGTTTCGAACACGGAATTATTGCTGAGGAACTCCGGCACAATGTCTTTCATTTTGGAAACGATGCGTTCGTTATCCTGTGTTTTAAACAGCTGGATCAATTCCGTGATAAACTGCTGCACTTCCCTGAATTCATACTCGCGCACCTTTCCGATCAGGATCTGGCGGTGGTGCGTGGGCAGGGCATTCTCCGAGCTTGCCAGCAGCTCCTCGTATAATTTCTCTCCGGGGCGCAGGCCGGTGTAGGTGATCTTAATGTCGGTATCCTCCTTCAACCCGGAGAGGCGGATCATTTTGCGGGCAAGGTCCACGATCTTCACCGATTTCCCCATATCGAACAAAAAGATCTCGCCGCCGCGGCCCATGCATCCGGCTTCCAATACCAGCTGGCAGGATTCGGGGATGGTCATGAAAAAGCGGGTGATTTCCGGATGGGTGATGGTTACCGGCCCCCCCTGCTCGATCTGTTTTTTAAAGCGCGGGATCACCGAGCCATTCGAGCCCAGGACGTTGCCGAAACGCGTGGTGATGAATTTGGTAGCGGCATGCTTACCGAGGCTCTGGATATATATTTCCGCGATCCGCTTCGAGGCCCCCATCACATTGGTTGGGTTCACCGCCTTGTCGGTGGAGATCATCACAAATTTCCCGACCTTAAATTCCACGGCGAGGTCGGCCACGATGCGGGTTCCAAGGATATTGGTATAAATGGACTCCGAAGGGTTGTTTTCCATCATGGGCACATGCTTGTAGGCAGCGGCATGAAACACAAGGTCGGGCTTAAAGGTATTGAACACATTGCGCATCCTTTCCTCATTGCGGATGTCGGCGATCACGACTTCATATTTACAGAAAATGGCTTTTTCGCTGAACTCCAGGTCGAGCTCATGGAGAGGACTTTCCGCCTGGTCGAGCAGGATCAGCAGAGAGGGGTTGTATTTGGCGCACTGCCTTGCCAGCTCGCTGCCGATAGAGCCGGCAGCGCCCGTAATTAAAATGGTCTTATGATTAAGCTGTTCGTTGATGAGGCGGTTATCGAGCTTGATCGGGTCGCGCTCCAGCAACTCCTCGATGTTAATGCTTTTGATCTGGTTGAAGCTCAGCTCCCCGTTGATCCACTTGGCTACAGGCGGCACGTTCAGCACTTTGACCCCGTACTGCAGGCAGTCGTCGATGATCTCGTTCTTTTTGGAAGGCGTGAGGTTCTGGATGCTGATGATCACCGAGTCCACATTGTTCTCTTTGATGAGATCGCCGAGCTTTGACGCCGGGTATACGAAAACCCCTTCGAGGCTGCGCCCTTTCTTCTTTTCATCATCGTCGATAAAGCCTACGACCTTGTAGCGGATGGCGGCATCGCGGTCGAGCGTGCGCTTGGTGATAATGCCCGATTCGCCGGCTCCGTAGATGATCACCTGGATCTTTTCCTTTTCAGGATTTTTATTCTCGAAGTAAACGGCCTTTACCGCCAGCCGCGAGCTGATCATCAGGAATAAGGTGACAAGCGCGTCGATAACGATGATGGCCGTAGGGATCACAAAATAGCCCAGGGTATAGAGCGTGATCATATTCACGAGGAAGATGACAAAGCTCCCTGAAACCACCACCTTGAAGATGCGCATGGCATCGCTCGATCCGGTATAGCGCACCACGCCTTTGTAGGTCTTGGAGATGATAAAGGACACGAGGCGCACCACCACCACCAGCACGTAATCGTAAGGAAGATTCTTGAGGTCTTCGGGTGGAATGGATTTAAAATTGAAGCGTAGAAAAAAGGCCAGGGTCAGCGAAAAGATGCAGACGATCAGATCAATGATGAGAATTGACCATCTTGGTAAATTGTATTTCCAGAAGAACGCCAGAAGCCTGTACATACGTGTAAAAATACAGTTTTAAAAAGAATGTACCAAGCTAAAAAACAGCCAATAATTCGCTGAATACCCTAACAAAAGAAGAGTTGCCGGCATTAAAAAAATTGTAACTTTAATCCGCATGGAATATGATCCCGAAGACTTCCTGACAGAACAGCTTTACCGCATCTTCAGCCGCTATCCTTTTCCGGCGGGCATGGAGGGCTGCCCCTGCTGTGTTTCTGATGAGCATCTCCGGCTGCTCCGCTCAAAGCCTTTGCGGCAGCTGGGCGATCATGAGCTTTCGCGCTATGCCTTCAAGGCCATGACTACCTGGGGGACGGAAGAGGATTTTAAATATTACCTGCCCCGCCTCATGGAGCTGTATGTGTCGGGACGCGATAATTTCGATGCCCGCCTCCTCATGGATAAGCTCAGCTATGGCAAGTGGCACACATGGCCTGCCGATGAGCAGGAAGCCATCGTGGCTTATCTGCTAAACTGGTGGAAGGGATTTGCCAATGATTTTTCGTTTGACCTTGACACGATCAACCGGCTTTATAGCTTAATTGGTCATGAAGATGTTCTGCTGGAAGCATTTAGCGTAGGTATCCATAGCGCAAACTTCCGGAGCTTCATTGATTTTGTTTATACCAATTACCACGATCGTGAGCTCTGGCTGCTGAGAAGCTGGATCGATTCCAAACAGGAGCTGATGGAAGAAGCCTTTTTTCATTACGATCAGACAGACCCTGCCTTTGCCCGGAAAATTTCGGACACACTGTATATCATGGATCACTCCTGATGTTGCGGATCAGAACAGAATCTGAGTTGTAAATAGCCCACGTCACGCTATAGCGTAAGCAATAAAGGCGCTTAGAACAAATTGATCTGTGAGAAAGCCTGTGATTTCTTTTTTGTTCCCTATTCTTTGCGATGTTACTATGTGGTTAAAAAAATAGCTCGCAGATAAGGGTGATCAGCTCAAGTTGTGGTTCAATGAACCGCAAAGAGCGCGGAGAAGGTCTGACGCGGAGGACGCAGAGATGATACACGGATCGGTGTCACGACACGTCGCGATGTGGTTAAAAAAGATTACTTCTGACTAATACTGCAGATACGGCAGGATCAGCGCCAGCTTCTCTGCGGGGATTACGCCAAGTCCTGAAAGATCGGCTTCCGTTAATTTGCCATGCTTGCTCCTGAAATTGACAATGGCCTGCGCCATCTGAAAGTTGAAATAGGGATGTTTTCTCAAAGAGTTAAGATCGATCGCATTGATCGGAATTTTTATGAGCTGGCTTTTATCGATGATGACCTGCGCTGCCAGGGTCGCATAGGTGCTGTCGCTCATACCATATATTTCCTTCAGCTGCTCTACCGAGTGGAAGCCTCCGAGGAGCCTGCGGTATTTGAGGATGCGCTTCGTAAAACCCGGGCCAATACCTTTCAGGTCAACGATCGCCAGGCTGTCTGCCGCATTGAGCTCCAGCATGCTTTTAGGGAAGGCTTTTTTAGGATAGCTGTGTTTCGGGTATACCGTATCCCGGTGAAATGTGTGTTTACGCTCGGGGATCAGGACATAAGGTTCGAGCGCTGCATACAGCTGCTGCGACATGCCGTACAATTTTTTCAGATCCTGTGCGTTGTGGAATTTTCCGCCTTTATTCCGGAAATGGATCAGCGTAGCGCTCAGCTTCTCCGGGAAACCCAGGGCCCTGGCCTCTTCTGCCGACAGGGTGTTGGGGTTGAATACAAAGCGCTCCGGCTGTTTGTGCTCCGCCGGCTCTCCCGGTGTTTCAGGAATGCGATCCGCGGTGGCGGCATCGTGCTTCTCAGCCGCAACGGGCACCTCGGGCTCCGGAGCGGTTCTTTCTACCGGGTGCTGCCCGTCCAACAGCACAGGAAGAAAAAGCCGGAGCAGGACCACCAGCGCCAGAATGAAGCACAGCAGAAAGATTCCGTTGCGCTCCTGTTTGTTGAAATAAAAAAAGCCTGCCAGCCAGTTCCTAAACCGGGTTATGAGCATGGTTGTTTCGTTTAAATAAAAAATAAACCGGAACACCTAAAGCGATAATGAGCAGGCCCATGCCTGTATTGAAGGTTTTGTAAACGAGCAGATCGACACAGATGAGGCCCGTGATAAGGATGTATAAGGCCGGAATGACGGGGTAGCCGAAGGCTTTGTAAGGACGCTCGGCATCGGGCATTTTCCGGCGCAGCACAAATAAGCCAATGATGGTAATGATGTAGAACACCAGCGAGGAGAAGGTGCAATAGTCGAGCAGATCGCCATAGGAGCCGCTTAAGCACAGAACGGAGGCCCAGATGGCCTGAAACACCAGGGCATTGGAAGGCACCTGGAACTTATTGAGCTTCGCCGCCTTTTTAAAGAACAGCCCTTCCCGGGCCATCGACTGGAATAAGCGCGAGCCCGACAGGATCAGGCCGTTATTGCACCCGAATGTGGAAACCATAATAAGAGCGGCCATCATGTATTTGGCGGTGTCACCGAAGATGGTAGACAGGGCGGCGGCTCCTACCCGGTCGTATTGCGCGTACATAATACCCTGCTGCATCACGTCATCCGTGCCCGGCGCTCCTGCCAGAGGCAATAAGCACAGATAAGCCACATTGGCCAGCACGTAGATCACCGTCACGATGCACACGCCGAAGAACAATCCCAGAGGAATATTCTTTTTCGGATTTTCGACCTCACCCGCTATAAAGGTCACATTGTTCCAGGCATCGCTGCTGAACAGGGAGCCGATCATGGCAACACCCAGCACAGTTGCCAGGGTCAGTCCGGAAATGTCTTCAGAAAAAGTGCCGACAGGGCTTCCGCTTTTCAGGACAGGCAGCTCCCGCTTTGCATCCCAGGCAGTAGCCATATTATCCGAAAACACATTACTTTGAAAACCGTAATAAACACCAACAATGATGAGCGTGAACAAGGCTATGAGCTTGGCCGAGGTAAAGATGCGCTGGATGGCTTTCCCGTTCTCGATGCCACGGCTGTTGATGAAGGTGAGCAGGGCGATGATAAACATGGCGAGTAGCTGCGCGCTGGTAATTTTCAAGGGTCCCAGGGGAAGAATGACATTGCCTTCTTCAAAGAAAGGAATGAACACGCCGGTGAACTTGGCAAAAGCTACAGCCACCGCAGCGATCACCCCGGTTTGAATCACAAGGAACACTGTCCAGCCATACACAAAGGCGGTCAGGTCGCCGAAGGCTTTTTTGAGGTACACGAACTGCCCGCCAGCCTGCGGCATCATGCCCGCCAGCTCGCCATAGCTGAGCGCCGCAAATAAGGTGATTACCCCGGACAGCACCCAGGCCACCAAAAGCCAGCCCGCAGAGCCCAGGGAGCGCGCCATATCGGAGCTCACGATAAAGATCCCCGAACCTATCATGGAACCAGCCACCAGGAGCGTGGTATCTAAGAGGTTGAGGGATCTTTTCATGATGAATTAATCTTAGGTTATGCGGTATCCGCTAAGTTCGCCAAATCACAGGTGTAGAGGTTCCGGATCAGGCGCCGAACGACTGCCAAACCCGCCGTAGAAAGCCGCTTATTGCAGCTCCTTCTTCTCTAAATTGGAGTTACGCTTGCTGTACAGGAAGTACACGAGGATGCCTAATGTTCCCCAGATGATGAAAGCGATCCAGGTATCTTTGCGGACAAAGCACATCAGGAAGATATTGAAGGCCACCCCTAAGGTGCCTACCACATACACGGCAGGCGTTTTATAAGGGCGCTCCAGCTCCGGTTTTTTGTAGCGAAGGATCATCACCGCCACGCACACCATAGCAAAGGCCAGCAACGTTCCCATGCTGCACATCTCGCTCACCTTATCGATAGGCGTCAGGGAAGCCACCACCGAAACCACCAGGCCTACCAGGATGGTGCTTTTATAAGGCGTTTTAAATTTGGCATGCAGAGTTCCGAAGAGGCCTTTCGGCAGAAGGCCGTCCTTGGCCATGCCCAGGAAGATCCTTGTTTGCCCGAGCATCATCACCAGCATCACCGAAGTAAGGCCTGCCGTAGCAGCCAGCGTAATGATAAACACCGCCCAGGTGAGGCCTATGCCGGAGAAAGCCGAAGCCACCGGCGCCGCTTTGTCGAGCTGGTCGTATTTTACCATACCTGTCAATACCAGCGACACCAGGATATAAAGGATCGTACAGATCACCAGCGAGGCGATGATGGCGAAAGGCACGTCCTTCTTGGGATTGATGGCCTCGCCGGCCTGCGTGGAAACGGCGTCGAAGCCGATGTAGGCAAAGAACACAATGGTAGCGGCCGTGAGCACGCCTCCGAAGCCGAAGTTGAACTTGCCGGTAGCTGCGCCGTTGGCATCCAGTACAGCCACAGGATCAGGAATGAAGGGCGACCAGTTTTGCGTTTTGATAAAGAAAGCACCCACAATGATCACGAACAGCACGACGGCGATCTTCACGATCACGATCACGTTGTTTGTATTGGCGGCTTCCTTGATCCCTTTCACCAGGATATAGGTTACCAGCCAGGTAATGAGTAAAGCAGGCAGGTTGAAGGCAAAGCTCGGCGGATCAAGCCCCAGCTCCTTGCATTTCTCAGTGGCCGTGGCCAGGTCGTTGCAAAGCCAGATGGGGATATCGACGCGGAACAGGTGCAGCAGCTTCACAAAATAGCCGCTCCAGGCCACCGCAACAGTGGTGGCGCCCATCATGTATTCGAGAATGAGGTTCCAGCCGATGAACCAGGCGAACAGCTCGCCCACCGTTCCGTAGGCGTAAGCATAGGCGGAGCCCTCTACCGGCAATACGGAGGCAAACTCCGCGTAGCACAGGGAGGCGAACAGGCAGCCGATCCCGGCAATGACAAACGAAAGCGCAAGCGCCGGGCCCGCATAATCGTGGGCGGCAATACCGGTAAGTGTAAAGATACCGCCGCCAATGATGGCACCGATGCCCAGCGACGTGAGGCCCCATTTGGTTAATACGCGTTTCAAATCATTTTTTTTCATATCCGCCTCAAAGGCAGACACAGGCTTTATTCTCCAAACAGACATATAAGATCTTTATTAATTAATGTTAAATGATAGATAATCCAAATATATCTTTTTTTTAATAAAAGCCATTATCCGTTGAAATAAATAATGAAACTGCTAACTACTTAAGCAGAATGATGTTGGCTAAATACGATATGTTTTATTTTTTGGGCGCCTGACGGGCTGCGTCAGGCTCCGCTATCGCTGCGGTTCTTTGCTGTCACGATGCATCGTGACAGCAAAGGAACCAGGCCTTTTGCATCCCGGGCGCAGACCGCCCCGGGATCACTGTTGCTTTCGGAAACCGGGTCCCGTTCGTGTTTGAAAAAGATCCCGCAAGCCTGCGGGATTAATTCGACCAGCGATTTCCGATGCGGCTACGCCTTTCGGAAACCCGGTCTCATTAAAAAACTGTAAATTAGGGCCGTGGAAAATTTTGATACTGAAGAACAGGCAAATCGCCCCGCCATTCTCCCCAAGCCGGTTTTAGTGCAGGACAAGCAAAACTGGATCCGTAAATCGCTGATCAGCCTGGTCATCTATGGCTTCCTGTTTTTTGCCATTTTCTCGAAAGACCTGATGTACATTGCCGCCGTGCTGGTGGTATTGCTCATCCACGAGTTCGGGCATTTCTTTGCCATGAAGGCCTTCCGGTATACCAACGTCAAATTATTCATCCTGCCCCTGCTTGGCGCTTACGTGAGCGGGAAGAAACCGGTGGTATCGCAATGGCAGATGGCCGTGATCATTCTCGCAGGGCCGGTGCCCGGTATCATCATCGGTTTCCTGCTGCTGTTGTACAACGCTTCCCACCCTAACGAAAAGCTCGAGATGCTGGGCAATATTTTCCTGTACCTCAACGCCATCAACCTGCTGCCCTTCATTCCCCTCGATGGCGGACGCCTGCTGGAAACCCTGTTCCTCAACCAGAACCACATCCTTCGCCTCGTGTTCTCCTCTATCTCCATTATCTGCACCCTGCTGCTGGCGATCATGGCCCAAAGCATCCTGCTCCTGGTGATCCCCGCCTCCCTGATCTTCGACATGATCATGGAGATCAAGAATCACCGCATCCGCGAATTCCTGAAGCAGGAGAACATCAATTACATCATCGATTACAACGACCTTCCGGATGCCCATTACTGGACTATCCGCGACGCCATCATCCTGTCCTTCAGCAAACGCTACGCAGGCGTTACGGCAGGCCTGCACCAATACAGCCCCGTCGAAGGCAGCCTGATCCAGCATGTGATCGCCGTTCTCAAAACCCCTTTCATCAAAGACATTTCCGCCTTCGGAAAGATCCTGGTGCTCCTTCTGTACCTTGTCTTCTTTATTGTTTTACCGGTGATGGCCCTGCTGATCACGCAACTCCACGCCGGCTAATTGAAAGCAGTCATCCGCTTTTTCTTTGCCTGCAGCGTTTTCTGTGCCAGCGCACAGAATGCCGACATTGATATCCTCGCCGATATCAACGCCCGCCACCATCCGCAATGGGATAAAGGTATGGACTATACCTCGTCCTCGGTATATCCCGCTATGGCCGTGGTGCCGGGAAGCATGCTCATCACCGGCCTCGCTACCCGCAACAAAGAGCTTCAGCGCAGCGCGGTGAAAACCTGCATCGGCCTCGGCATCAATACGCTGATCACTACAGGCTTAAAATATGGCGTCAACAGGCCAAGGCCTTACGAAACCTATCCTGACCTCGTGATCAGGCGTACCTCCACGGGGCCTTACTCCTTTCCATCAGGTCATACCTCCTATGCATTTTCATTGGCCACCTCCGCCACACTCGCCACCAAAAAATGGTACGTGGCTGTGCCCTGCTACCTGTATGCCGGCACAGTGGGCTATTCGCGTATGCGCCTGGGAGCACACTACCCGAGCGATGTGCTCAGCGGCGCCCTGATCGGCATCGGCTCTTCCTGGCTGGTATGGAAGCTCGACAAATGGATGAACCGGCCAAAGCCTGCGGCAGTCAGAGCTGAGTAGCTTTGTTAATTTATGTTTATTGTCAAGAACCATCTATTAAAAAAAGTGTATTTTTACTTCATACCCTGATTTACATGAAACACGCCCTGTATATTTTTTTAGTGCTTTGCTCGGCCTCAGTATTCGCCCAAACCAAAACAGACAAGGAGCCGGCTCCCGAAAAATACCTGCAGATCTCGGGTGTGGTGCTCGACGACAGCTTACAGCCGCTTCCCTTCGTGTCTATCATGCTCAAGGGGACAAGGCATGGCACCGTCAGCGATTACTACGGCTTCTTTACCCTGGTGGCAAGGCCGGGCGATGAGATGCAGTTTTTTTCCGTAAATCATAAGAGCAAGGTCTACGATCTGTCGGACACGCTTACGGGCAAGCATTATTCCATTATCCAGATCCTCACGAAAGATACCATCCAGCTTCCTTCTGTCAGCGTTTATCCCTGGCCGAGCAAGGAGCAGTTCAAGCGCGCCATCCTTAACCTCGACCTCAGCGACAGCGACATCGAGCGGGCCTATAAGAACATGGACAATGAGGACATCCGGGAATCCATCAAAGGCGGCTCTATGGACGCCGCTGCCAACTACCGCGTGCGCATGCAGCAGCAATATACCCGGCTTTACCAGGCCGGCCAATACCCGAGCGTAAGCCTTCTCAATCCCGTGGCCTGGGCGCAGTTCATCGATGCCTGGCGAAAAGGCAAGCTGAAGATCAAGTAGAAGGGGCAACTCCCTGCAGTCCAACATGGCATCTGCCTTTCAGACCTAAGGCCTTTTATGCTGTAACGAACGTACGCTTGTTACAAGTCCCGCATTTTCCCGGTTAAAAAATTGGAGGCATACTGCATTGTTTCTAATTTTAATATACCCAACCGGATGTTTATGCTCAGAGTCTTCTATTGCTTTTTGATCATGCTCGTTTCACTATCGGGCTTTTCGCAGTCATACTGGGCTTACGTTGCCGGCAGTATAAAACAGGATGAAGCCATGGATATTTGCCACGATCCCGGCGGCAATATTATTACAGTGGGCTATTTTTGCGGGCAGACCGTTTTTTCCTATGCTGCTAACATCAGCGAACCTCTATTCCAACAAGCCCTGCAGCGACGGCACTTACTTTTATCTGGCGGAGATTACCAGCATCAGCGGCGAACATCAGCTACTACGGGGCTTTATCACCCTGGTCAGGTAAACCACACAAGCAGGTAATCCGATTCTCCCACTGCATCCGGCGTTTGCAGATTCTTTCTGAACATGTAAGATTTTTTCAATCAAATTTTACATTGTGCGGCAAATAACTTAACTTAGGATAAAATTGCCCCTGCATGCGGATACTTCTGTGTACATTCATTCTGCTTTTAGCCTGTTCAAACCTTTTTCCGCAGAATTTCTGGGTGTATGGCGCAGGCAGCATCAAGGAGGATGAAGCCATGGACCTTTGCCATGATAACAATGGCGACATCGTTTCCGCCGGCTATTTTTCGGGGCAAACCGTTTTTGCCGGCAGCCTTACGCTCAACACTTCCGGCTCAGGGGTTTCCGACATCTTTGTTTTAAAATCCACGGCGGCTGGCCAGGTCTTATGGGCCAAAAAAGCCGGCGGCATCGGGTCCGACAAAGCGCTTTCGTTGGCTGCCGATGCGTCGGGAAACATTTACGTAACGGGCTTTTACTACGGCAGCGCCACCTTCGGCTCCATCACCCTCAACTCGGTGAGCGGCACGCAGGACGGCTTTATCGCCAAGCTGGATGCCAGCGGCAATTTTTTGTGGGCCAGCTCCTTCGGCGGCAGCTTATCGGAACAGGGAAACGGCATCACGATCGACAATGCCGGGAATCCTATTGTGACCGGGCAATTCCAGGGCGCCGCCACTTTCGGCAGCACCGTGCTGACCAGCGCTGTAAACCCCATTACTGGCCTGCCCTCGTCGGATGTGTTTATTGCCAAGTATACGCCGGCCGGGCTTGTCAGCTGGGTGAGGCAGGGCAAAGCGAAGTACGACGACCGCGGGCTTGATATCGTAACGGATGCCTCCAACAACGTTTATGTATGCGGGCAGTTCTCCGACACGATCACCTTCCAGAACACCTATGCCAATACGATCATGAACGCCGCCTTCCTGGTCAAATACAATGCTGCCGGGCAGGAGCAGTGGTTCCGGAAGATGGCGGGCGTCTTATGCCTTTCG
>Ga0233425_10004205_pt1 | contig 24550 bp, 19 predicted proteins | sample Watercolumn_Towu_2_FD_181712 | JGI IMG/M metagenome (GOLD analysis project Ga0233425, IMG submission 181712) | Freshwater microbial communities from Lake Towuti, South Sulawesi, Indonesia - Watercolumn_Towuti2014_140_MG | ecosystem: Environmental > Aquatic > Freshwater > Lake | place... | reverse complement strand
ACCGACTCGTCGTAGTGGTGGTGCCGATGATTCTGGTTTTGATTCCCGGATTGAAGAGCATTCCGGCCATCTTCAACTGGCGGATCCGAATGCGTATCCTGCGTTGGTACCGTGCCCTCCTTTTTCTGGAGGGTGAATTAACCGCAACTATCCCGCCCGAAAAATTGACGGAACTGCTGGGGAGCATCAATCATATTGAAGAGGAAGTAAACAAAATGAAGATCCCGGCTTCTTTTGGGGATCAATTCTATTCCCTCAGAAGCCATATCGCCATTGTCCGTAATCGTTTGATGAATGCCAACGCCGAAATAGCTGACACAGGCAAGTAAAACACGGCAGGTGAAAAAAAGGGGGCCCTGATGGAAAAAATTGCCGCGATCTATCAAAACCGCATGCGCCCGCACAGCCGAAAAATCGTCGTCGGCCTGATCATCTTTTTTGTGCTCTTCACTATAATCGGATTCTTTGCCGTCCCGCCTATCCTGAAATCCATCCTCATCCGTCAACTTTCTGAAAGTATTCATCGTCAGGTGACTATTAGGGAGATTAAAGTCAACCCCTATTCCCTTTCTGTAACCATTAAAGGGTTATTGGTGAAGGAACGAAAAAGTACCGCCGCCTTCCTCGCCTGTGAGGAGATATACATAAACCTGGGGACTTTATCCGCTCTGCGGCTGGCTCCGGTCCTCAAGGAAATCCATTTGACCAAACCCTATGTTAGGATCATCCGCAACCAGGACTTCTCCTATAATTTTTCCGATTTACTGGAATCGCCACCCAATAAGCCCCAAACAGGTCTCCCGAAATTCGCCTTGAATAACATCCGCCTTACGGACGGAAACATTGATTTTGATGACCATCCCAAACAAACCAAACATTCGGTCAGGGAGCTAAAAATAGGGATACCCTTCTTTTCGACCATCCCTTCGGACGTCCAACGCTATGTGCAGCCTCATCTCTCGGCTAAGATAAACGGAGCCCTTTACACCCTCGATGGGAAATCAAAACCCTTCGCCGATTCCCATGAAACCTCCTTTGACATCCAGATCAAAGACCTAAACTTGCCTGAATATCTACCCTATGTTCCCCTGAAAATGAATCTCCAAGTCCTTTCGGCCGTACTGGATACTCAAGGGAAAATAACGTTCATCGAAACCAAAAAAAAGGAGCCCTCTCTAACCGTCAGCGGGGTGGTCTCGCTGAAAAATATAGCCTTAGCGGATTTGCGAAACTCCCGCTTTTTGACCCTCCCCCTCTTTGAGGCCGCCCTGGCCCCTTCGGAACCTTTATTAAAAAAGATTCATCTGTCCAAAGTCTCCCTTGCTTCCCCGCAAGTAGTGATTCGGCGTGATGAAAAAGGTGCGCTCAACACTCAGAACCTCTTTCCGGATACAAGTCGGGGACGCCCTGAACCCCAAAAAACGGAGTCCTCTTCGCCCTTACTGTTCAATATCGATGAACTATCCATAACCGCGGGGCAAGTCACTTTTTCAGATCTTTATAAAGACCGCCCCTTCAAAACAGTGGTCGATTCCATCGAAGCAAAAGTCGATCATTTCAGCACCGCTAAAGGGCAGAAAGGAAATTACAGCCTGACCTTCAAGACGGAAGCCAAGGAGACCGTCAAATCGGAGGGCGGCTTTTCCCTGGATCCCCTGAGTTCGGATGGTAAAGTGGAAGTTCAGGGTGTGTCCCTGAACAAATACAGCCCCTATTATAAAGATAAGCTTCTTTTTACCATCGAAGAGGGCCGCCTGGATCTTTCCTCCAATTTCAATTTTGCTAAAAGTGAAAAGGATGGCCAATTTAGTCTCTCAGGCCTATCCGTCGGACTCCAGGCCCTTCGTCTTCGGAAAAACGGGGAGAATAATGATTTTGTCCGCATCCCTGCTTTGTCTATAAAAGACACCAATCTGGATTTAGGGAAGAATTCATTACAAGTCGGCATCGTCAATACGGATAAGGGCGAGATCACCATCAAACGCTCTCGCAACGGAGACCTGAATCTGCTGAACCTTTTCCCCAAGACCCCAGCCCCTTCGGAGGCCACCAAAGCATCAACGAATCAAGTAAATTCCGCTCCACCCGCCAAACCCTGGCTGATCACCTTGCGACAACTGGGGCTGGATAATTACCTCGTCAGGGTGGAGGATCAAACCACAGCGGTGCCGCAAAAATTTAATCTCCAGAATCTTAAAATCAAAGGGGAGAATATTTCCACCGCCAAAAACAGCCGGGGGAAGATTGCCTCCTCGCTGGTGTTCAACGAGAAAGGTTCACTTTCGGCCGCCGGGACCTTTGGCCTGGAGCCGTTCTCAGCCGATATCCGCACCGAAGTCAAGGGAATTGAATTCTCCTCCTTCCAGGGGTATTTCGCCAAAAAACTCAAAGCCACCCTCACCGGCGGGGCGGTTTCCACTACCGGCAGACTCTTCTTGTCTTCCACCGAAAAAGAAGGGCTGAAGACTTCTTATAAAGGAGAGGCCGCTATATCCAATTTTTCGGCCATTGATAAGTTGACCGGGAATGATCTGCTCGATTTTCAAAATCTTTCTTTTAATGAAATCGATTTAGGTTTCTCGCCTTTTTCTTTATCCGTCAAAGGGGTATCACTGAATGATTTTTATGCCTATGTGCGCGTCAGCCCCGAAGGAAAAATTAATTTTCAAGAAATCATGGTCGCCGAGACGTCAAAGGACGGGACGCCGCCGCCCTCTCCGGCCAAAGCTGGGGCCTCCCCTCCTGAGGACAAATCCGCCAAGAACATCAAAATAGACAAAGTTACTTTGCAGAACGGCAAGCTGGAATTTGTCGACACCTACGTCAAACCGGAATTCAGCACCATCCTGACTGAAATTGTCGGAAGGGTTTCAGGACTCTCTTCGGAGCTGGACACTACGGCCGACGTACAGCTCTATGCCAAACAAAATGAGTATGCCCCTCTGGAGATCTCCGGAAAAATTAACCCATTAAGTAAAGACCTTTTTATTGACCTGAAGGCGCGGATAAAAGACCTGGACCTCAGCCAGGCCACCCCCTACTCGGGCCGCTATGCCGGATACACCATTGAAAAAGGTATGCTCAATTTTGAGGCCCAATACTCGATCAATAATGGAAAATTGGAATCTCAAAACATTATCCACCTTGATCAGTTCACCTTCGGTGAAAAGGTGGACAGCCCCCAAGCCACCAAACTGCCCGTCCGTTTGGCCGTGGCCCTTTTAAAGGATCGGAAAGGCGTGATCAAGCTCGACCTTCCGGTAACCGGAAGCCTGGATGATCCTAAATTCAGTGTCTGGAAAATTGTCGTTCAAATTATCGTCAATCTGATCACCAAAGCGGCCACCTCCCCCTTCGCCCTTCTTGGGTCCATCTTCGGAGGGTCCGGGGAGGAAATGAGTTATCTTGAATTCGACTACGGCAGTCCGGTTGTCTCTGCCGCCGGGCTTAAGAAACTCGATTCCATTACCAAGGCCCTTGAGGATCGCCCGTCCCTGCACATCGACATCGAAGGGCATGTGGATAAGGAAAGAGACAAGGACAGCTTACGTCGCTTTCTCTTTGATCGGAAAATAAAAGTCCAAAAGCAAAATGAAATGGCCCGGAAAGGGACATCCGTAATTCCAATTAACGAAATAAAAATCGATCCCGCCGAATATCCTCGTTACTTAAAAATGGCTTATAGAAAGGAAAAATTTCCAAAACCGAAAAATCTGGTCGGCCTTTCCAAAGATCTGCCGGTGCCGGAAATGGAAAAATTGATGCTGGCCAATATCGAGGTGAGCGAAAGTGATCTGCGGACCCTGGCCTCCCAGCGGGCCAGGGAGGTCAAAGAAGCCATCCTCAATTCCAAACGGGTTGATCCTCATCGGGTCTTTATTGTCGAACCCAAGACCCTGGAGCCGGAAAAGAAAACTAAAATGAAGGACAGCCGGGTGGATTTTAAATTGAAATAGTCCGGAGCGCTTTCTTCGTTCCGGCCTTCAACCGGCTTTCGTAAGGGAAGTACGTTAAATCCCCTCCAGCAAAACCGGGAGGCATTTAAACCCTTCAATCATTTCCGCGATAAGGCCCGGGCATACGTTAAGACCGCTTCGACATAATGATCGCAGCGATTATAGGCAAAAAGGGCTTCCTTTTTACTGGCCGGGTCATCCTGGGACCAGCCAAACGCCTTTAAATAATTAGCCATACTGGCTAAGGCATCGGGCAGGTTATCGAGATCGATCACTCCGTCTCCGTTGCCGTCAACACCATATTTAACATAAGAAGAAGGGATGAATTGAGGTATGCCGAAAGCCCCGGCCCAGGACCCTTTAATCATAAGAGGGTCCTTTTGTTGCTCCCGGCAAAACCGGAGGAGATGACCGAGTTCTTCTTCGGCCCAAGCGGAGCGACGGTTTTCGATTAAGGCCATGGTCAAGAGGGTGTTGAAAATGAGGTGTTTCCCCACGTATCGTCCGAAGTTGGTTTCGATCCGCAGGATAGCCACCAATACCTCGGCATTTACTCCGTAATCGTTTTGGATCTTGCCAAGGATTCGCTTCTGGGTAACAATCAAATTTCTCCCCATTTTTAATGATTTTTTGGTCAGCAACCCGAAGCGGCGTCCGGTATAATTAAGTCCCTTTCCCTGTCTATAAACATTCTCCGGGTAAAGGGTAACCCGGCTGTCCGAAAAAACCCGAAGGAGGTAATCTTCTGAAAGCCCCCGGGTCTTCAACCGCTCCAATAATTCCTCTTGCTTTTCCTTGACGGCCGGGTCCTCCAACCCGGTTGAAGCCGATGAAATTCCGGCCTGGAAGAAAAGGAATAAAATCATAAAAAAATTGGTTAAAAAAAATTTTCTCATCGGCTAAGCTTTCGGCTTCTCTTAAGCTATTAATCAGGCAATTAAATACTTAAAGATGGAGTCGGGGGGTCTTGTTTTTGCTGTTGTCCAAAGGTTACCCAGTGGGAAACCGGGAACCGCTCCGAAGGAGTGGGACTGAGCAGGGCTTCTTGCGAAGAGAATCCGGCTCCAATCGCTAAGTTGTTTCGGAGCAGGGCATTCACCTGAGCCAGTTTCCCGCTTGGGTGTAGGCCTGCTTTTGAAGCAAAGCTTAATATTGGCCCGGCAAAGAAGCTCCGGAGTAGTGGACAACTTTAAAAACAAGACCCCCTGACTCCTAACGTTAGACCTTAATTTATTTTAGATATTTAATTGCCGGAGTAATAATTACCCAGAAATAGACCCTAGGAGGAATGCTGTCAAGGATTTTTCCTGGAATAGCTTCAGGCGATCAAGCCGGAAACTTTACATTTTTCTATTGACTAATTATGACCACATGGTCATAATGCCGCCATGAAAAATTCCCTCCCCCTCATCCAGGTTCAAGCCACTTTTCTTAATCTTCCCGAAGAGAAAAAGACCCGCATCCTGGATACGGCCATCCATGAGTTTGCTGAAAAGGGCTACGGAGCGGCCTCCATCAACAGCATGGTCAACCGCCTGGGGATTTCCAAAGGATCAATTTTCCAATACTTTAACAATAAGAAAAGCTTATATTTTTACGTCTTCGATTATGCGGTTGGATTAGTCCGCCGGACCCTGGTTCAGGTCAAAGAAGATACGGAGAATGAAGAAGTCTTTGAACGAATCCGCAAATCCCTTCTGACAGGGATAGAATTCATTCAAAAACATCCTTATATTTATCGTATCTATTTAAACCTTCAACTTGGAGAGGAAACCCCATTCCGAACGGAACTAATTCAAAAAATTCGCCTATTTTCAGCAGAATATTTAAGCTCTTTATTAAAACAGGGCATTGAGCGTCGAGAAATATCGAATAAAATATCCGTTAACCAGGCCGTTTTTTTATTAGATGCCGTTTTGGACCGCTTTTTACTGGCTCATACCGTCCCCTATCTCTCCTGGGAAGACAAACTATATAAGGCCTCAAAGAAAACGATTGAAGAGTGGGCTAAGGGGTTAACCGATTTATTGCGCGGGGGACTACAGGGATGAATCTTATAATGAAAGGATTCAAGGGGCCAGGTGGTCCAGGATTCGAGTGAAAGACTAGCCGTAAAACCCTTGAACCCAAACTAACAAATGACCAAATGGTCACCAGAGGAACCTATGTTTGCTGAAATTAGAGATCCCCAGTTACAAACCATCGGCCAAAAAATTTTAAACCAAGAACGCCTCAACCTGGAAGACGGTCTGGCCCTTTACGGCACCTTTGATCTCCTGGGCCTGGGGATGCTGGCCAACTATGTCCGGGAGCGGAAAAACGGCAATCAGGCCTTTTATATCATCAATCAGCATATAAATTATTCCAATATCTGTCTTAACCGCTGCCGCTTTTGCGCCTTCGGCAAAGACGCCGGGGACCCCCTGGCCTATGAAATGAGCCTGGAAGATATCGAAGCCAAAGTCAGGGAGCGGATCAATGATCCCATCAGTGAGGTCCATATCGTCGGAGGGATTCACCCCACCCTCCCCTTCTCCTATTATCTGGATATGCTGCGGAAGGTTAAGGCCCTCCGTCCCCAAGTCCACATCCAGGCCTTTACGGCCGTAGAAATCGCCCATCTGGCCCAATTGGCCGGCAAGTCCGTAGAGGAAACCCTTTCTGTTTTAGCCGAGGCCGGATTGGGCTCCTTACCCGGCGGAGGAGCCGAGGTTTTCAGCTCCCGCATCCGCGAGTCCCTATGCGCCAAAAAACTTCCCTCGGCCGATTGGCTTGGGGTCTGCAAGACCGCCCATCGTCTGGGGATTCACACCAATGCCACCATGCTTTACGGCCATCTGGAAACCCCGGAGGAGCGGGTCAATCACCTTTTGGCCCTGAGAGAAGCCCAGGATGAGACCGGGGGATTTTTAACTTTTATCCCTCTGGCTTTTCATCCTAAAAATACCGAACTGGAAGACCTCTCCGGGACCACCGGACTGGATGATCTGAAGAATATCGCCGTCTCCCGATTGATGCTGGACAACTTCCCGCACATCAAATCCTTCTGGATCATGATCGGGCCCAAGATGGCCCAGATCTCCCTTTCCTTCGGGGCCGATGACATCGACGGTACGGTCATTGAAGAACGGATCACCCACATGGCCGGGGCGGAAACCGCCCAAGCCATGACCCGCGAGGAACTTCTTCATTTGATTCGCGAAGCCGGCCGGGAGCCGGTGGAGAGGGATACGTTGTATAATAAAATACCGGTTAAAGGTTGAAGGGATAAGTTAATCGGTAAAACGCAAAATTTTATTCTCGTCATTCCGAATATAGTTATGCATCTGTTTATTATAAATTTCATTTCAAGCTTTGACTGCAAGGCCTTACGCTTATTTTAGAAAAATTTATGCGCATAAATTTTCAACAGGCCCTGGATTGGTATCATAAAGACCTGCTTCAATTAGGACAGGCGGCTCATCAAACCAGGCTGGAGGTACATCCGGAGCCGGTGGTCACCTATGTGATCGATCGTAATATCAACTATACCAATGTCTGTCTGTCCGGATGCCGATTCTGCGCCTTTTATCAATCAGTCGATTCACCTGATGCTTACCTCCTTTCCCATGATGAACTGGGCCGGAAAATCAGCGAAACCATAGAATTAGGCGGAACGCAAATCCTGATGCAGGGAGGGATGCATCCCCGGCTTTCATTCGATTATTATGTCGATCTGCTGCGTTGGATAAAAGTGAATTTTCCCATCCATATTCACGGTTTTTCACCTCCGGAGATTTTGCACATGGCCAAAATTTCCGGAAAGTCCTTAAAGGAAGTGATTACCGCCCTGAAGGATGCCGGTCTGGATTCCATTCCCGGCGGAGGGGCCGAGATCCTTTCAGAGCGTGTCCGGCAAGATATTTCTCCGAAAAAGGGATCGGCCGCCGATTGGCTGAAGGTCATGGAAACGGCCCATAATCTCGGGCTGCGAACCACCGCCACCATGATGTTCGGACACATCGAAACCCTAGAAGAACGGCTGGAGCATTTATTCGCCATTCGGGATCTTCAGGATCGCACAAGAGGTTTCACAGCCTTCATTCCCTGGACCTTTCAACCCGGCAATACGGACCTCCGCCTAACGGAAGTCAAAGGGGTGGCCTATCTGCGGATGCTGGCCTTATCCCGTCTGGTCTTGGACAATATTCCTAATATTCAGGCCTCCTGGGTCACTCAAGGCCCCAAAGTGGCCCAAGTAGCCCTCTTTTTCGGGGCCAATGATTTAGGCAGTACGATGATCGAGGAAAATGTGGTCGCCGCTACCGGCGTTTCCCACCGAATGTCCTTAAACGAGATGAGAAATTTGATAGAATCATCCGGCTATCATCCCTGTCAACGGGATACCTTTTACAATAGGATTGAAGCATCATGCCGGAAATAGCCATCATCGCCCGGGTGGGCGCTCATATTCCGCTATTATCTCAGGGTGCGAAAGAAGAAAAAGTATTTATCCAGGATACCCCTTTCGGCCAAAGTGCCCCTATTCATTTTCTCCATTACCAGGGCATCTCCTTCATCATCCTCTCCCGTCATGGAGAAGAGAAATACAGCTTGGCCGCCCCGTTTGTCAATGATCGGGCCAATATCTGGGCCTTGAAGGAATGCGGAGTCCGTCGTATCCTCTCCTGGTCGGCACCGGGGTCCCTGAACCCGGCCATCGCCCCTGGAGATCTTGTCCTGGTTGATGACCTGATCGATGAGACCCGATCCGGCCCGGGGACTTTTTTTGTGGGAAAAGGAATCGGGGTCATCCGTCAAAGCCCCACTTTTTGTCCGGACCTCAGAACAACGATGGCCCAGGTCCTGGAGAAAAAACCTTTCTCCATCCATCACCACGGCGTCTATGTATCGGTTGAAGGTCCCCGTTTGGAGACGTCCGCTGAAATAAAAAAATATAGAATGTTCGGCGGGGACCTGATCGGCATGAATCTGGCCCCGGAGACCTTTCTGGCCCGGGAACTGGAAATGTGCTATGGGGCCATGTGCTATGCCGTTAATTTTGCCGAGGGGATGCTGGACCGCCCTTATCAGCCCGGTGTGCTTTTCGAGGGTCTCTCTACGCCTGAGGAAATCGCTCAAGTAAAAGCCATAGAGGATGCCTTTCCGGAAGTGCTCTTGGCCATCCTGCCCAAGGTTCAGGAAAGTACGCCGAAATGTTTTTGTCAGGAATCGATGAGGCGCTATAAGGACCGGGGGGATATCGGCCCTGATTTTCGGACGTGGATTAAATAAATTGCCGATTTCGAATTTCGGATTGCGGAATAATTTTCGCCTAACGCCGAACGCTTAACGCCGAACGTTCAAAGGAGTCTTATGGCTTATTCTGACCTAAACACCTTTTTAGAAAAATTGGAAGACCTTGGGGAACTGGTGCGCATCAAAGAGCCACTTGATCCGTATCTGGAAATCTGCGAAGTCACCGACCGGGTCTGTAAGGCCGGTGGACCGGCCCTGCTCTTCGAAAACGTCAAAGGGAAAACCATCCCGGTGCTGACCAATCTTTTCGGCTCCACGAAAAGAATGTGCCTGGCTTTGGAGGTTGATCATCTGGATCAGGTGGGTGAAGAACTGACCGCCCTGCTCAAGACCGAGCCGCCCCGCACTCTTCGGCAGACCTTGAATCTGGTCCCCAAATTGAAACGCTTACGCAGCCTCTTCCCTAAAATAGTCAATCAGGCCCCCTGTCAAGAGGTCATTATAAAAGAAAATCCAGATCTGTCCCTTTATCCCGTCCTGACCACCTGGCCTCTGGATGCCGGTCCGTTCATTACCTTGCCTTTGGTTATTACCAAAGACCCGCACAGCGGTCGGCGTAATATCGGCATGTACCGCCTCCAGGTTTTTGACAACCGAACATTGGGTATGCACTGGCAGACCCATAAAGGCGGGGCCCAGCATTTCCGTCTAGCCGAGGCGTCCGGACAGGATTTACCGGTCGCCGTCGTCTTGGGACCGGACCCGGTCCTGACCTATGCGGCCACCGCCCCCCTTCCCGAAGAATTGGATGAATTGATGTTGGCCGGATTTCTCCGCCATGCCCCGGTCTCCTTAGTAAAATGCCAGACCGTTGACTTGGAAGTGCCGGCCAATGCCCAGATCGTCATTGAAGGTGTGGTCAAGGCCGGTGAACGCCGAAGGGAAGGTCCCTTCGGAGACCACACCGGCTATTATTCCCCGGCCGATGACTACCCGGTGATGCACATCACCTGTATCACACAAAGAAAAAACCCTATCTATCCTGCTACGGTAGTAGGAATTCCCCCGATGGAAGATGCCTATTTGGGCAAAGCCACGGAACGTATCTTTCTTCCCCTACTTCGCCAGACCCTGCCGGAAATTCGCGACATGCACCTGCCGGTAGCCGGGGCCTTCCATAACTTCGCCTTTGTCTCTCTGGATAAGCGTTATCCGGGCCATGCCAAGAAAGTGATGCAGGCCCTTTGGGGTTTAGGACAGATGATGTTTTCCAAATTTATTGTCGTTTTTGATCGGGAGGTGGATGTCCAGGACCTCAATCAGGTCGTCTGGCAATGGGGGGCCAATGTCGACCCCAAACGGGATATGGTCTTGGTGGAAGGTCCGGTGGATGCCTTGGACCATGCCTCACCCCTGGCCCACCTAGGCAGCAAGCTCGGATTTGACGCCACCACCAAATGGCCGGAAGAAGGGATCCTCCGGCCCTGGCCGGAAAAAATCAAGATGGACTCAAAAGTCAAAGAACGAATAGATCAGATTTGGCAAAAATTGGGAATTTAACATTGGGACAATAGACCTTAGACTATAGAATTCAGACTGAAAACCTGGTTCCCAAACAGACTTGGCGCATAACAGGTTTTCTTTCCCTAATGGAATCAAGCAAATCTTTTCTCTTAGGATTTATTTTGTAGTCTTCGGTCTTTTGTCTAAGGTCTTATGTCTCCTAATGTACCTCCCTGTCCCTTAAGTAACCGCCGATTATGAGAATTTTAATGAAAAAATTACTGTTAATTCTGGAACTGGTCAAATTTGAACACACCCTCTTTGCCCTTCCCTTCGCCTACATGGGGGCCTGGCTGGGAGCCGGCGGAACACCCCCTCTGCGCTCGGCCGGGTGGATCCTTCTGGCCATGATCGGGGCTCGGACAGCGGCCATGGCCTTTAACCGACTGGTCGATGCCCGAATAGATGCCAAAAACCCCCGCACCAGTACCCGTCCCATTCCCTCGGGTCGCATGAGTGCCTCTTTCGGATGGATGGTTTGGGGAACGGCCGTGGGGCTCTTTTTTCTGGCCGCTTATCAGTTAAACACCTTAACCCTGTTCCTTTCGCCTTTGGCCCTGTTTATCATCCATTTTTATTCCTACACGAAACGCTTTACTACAGCCTCCCATTTAATTCTGGGACTTTCCTTAGCCGTAGCCCCTGTCGGCGGGTGGATAGCCGTTACCGGGGTCTTCCCGGCGATCTCTCTCCTGCTGGGGGGCGGCGTCCTTTTCTGGGTGGCCGGGTTTGACTGTCTTTACGCCTGCCAGGATGAAACCTTCGATCGGACCCATGGGCTTCATTCCGTACCATGCCGTTGGGGAAGTGCGGCAGCCTTCCGGGCGGCCAGAATGTTCCATGTCCTGGCCTTTATCTTTTTTGCCCTCACCGGTTGGCTGGCCCATTTGGGGGCTTTTTATTTCGGGGGCTTGTGTTTGGTTTTTTTATTTTTGCTGATCGAACACCTGATTATTTCCCCTAAGGATCTCTCCCGACTCCAGATGTCTTTTTTTACCCTGAATGCCGCCGTGAGCCTGGTCCTTTTCCTGGCCACCTTCCTGGATTATAGATATTAAGGAGGATTAAACCTTGATCCGCATCGGCCATATTGATTTTATCAACATGATCCCTTTGGACATTTACCATTCCAACGGATTGGCCTGCACCAAAATCCAGGGCCCGCCGACCCTGATCAACGGCATGCTCTTAAAAGGGGAAGTGGATGTCGGGGTGATTTCCTTAGCCTTTTATCTTCAACACCAAAGAGACCTTTTACGCCTGGGGAGATTCGGTATCCTTTCCGATGGTCCTGTCCTCAGCGTTATGCTCTTCTCCAAAATCGATCTGGCTGAAGCCGCAGAAAAAGGAGTCTTGCAGGTATTTGAAACTCCCAAATCGGCTACCTCCGTTTTTTTGAACCGGCTTATCCTCCGCAAAGTCTACCGCCTTCATATCCAGGCAGTGGGGACTATGGAGGAGGCCGAGGCCGTCTTATTGATCGGCAACGATGCCCTGGTGGAAAGAATGAAAGAGGCCTGGCCCTATCAATACGACTTGGGAAAAGAATGGAAAAAATGGACCGGCCTTCCGATGGTTTTTGCCGTCCTGGCTACCAGCCGAGAAACGTTCCGAAGAAAAGAAGAAGAGCTCAAACGGTATGTGGAGATTTTAGAGGAAAATTATCATGATTCCATCCGGGATATAAATATGCTGGTGCAAAAGGCTAAAAGGATGGCCCCCTTGGCCGATGATCTCCTTCATAAATATTTTCAATGTCTGCAATATGAAATTGGCCCAAGAGAAGAAGAAGCGATAGTTTTGTTTGGAAACTATTGCACCGGCTTGGAGGTTTGAAAATAAAAACCCTCCACCCGGTACTTCGCACCTAGAAGGGGAAGTCTGAATGGAGGGGGAATTTATTTAGAATATCATGTCAGCGAGCCCTTTGGCCACCCTGACCTACAAATCTATTTTCGAACTAGGTCACCAATTTATTCTGCAGGGCATAGCGGATCATCTCGGCGTTATTTTTCATCTTCATCTTGTCCAGAATCCGGGTCCGGTAGGTGCTGATGGTCTTGATGCTCAAATCCAATTCTTCGGCAATATCCTTCAGCCTTTTCCCGGAAGCCAGTAGACAGAGGACCTGATACTCCCGGTCGGAGAGGTATTCATGGACCGACTTTTCCGAATCGAATTCCAGATCAATAGCCAATTTTTCCGCCAAAGTGGCGCTGATATATTTTCGGCCCTGGGACACTTTTCGGATGGCATTGATCAATTCTTCCGGAACACTTTCTTTGGTCAGGTAGCCGGCCGCACCGATCTTCAAAACCCGAACGGCATACTGATCTTCAGGATAGATGCTCAAGACCAGAACCGGGAGCTTCGGTTTTTTACTCCTTAGTTCGTGCAGGATATCCAATCCGTTTCTTCCTGGCATGGAGATATCCAATAAGACGACATCATAATCATTCTTTACCACTTTTTTTAGAACCTCTTGGCCGGTGGTGGCCTCATCCGCGACGGTCATATCCTTTACGTCCGAAAGGAGCTGCTTTAGACCCAAACGGACTACCGGATGGTCGTCTGCCACTAAAATTTTAATCATCTTTTTCCCTCCTGTTTAGCGAAAAATTTTAAAATCCACGGCAATCCATCCATCCGATTACCTATTTTTCTTACCCCCTGTACTCTACTTCCGATGAGAGTAACGCTTACAATAATATGGAAATATTCTTTTTGTCAAGTTTATTTCTTAACCAAATCACCTAACCTTCCGACAGAAAGATGCCTTGTTTGGATAACCTCTTTTTCCAAAATGAAGAGATGATAACCAATCTCACTTCTTCGTCTACAACCAGGCGATTTTCTTTGACATCAACGAACAGGTGTGTTAATTTATAACAAACGAAAAAGGCAAACCAGCTCGAAAGACTGGGACGCAAAGATGCAGACCCGACCTCAACCCGGTTGAAAGGGTGGCTGATCCGCCGCTTATGAACCAGACTACTTATAAAATAGACTCCCTTATTTTAAAACCGTTCCCCCAAAAGTCCAAACGACTTTCTTTGGTAACCCACTTCACTTATTTTAACCAAAAAGGATTTTCCCTTACCGAGCTAATCATTGTCATTGGCCTGACAAGCATTCTACTTTTAATCGCTGTCCCCAATATTGGTTCCCTGGTCGATAATTCTCGATTAAGAGGGGCAACCCGATTGGTCTGGGGGGACCTCCAGAATGCCAAAATGACGGCCATAAAGACCAATGGATCCATTACCGTCACCTTTAATACTTCCACTAATTACAGCTATTCTCAGGGAGGGGGCACCACCTTTGCCAGAGAGATGAGTACTGAATACCCGAATATAACGATAACCAATTCCGGTGGGAGCACTATTACCTTCAGTTCGACCGGAATGACCTCAAGTGCCACCATAACAGTACAAGGGACTTCGGGATCTAAAACAATATCCGTATACGGGACCGGCAGGGTGATTATAAATTGATGCACAACTTTATTGATAATAAAAAGGGCTTTTCCCTGGTAGAATTCATGATCGCCATCTCGATCCTGGCCATAGGATTACTGGCCCTGGTTGGTCTTCAATCTACCTCCATTCGAGGAAATGCCTCGTCAAAAAATAAAAATTCAGCCATTTTGTTGGCTGAAAAAAAGATGGAAGAACTGAAAAATACCGCTTTCACTTCCTTAAGCATTGGGACGACGAACGACCTCAACAATCCCTTGACCAGCAGCGATGGAAGCGGGGGAACTTTTAATCGATCCTGGACCATCCAGACCTATTCAGGGTCCGCCAATATGAAACAGATCACCGTTACCCTGTCCTGGACGGAGGGAGGGATACCCCATTCAACTTCTCTGGATACGGTGGTGGCCAACTAATATGATCGAAAAACACCACAATGAAAAGGGTTTCAGCCTGGTTGAACTCCTGATCGGCCTAATGCTGCTGGGAGTCGTCCTGACGGCTGTCTATAATCTATTTATCAGTACTAATAAATCCCAGATCGCCCAGGATCTGGATGTGGAAATGCAACAAAATGCCCGCTCAGCGGCCGATTTCGTGGTTCGGGAGATGAGAAATATAAGCTCCATCAGTTGTATAAATATTCCAAGCACCGATTCCCCCTGTCCCACAGCTGGAGATCAGATCAACTTTACTTCCATGACCGACGCCAATACCCGAATTTTTGCCTGGAGTTCATCCGATTTTATCCTGCGTTTCAGCAATACGGCAACACCTTCCCGAGATCCCCTGGCCGATAATGTGACTACTTTTACCCTTAATGGCTTTGACGTGAATAATGCCAGCACCACTACCAGGGCCAGTGTCAACAGAATAGACATCACCATTACTACCAAAACATCACAAGTGGACCCCAATACCAATGCTTACCGGTACTATAGTATCAAGACTTCGGTGATGAAAAGGAATTAGGAAGGACCTCAATATGCTGCAAAAAAACCAAGACGAAAAAGGGATCGCCTTAGTAGTCGTCATCATGATGCTGCTGACCTTTACCGTCCTGGGGGTTGCCGCCATTAATATCACCAATGTGGGGACCAAGATAACCAGTAATACCAGAACCAGCAAACAGGCTTTCTACCTTGCCGAATCCGGCCTCGAAAGGGCCAGGGAACTACTCCGAACCCAATTGGTGGAAGGCACATCGCTATCGGCCATGCTGGCAACGGCTGCCAACGGTGGGACATTGACCAACAGTACGACCAATCCCAGCTTTTCAGGATCCAACAATACACCTTTTGTGAACACCACGATCCTGGGTGCGGGTTCCTTTAAAGTATATTTAACAAATGATTCAGGATCATGCACACCACCGGCAAGTGGAAATGATAGTGTAACTTCCACAACTGATTGTAATGGGACGGTTACCTTGACCTCGATTGGGTCTGGTCCGGACAATGCAGTTGCCATCGTTCAGATGACAACGACAAAAAACGGAGGCATTAATTTACCTGATCTGCCCGGCGCCATTACCCTTGCCGGCCCCGATACAGTTTTTTTAAAAGGGAGCAGCAACGCCTCCGATATCAGCGGCGTCACGCACCCGGCGGTGGCCGTTAATTCAGCACCCGCTCAAACGACAGTTGTGAATGATATCATCAGCAATCCTGATCGGTCTTCCAACTGGACGGGTGCCGGGGGAAGCCCTTCGGTCCAGAACCTGGTCTTCGGATCTCCATGGGATAATATTTCCGATCTTCAGACACTCTTTACCAAATTAAAGACTAATGCCGATTACACGTCCACCGGCGCCAGCGGGTTCACCTATGGGACAACCACCAATCAGAAGATTGTAGTGATTGATGGGGATTTAACTGTTGGACCGGGAAGTGGGGCAGGCATTCTTTTGGTGACTGGTAATCTGATCCTTGACGGTAACTTTAATTACTCTGGAATAATACTGGCCATCGGAAGTGGAAGTATTACCCGAAACGGCGGTGGATCCGGAACCATCAGCGGCGGGATCTATGTGGCCAATATCAAAGGGACTGACGGACAGATCAATACAGCCGATGATGCCTTTGGAAATACCGCTTATGATACTAGCGGCGGCGGGTCTTCGTCCATCTCTTATAATTCCAACACCTATTCTTCCAGTGGGAGCGGAAATGTCATTAATTCGATTCCTTTTGCCAAAACCTCCTGGAAACAATATTAGTTGAGATATCTTCCGGCGATCAGCATTCGGCGTTTGGGAAGGGTGCTTATCAAGCTTTGTGTAGTTTTCGAATGGCATAGTTTTTAGATCAGGGGGTCGGAGACTCCCAGACAATACAACTATGTTTTTTTAAGAAACCTGACCAAAATGGCAAGGGCCATACTTTTTCATTAGTATCCGGAAGTCGAGTTATTTCGCGATTGAAGCTTTCCTTCTAAACCCTTCCTTCTAAACCCTTGACCATTGGATTGTATCCTTATAAACTTTCAGAATAATATGAGTTATCCCTGGAGGGCAACCATGGAAGATCTATTAAATCGTATCACTTTTAATAAAGAAATCCTTTGTGGAAAACCGCTTATTAGAGGTCTGAGAATAACTGTCGAAATGATATTGGAGCTATTGGCCAAAGGTGCTACACAAGAAGAGATCCTTCAAGACTATCCCCAACTGGATCCGGATGATTTCCGCGCTGCTTTGCTCTATGCGCATCATATGGTTGCCAGAGAAGATATTTTTGATCGTTTCGCAGTGGGTTAAATTTTATGAATTTTTATTGGATGTCAACGCAAGTGGGGCTGTCTCTCAATGGCTGATTCATAATGGGCATGACATCGCCGAAGTCGGACAGAAGGATCCCAGAATGAGTGATAGTGAGATTTTGAATTGGGCGCTAAAGGAACACCGAATTATTATTACTACAGATAATGATTTCGATGAAATGATCTGGCGCCAAGGCAAGCATCCTTGCGGTGTCCTGCGCTTGGAGAACTTGCCGCGCTCTGAGAGAATAATGCTTTTGCGGGATGTCTTAGATCGTCATAGCCGAGATTTGGAATCTGGAGCCATTGTAATTGCATTGAGCACGAAATTTCGTGTCAGGAAACCATTGTCTGGAAAAAATTTTTCTTAAATAAGCAAATTTAGTTTCTCTGAGTTTCTGGGTTCCACCAGGGCACAATGCCCATTATACCCTTCTTATTTATTTCTTTTCTTCTTCTTTAGTAAGTCCTTCTTTGGTAATTTCGTTAAAGTGTTTCAGCCGGGATTCGATTAAAAAGTTGAGACTGTTTTTGGGGTAACTGCCGTCCTTCTTCATCAGTCCGGCCTTTTTTCCGGTCAGGATTTCCAGACCTTCTTCGATGTGAGTTATCGGATAGATGTGGAAGCGGCCTTCCCGTACGGCCTCAATCACCTTTTGCTTGAGCATCAGATCTTTGATATTACTTTCAGGGATAATGACGCCTTGTCTGCCGGTCAAACCTTTGGCCCGGCAGACCTCAAAATACCCTTCGATTTTTTCATTGACTCCGCCGATGGGCTGGATCTCCCCTTTCTGGCTGACCGAACCGGTCATGGCTATGCCTTGAAACAGGGGAACTTCCGCCAATGCGGACAAGAGGGCCGCCAGCTCGGCCCCTGAGGCGCTGTCGCCGTCCACCAGGCCATAACTTTGTTCAAAAGTGATACTGGCCGCTAAACTGAGGGGCTTTTCCTGAGCATATTTACCGGACAAATATCCTCCGAGAATCAAGACGCCTTTAGTGTGGATATTGCCGCTCAACTTGGCCTCCCGCTCGATATCCACAAGTCCTCCTTTACCTAAGGATACAGTGGCGGTGATGCGTGCCGGACGGCCAAAGGCATAATCGCCCAGCAGATAGACCGTCAAGCCATTGACCTGTCCCACCTTGAATTCCTCGGTATCGATCTTGATATCACCCAGGGTGATCATCTCTTGGATCTTTTCCTCGTAGAGATTGGATCGCAATATTTTTTCTTCAACGGCCTTTTCCACATGTTCGGCCAAAACAACGGTGGATTGGGCCTGGGAGGCCCAATAAGCCGACTCATTGACCAGATCCTTTATTTCGGCCATTTTCAGGGATAGTTTGAAGTTCCGGCCGGTCAGCCCGGCCGCATATTCGATCACCCGGGCAACCCCGGTTTTGTGCATTGGCAAGAGTTTCTTTCCCTGACAGCACCGGGCGATATAATGAATATATTCTTTTATCGGGTCTTCTCCCCAATCCATCTGGTCGTCGAGTTGGGCCTTGACCTTGAACATCTTGGAAAAATCCGGGTCCAGATCATAAAGCAGATGATAAAGATGGGGCTCTCCGATTAAGAGAATTTTGACTTGAAGGGGAATCGGTTCAGGTTTTAAAGTTTTGGTGCTGACCACGCCCAATTGCTCACCCAAATCCTCTATGACGATTTGTTTGGATTTTAAAGCCCTTTTCAAGCCCTCGTAGGAATAATAAGACCTCAGGAGGTCTAAGGCTTTTATAACCAGAAATCCCCCGTTGGCTCGATGTAATGCCCCCGGCCGTATCAAAGTAAAATCGGTGAAGAAAGCCCCGAACTGGGCTTTCTTTTCAATAGATCCGAATAAATTAGAGTAGGTCGGGTTATTCTCAAAGACCACCGGAGCCCCTTTGGTGTCGCTGCGATCGATCAGAACATTGATTTCGTATCGGGTAAAGGAAGGCTCTTCGGCCGGAATCGGAAAAGAACCGGCCGGTATGGTTTTGGCTTTAAAATCTTCTATATTAAGTATAATGTCCTCTTTAAGATCTTTTAAAAACTTGAGGACCTGGGGAAAGGGTTCATATTTTTCCTGAAGCTCTTCAATGAGGTGCCCTACGGAGTAGAGGGCAACCCGTTTATCCAACTCCCTTAACTTTTTGCGCAGATCCTTTTCCTTGCCCTTAATGGCCCGGACAATCTGGTTCATATTTTCCTGGAGTCGCTCGCTTATTTCCCGCAGATGTTTTTTAGTCTCACTGTCCAGGCTTTTCAATGTTTCCTCATCCAGGGGCTGCCCTTCCTTGGCAGGCATAATGACCATACCCACTTGACTGACGTTTAAAATGAACCCTTCAGCCAGGACCTTTTCCTCTAAGGCAGAGAGGGCCGAGGCCCTTTCGGCGTTAAATTGTTTCATTAAATCTTCTTTTCGCTGGGAGTAATCATCACTCTCAAAGACCTCGGGGATATCCGTTCTGACTTCATTGATCAATTCGGAAATATCTTTTTTTAATTCTTTTCCCTTTCCGCTGGGTAAAGAAAGCACCTTGGGAGTTCCCGGATCTCGGAAATTATTGATGTAACACCAATCGATAGGCTCGTTTTTATTTGAGGCAATTTCCTGGACCAGGGAACGGGCAATATAGGTCATGCCGGCTTTGGCCGGACCGGCTACGTAAATATTATAATCCGCCCCATCCATGCCGAGTCCGAAAAGAATGGCACGAACCGCCCGCTCCTGGGCGATTACTTTATCCGGTATGGAGGTCAAGTCATCGGTGGTTTCAATTCCCAACATATCCGGGTCACAGGTCCGGCGAAGTTCTGCAGGAGTCAATTCTCGATGGTGGTTCTTCATCAAAATCCTCCAGGGATCAGAAATAAATATCTTCCTTCAAGCATAGATATCGATGATAAAAAGAGGGGCCATCTATCGACGAACATTCATTAAGAATAATCGTTCCTCTCTTAGCACAGGTTCTTTTCTAATTTCAAGACATTATTCGCTAACAAATTAAACTGGAAATTGACCTGAATGGGAAAAGGCGGGGTTCCATAAAACAATAAGGTGAAACAGGACATCCCGTTTCACCTTTTGTAATCCGAGGAAGAGAGAAATTACTTCTTTTCTTCTTTTTTCTCTTCTTTCTTTTCTTCTTTCTTTTCTTTCTTTACCTTCTTCGGTTTTTCCTTTTTCTCCTTCTTTTCAGCCGGAGCCTTTTCCTCCTTCTTTTCAGCGGCAGGAGCAGCAGGGGCGGCAGCAGCCTTTTCGGGTTTCTTATCGGCTTTAGGAGCGTCAGCAGCGACGGCCAAAGAAACGGTCATAGCGAAAACCAAAGCCATGGTCCAAACGATCAATTTCTTCATAGAATGTCACCTCCTTCCATCTAAAATTTTTTAAAAAGGCTTATAAGCCTAATTTAAATATGTTCTTGATTTTTTATTAAAGCATTTATTATGCCAAACTTTTTTTAATTATAATTTCAATAAGTTGTAATATTTTAACCCTCGTTTCCAACCACTACTTTCTAACTTTTGCAATTTGTCTTTATTAAGCCGGAAAATCAGTATAAAATTTGGAATTGATTATCCCTTTAACTAGGCATCATCTCCTTGATTCGTTTTAAATGACCTTCCAATTTTTCAATCTTTTCCTCCAACGAACGGATTTTTTCTTTTTCCTTGATCACCACATCTCCGGGGGCTTTTTGAATAAAATCCTCATTGGCCAATTTTTTTTCTATTTGAGACCATTCTTTTCGCAGCTTGGTCATTTCCTTGTCCAACCGCTTTTCTTCTTCTTCAAAGAGGATAATCCCTGTCAAGGGTATAAAAATCTCCATGCCTTCGAAAATGCCCGAGGCTGCCGAATGGGGATTCTTTTCATCGGTCAATAAAGTTAATTCCGAACCTTTAGCCAGGATCAGGATGTTTTTCTGATGAACCTCAATTATGGCACGCTGTGAGGCATCGGAGATCCTCAGACAGATCTCCACATTTTTGGAAGGCGGGACGTTCATTTCTCCTCGGATGTTGCGGATTTCGGAAATCAAGCCCTGAACCAGCCCGATTTCCCGCTCGGCCTGCTCATCTTCGAGAAATTCATCCGGCCGGGGAAAGGCTTCATTCAGGATGCTGAGTCCTTTTCCTGGAAGGGACTGATAAATCTTCTCGCTGACAAAGGGCATGACCGGGTGAATCAATTTCAAAAGGGCCGCTAAAACCTTATAAAGGGTCATGCGGGTTGCTTCTTTAAACGGATTTCCTTCTTCCTGATATAAAACAGGTTTGATTAATTCCAGATACCAGTCACAGAATTCATGCCAGATAAACTGATATAATTCGTGGGCCGCTTCATTGAAATGATATTCCTCGATCCCCTGTCTGACGGTACGAATCACCTGGTTCATCCGGCTGAGAATCCAGCGGTTGACTGGGTCTTGAGGAGCTTCTATAGATTCCGGGATCACCCTCTCAGCAAAATGAGATAGGCTGAAACGGGCGGCGTTCCAAATTTTATTCACAAAATGGCGATATCCCTCGATCCGTTCTTCCGAGAGTTTAATATCCCTCCCCTGAGCCGCCAGAGCGGCTAATGTAAAACGAAAAGCATCCGTACCATACCGGTCCATGATAATCAAGGGATCAATGACATTGCCTTTGGATTTACTCATCTTCTGTCCTTCGGCATCGCGAACCAGGGCATGGATATAGACATGATCAAAGGGGACCCGGCCCATAAAATGAATACCCATCATCATCATTCGGGCCACCCAGAAAAAGAGAATATCAAAACCGGTTACCAGGACCGAGGTGGGATAATAAACCTTCAAGGCCTGGGTATTTTCCGGCCACCCCAAAGTGGAAAAGGGCCAAAGGGCCGAACTGAACCAGGTGTCCAGGACATCGCTTTCTTGTTGGAGTTCGGAAAATCCGCAAGCCGGACAGGATGCCGGAGTATCTATGGAGACGATGACTTCCTGACAGTTGTCGCAATACCAAGCCGGGATCTGATGACCCCACCAGATCTGCCGGGAAATACACCAGTCGCGGATGTTGGTCATCCAATCGAAATAGGTATTCTCCCAGGTCTTGGGAAAAATCCGAGTCTCCCCCGTTTGCACCGCCGCCAGGGCCTTCTCCGCCAGCGGGCCGACCTTGACAAACCATTGCTTGGACAGGTATGGTTCAATCATGGTCTTACAGCGATAACAATGGCCCACGTTATGAGAATATTTTTCAACCTTTTCCAGAAGCTCCAGGGCTTTCAAGTCTTCCAGGACCTTTTGACGGCAGGTTTTACGATCCAGACCTTGATAAACACCGGCCTTTTCATTCATCCGGGCATCCGGGGACATGACATTGAGGATTTCCAGCCCATGGCGGCGTCCAATTTCAAAGTCGTTGGGGTCATGGGCCGGGGTAACCTTTAAGGCCCCGGTTCCAAAACTTTTATCAACATAAGAATCAAAAATGATCGGGATTCGTCGTTGAGTCAGGGGAAGATGCACCTTCTGACCGGCCAACCGTTGATAGCGTTCGTCTTCGGGATTGACGGCTACGGCGGTATCCCCGAGCATTGTTTCCGGCCTGGTCGTAGCCACAATTAACGCCCCTTCACCGCTAACCAAAGGATAACGGATATGATACAGATGGCCGTCATGGGCTTCATGATCCACTTCCAGATCGGAGATGGCCGTTTGGCATCGGGGGCACCAGTTTATAATGTAGTCTCCCCGGTAGATCAGGCCTTCCCGGTAAAGCCGCACAAAAACTTCTTTTACGGCCCTGGAGAGACCATCGTCCATGGTAAAACGTTCGCGGCTCCAGTCACAGGCCGCACCCAGCCGTTTTAATTGATTGATGATCAACCCGCCGAATTTTTCCCGCCACTCCCAAACCTTCTCTATAAACCGTTTCCGTCCTAATTGATGACGGTCCAGCCCTTCCTGGGCCAACATCCGCTCTACCACATTTTGGGTGGCGATCCCGGCGTGATCTGTCCCCGGAACCCAAAGAGCGTTATAACCGTTCATTTTGTAATAACGCCATAGAATATCCTGAAGGGTTGTGTTTAGGGCATGCCCCATATGCAGAGTGCCGGTAACATTCGGCGGAGGAATAACCATGGAAAAAGATGGGCCTCCGGAATCTTCACTAGCCTGGAATAACTTTTGATCGATCCAAAACCGGTATAAATCTTCTTCCACCTGAGCGGGATCATAACCTTTGGGTAACAAGGACTCCTTCATTAAACTACTCCAAATTATTATCAATTTTTAGGAAAATTTTTCTTTTCCCCTGTTTAAAGACGATTCCATAAAAGAAAAGGGGATTAAAAATCTTAACCCCCCTTTTGTTATAAATATCAATTTCGATTTGCTCTACTTGGGACTTTTGAGAATCTCTATCTCCCTGGCGATGGCTTTTTCCACTTCCAGCGTAAGGCACTCCCGGATTAACTGGGGAATATCTTCCCCGGCCATAGCCTTTTCCACTTTCCGGACCAGGATCTCCTGAATCATTTTCTGAAGGTTATCACCAATAGCCGATTGAATGACCTTTTCAATCTCCTTCCTGACCATAATCTCCAATTCAGTATCGTCGTTTTTCGTTGTTGCCTCAGGCTCAGGGCCTGAGATATCGATAAAGGCCTGCTCCATTTCCTGTTTAAACCGGTCCTCCATCTCAACGTTTTTAAGCTCCACCGTTTCTTCGATCTTTTTGGCCAAATCGGGTGAAGCTGGTTTTTTTTCAACCTTCTCCAAGTCTGGACCGCTGACCACATCCACCAGGTCAATGACTTTTTCTTCGAACCGTTCCATCGTTACATTCCCCGAAAAAGGAGGTTTTGGGTTCTCAACTTACTTAATTTGGATGACTTTGGGCAGATCATATAGTATTTATAACCAGGATGTCAACACGTTTAAAGCATAGGACCACTTGGGCCCAGGGCCGGCCCTAATCGGCAGCCCCAGCGGATTCTGTTTAAACTAAGCATTAAGAGAGATAAAACCCTAATGAGCCTTTCAGCGCTGGATACAGAATTATTTTTCCATATCAATCAAGGGCAGAGAAATCCTTTTTTTGATTTGATCATGCCTTATATCACCGAATTCAACCATTGGAAGTATTTGATTTTACTTATCGTGATCCTCCTTTTCATTTTCGGCGACAAGAAACTGCGGACAACCCTGATTATAACCGCCCTTATAGTCGGATGCCTGGACTACTCCAACAGTTTCTTTTTTAAACATATCTTTATCCGTCCTCGGCCATGTAATGTCCTCTCTGGCGTCCAGACCTTCTGGCCTTGTCCGAGATCTTTTTCTTTTCCCTCCAACCATGCCGCCAATATCTTTGGGGCGGCCTTTTTTATCTCCCATATTTATCGAAAATGGGCCTATTTCTTGTTGCCTATGGCCATAACGGTCGGCTATTCACGGGTCTATGTGGGTGAACACTATCCCCTGGACATCTTGGCAGGGGCTGTTTTGGGAGGCTTGGGGGCGGGAATAGGGATTTTGCTTTTCAATCTACTAATGACCAAGTGGCTGAATAAATCAAAT
>Ga0233425_10004204_pt1 | contig 24559 bp, 27 predicted proteins | sample Watercolumn_Towu_2_FD_181712 | JGI IMG/M metagenome (GOLD analysis project Ga0233425, IMG submission 181712) | Freshwater microbial communities from Lake Towuti, South Sulawesi, Indonesia - Watercolumn_Towuti2014_140_MG | ecosystem: Environmental > Aquatic > Freshwater > Lake | place... | reverse complement strand
TATATGGGAAATTCTATATCTGTGGATATCTCAGGGATAGTTTCGACTTGTGATGAATTCAAAGATTATGTCTTGCAAAAAATAAACGAACAGAGGTTTGATTCAAAAACTGTCTATTGGGCTTATGGTGATTTATCAAATGGCAATTATGATTTTAATATTCTTTACGTAGGACTGCCCCGGTTATATCTTGGAGACAATTCAATACCCGTCATAACGAGTAAGGATTATTTCTTTTATGATACTAATTATGTACAGGATTTTGGAGTATCAGGAAAATATAGTCCAAACAATATTTATGTAAACGAATATGGAGAAGAGGGCTCACTCCTTACTAAAGAAGAGACTTTTGATAATACTTTTACAGCAATTACTAATGATCCAGCGTATGGATATATAAGTACATCGCAGCCTTACGCAGGATACAATGAAACAAAAGGATGGATGTTGGGAGGAATTTCTGCAAATTTACGCAGCTATTCTTATAATCACATTCTTAATATAGATAAAGAAAAATTTAGATGTGATTTTAGTTTCAAGTAGAGATATCTGAGTAATTTCATCTTCATTTTTGACGCTCTTAAATAGGGTAAAGATTAACCTATTTATGAGAATCGTCAATGAATATCTATTACAGGTACGACACGAAAAAACTTTGCGATGCTGCCGGGACGGAAATTTATAACACTAATTATTATCCGAGATTCCCTGTACAGTCTTCTGTAGCTGTCGACTGGTATTTTTTACGGCTTAATAGAAGCACAAACACAATTGAAGCAGTAGATGTTTCGTTTGTTTCTGCTTGGTCTTTGGCGCTTGACAAAGACTTTGCTTCTGCGACTAATGTAATGGCAAGAGCTGAGAATACGAATATAAATTCCAACGATGCTGCGCATGGGCATTTAAGTGCAGTTATTAATACAAATACCGAAAAGTTTATTTCAGTTACTGATGGCCATGATACTGTGCCTTGTTATGGGCAGCTGAAAGCTTTAAATAGTTTTGCCCAAAAGATAGAGGCTTTTAAATTCCCGATAATCGCAGACGGGGATTTGGATTTAAGTGTTGATCCGCCCCCGGCAAATATAACCAATTATTACACAAAAGCTGAAAGTGATGGACGGTACCTGCTCAAAAGTAGAAGAATTGAGACGCTTGGAGCTTATGTAATAAACGCAAATACAGATGTAACTGTTGGCAACGGCAAATGGTATTTCCCGCCTGTTCCTTCGAGCTTTGACAGAATGAAGCTCATAATTCCAGGAGCTTCAGTAATAATCCCGGGTATTACAAACGCTACAACTGTTCAGATTTATAACGTTACTAAATCTGTTGATATGCTTTCCAGTGCTATCTCTATACCCTCTGAAGCTACTAAAGGAACAGGTACTGTGGATACTTCCAATAATACTGTAGCTGCCGGAGATATTCTTCGTGTTGATGTAGATTCTGCAAGCGATACGGCGCCAAAAGGGCTACTGGTAACTTTAGATTTCAACTTCCATAATTAAGATAAGGATTGTCATGACTGCAAAAAATTACTTGTGTAAAATTCTAAAACAGGAAGCCTTTATATTGGGGGGAGTTTCTGTATTAATTGCTGTTGTAACCTGGCTGGCTTCCAGCTGGCGTGATTATCATGTATTCAAAAATAGTGTTCTTGAGGACATTGCGGAACTTAAAATTATCACCAAAGAAACAAAGATAGCCGTAGAGGCCGGGAATAAGGAAAATCTGCAAAGAGATGTTGATCTTAAACTCTTGATGACTCGCCTTGACCAGAAACTGAACGACAAATACTCGCACCCGCCTTCGACTGTCTACGGCGAGGCAAGCAGAGCCACAGAGAGAAATCTTTGTGCCTCTGCCCCTCTGTCCCTTTGCCCCTCTAACTTAGAAAGGAACTCAAAATGAAAATTATTAAAAGGCTATTAACCGTTATAATGCTTTTATGCTTGTGCGGGTGTGGGATGATTGATTTTAGGGAAAAATCTCTGGCAACAGAAACGAAAGGAGTTTATTTGGATGCCTCCGTACCTGCATTCTATTCTTCGGGCCCTTCTTTCTGCTCGATTAAACTAGGGTTTATGGTTAATAAGTATATGTCAGCTCCTGATGGCGGCAAGGCAAGCATAGAAGATGAATACAATGATGTAAGTATTTGGACGCTGTCCTGGAAGGGGAAGTCGAAGCTTTTTGTTCAAAATGATACGCAAGTTGTTAAGAATTGAGTATGAAAGCCGGTAATCCTAAAAAGTATGAAGGTTTAATAATGGCAAACTCGACGTAGGGGGTTATTTTGTGTTATAGAATTTGTTAAAAATAGAAAAACAAAAGAACCTATGATTAATCTTGCCCCTATAATGAATCTGCTAAGACAAAAAGGATTTTGGACATTAAATAGACAGCAGAACCTTATTATAGCTCCACCTCTTATTATTAATAAAAAGGAATTGGAAAATAGTTTATCCATTTTAGATGAAGTTCTTGTTAAGTTAAGATTATAAATCTGATGATTATTATCTAAAAATAATCAAAATCACCTAAGAAAGATTCAAAAACACGTTTCTTTTGAAGACATATTCAAGATTATATTTATAAACTGATGTTAAGGTATATAAATGAAACTCGAAAATTTATCTTGCAGCCATAACATTAAAAGGTTTTTTGCAATAAAATATAATTCAAGACCTTGTTTGATGTGGTTATCTCCTGCTATATTTACTTTTCTACTTGTTTTTATGCAAGCTTCTATGGGAGTTATTGTTGAACCGATAAAAAAAAGTTTTAACGTTGATAGTTTTGGTATTGGGATATTATCTGCATCATTTTTCTATTCCTATTCACTTTTTCAACTGATAGTTGGAAGTTTAGTTGACGAAATCGGAGTTAAAAAAATACTATTAATATCTATGGCAGGCACCATTATATCATGTATTGTATTTGCGTGCTCAAACTCTTTTGTAGTTGCAGTACTGAGTAGAATATTTATGGGACTTTTTTTGCATCAGCATTTACATGTGCTTTTTATATTGGTGCCGTGTGGTTTTCGATAAATCTTTTTACTTTAATTGTTGGCTTAACAGAAATGATTGCTACAATAGGAGGAGGACTTTCTATAGTGTTCTTATCTAAAGCTATTAAGTTTTATGATTGGAGAAATATCTTCATTTATTGTTCAATTTTTACTTCTATCCTATTAATTTACTCTATCATTTTCGTAAAAGATAAGGTTAAAAAAAAAGAGGAATCAAAGAAACAAAGTTTTATTATCAAAAATCTTTTGATTGTATTAAAAAATAAAAATGCATGGAAATGTGGTATATTTGCTGGTATTCTTTTTTCTCCCATTGTCACAATAGGTTGTTTATGGGGTGAACCTTTCCTTATGTCAAAATATAATTTTAAAATAGAGAAATCCACTAGTATAATTTCTATGGTTTTTATAGGAGTAGCATTAGGAAGCCCAATTATCGCGTATTTTTCAAGAGAAATTGGTATTCCAAGGATAATAATGATTAGCGGAACATTAATGGTGCTTTTATTTATTAGTCTAGGTCTATATATACAAATAGTATCGGTTTTTTACTTACATATAGTATTTTTTTTAATCGGTTTTTTTTTGCTCTATTTATGTTATTCCTTTTTCGATAATTAAAGAATCGATTCCAGATTATGCATGTGGTACAGCTTTAGCTTTTGTTAATGTATTGTGTGGAGGAATAGGAAGTATTATATATCAACCTCTTTCAGGATATATTTTAACCTTGTATAAGACAAATAGTATAGCAACTGTAATAGGGTATTATCGCGCACTATTGATAATTCCACTTAGTATGTTAATTGCTCTCATAATGGGAATTTCTATAAACATTAAAAAAGATATATTCGTTTCGAAAGAAAAATAAGAGTTTGTAGAAGTTGAGAAAAATACATCATATTGTATTCTTAAGTTACGGATTTTACAGAATTGTATCCACAGCCTTTTTCATCTCCGAAAGACTTTATTTCCTAAAAATCTCTTCAAGTGCCATTTTCTTAAATTCATCTATGTTTTTAGCATTAATGCTATGAATTATACTTTTAAGATTATCCACCTCAGACAAAGGGGTAGAGTTGCCTTCATCAGGATTTTTTGCTATGGCCATGAGCATTGCGCTTGTAGCATTATTAACAGATTCTCTAACTACATTCTTATTTAGTCTTGCGTATACTTCTGTTGCCTTTGTTGTTTTCTGGCCCAAGCTTTCTCCAATAACAAGTAAGCTAGAACCTTCTATCGCCTGCCAGCTTCCTAATGTTCGACGCAAATCGTGAATCCTCAGATTATCAATCTTTGCCTTCTTTAGTATTGATAACCATGCTTTCTTGGGTTCTTCCATGTGGCCACTTATACTTGTAGGGGAAGGAAAAACATATTTTGAATTTGCTGTAGTCTTTTTACGTCTTTCCAGTATATCCATAACATAATCTACGAGCACTGCTGTAAATGGTTCTCCATTTTTGTAAAATTCCCCTGGAATTGTCCATGTTTTATTTTCAAACTTTATATCTTCCCAACGCATGGACATTACATTTCTTTTTCTAGCTCCGGTAAATACAAGGATTTTAAAATAATCCCGTATCTTCTCGTTTATATCAGGAGAATCTAAAACTTCAAAGAATCTTCTAAATTCCTCCACATCCATAAATCTATCTCTGCTTTTTTCGGTGAACTTTTTTATGGATTTCGCAGGATTATCGCATTTAATGAGCTGTTGCCTCAATCCCCAGTTAAATATAGCTCTCAGCAATGCAATTACTCTGTTTGCCATATATTGTCCGTTATCGGTACCTATCTTAGCATGAAGTTCATTTACATCTTTTACTGTTAATTGGTCGCAAGGTTTATTATGAAAAGATTTTAAATATACATCGTATTTTCTCTTGTCTTCTTTATGCCGTCTTTTGTATTTTTTTGAATACAGCAAATAATATTTTTCAAAAAGTTCGCTAAACAGTATATCTGACTTATGAAAATATGAGCCATTGAGGATTTTTGTATTTATTTGTTTTACCTGATCTTGTGCTTGCCTAATGCTAATATCCGGATAATCACCTATTTTGTCTTTTATTGGGGATTTTGTCTGTTTTAATTTGCGATAATAGTAAAAACTTTTCTTGTTGTGTGATATTCTTAATATAAGATAAGGCGTTTGTAAATCGTAGTGGGTCATACGCTTGACCTTACTGTCTGTAAAAGGCAGGGAGTCAAGTTTACTTTTGATAAATCTAATTTTCATAGGGCTACCATAGGGCTACTGTTTTAAAATAAAATAACATAAAATAAGAAAAAGAATAATTCTCATTACAAAGTAAAATTTAACTCAAAATATACATAAAAACAAGCTGGATGAAAAAGAATAATAAAATAAATGATTTGACTGGGGGTCAAAAGGTCGAGAGTTCGAATCTCTCCATCCCGACCAGTTATTCACGAGAAGAGAAATACCGGGCTATTCCTTCTGAATAAAATAATACTACTTTTACAGATGGAATTTAGGATATGAATTTGAAATTTTTGTCGCTAACTTTTTCAAAAAAATACAAATCTGTAGCAAATAATTGATTCCTATCAAAAAGAACTGACCACAAAATGTATTTAACGAATTAAGGTAATATATGAACAAGCGAAAAACAGTATTATTTTTATATACTTGTTTTAAAAGGTAGTTATGGAAAGATTCTACAAAAAATGGGGCTAAATTTTGAACTGTCAAAATAAATAAAAAACTCCTTATCGTTTCTAGAAATATACACTAGTCAAACAGGTTATCAACAAGTTATCAACAGGCTTGTTTATTCTATAACTTAGTGATAATTAACGGAAATTTTAAAGTTTACTTATTATTAGAGCCCTTTTTTGATATTTACAGAAGGAAAGATAAAGTAATTCCAGGTTTTTCTGCTAGCAGGCTATAGGATTTCTGTCCCTAAGTACCATTGCTTAAGAGCTTTAACGGGAAATGTTGACTTCTCAATTATCTTCGCTTAATATACTATCAATAGGGTTGTTTTCTTTTGAAATGATGAATATTTTTTATATCTAGCGGTTTTCGAGCAAAGCCCGACAAACTGCTAGGATATTAAGCCTTACAGAAAAATAATAAAATGAGTCAGAATTTGCCGGAACTTGATTGGAACAGGATAAATAAACTTATTGAACTTGCTATAGATGAAGATATTAAAAATGGGGATGCGACAAGCATTTCTGTACTTCCTGAAGGTGTAAAAACAGCGGGCAGATTTGTTACAAGAGAGGAATGCGTTTGCGCCGGGCTTCCTGTGGCAGAGTCAGTTTTTAAGAGACTGGACAATAAAATTGTTTGGATTTCTCATTGCTGTGAAGGCGATGTTTTAAAATCAGGCGCTTGTATCGCAACAGTAAAAGGAAATGCTAGAACAATCTTGGCAGGCGAAAGAATAGCTCTCAACTTTCTTCAGAGACTATGCGGAATTGCTACCATTACAAGAAAGTATGTAAAAGCCGTGAATGGAACCAGTACGAAGATTCTCGACACCAGAAAGACTACACCATGTTGGAGGAACCTTGAAAAGTATGCAGTAGTCATTGGTGGAGGGACCAATCACAGAATGGGGCTTTATGACAGAATAATGATAAAGGATAATCATCGTCATCTTGCGGGACTGGAAGGTTCTGGCGGGCTTGCTGTTGTTATAAAAAGAGCCAGAACAATGTATCCAGAACTGGAAATAGAGGTTGAAGTTGATAGTCTTGATGAGTTTAAGATAGTACTTAAAGAGTCTCCAGAATACATTCTTCTTGACAACATGACTAATGAACAAATGGTAGAGGCTGTAAAATTGAATGCCGGGAAAGTTAAACTTGAAGCAAGTGGCGGTATAACTCTTGAACGCATTCCTGCCATTGCAAAACTTGGTGTTGATTTCATATCTGTTGGTGCGCTTACCCATTCCGTAAAAGCTATTGATATATCTCTTGAGATGTGAAAAATTAATAAAAGAGAATCCTGGAGTTGCGAATTTTAAGGAGAACAAAATATGACACTTGATCTAAGCAGTTTACAAAAAGCGGTTGGTTCGCTGGAACGGGCAATTGGAGTTGCGAATTCTTTTATTAATGGACGTGAAGATCAGGAGGAAGTTATTCACGCAGGAGTGATTCAAACCTTCGAATTTACTTATGAGCTCTGCTGGAAGTTTATGAAACGTTGGCTGGAAGCAAATGCTCCTGGACAAATTGTTGATAGCTTGACAATGAAAGAATTGTTTCGTATGGCGGCAGAACGTCAGTTAATTCAAAATGTTGAAATGTGGTTTGAGTATCATAAAGCGAGAAACAAAACTTCTCATATTTATGACGTGGAAATAGCGGAAGATGTTTATGAGATTGCTGTACGCTTTTTAACAGATGCAAAAGCATTTCTTAAAATATTAGAGAGGAAAAATGATTAACCTTCTTCCCGAGCATCTGGAAATAGTTCGTGATATTCTTCGCAGACATGTACCAGGGTGTGAGGTCTATATTTTTGGTTCACGCACTACTAATTCGGTAAAAAAGTATTCTGACCTTGATCTAGTAATTATCGGCAAGGAAAAGCTTTCGGGAAATGTCATGCATTCATTAATAAATGATTTTCAAGAATCCGACCTTCCTTTTCGAGTAGATGTTATGGATTGGAACACAATATCGAAAGAGTTTCAGAAAGTGATAGAAAAAAACCATAAAATCTTATTAAATTTTTAATTATAAGAAAATGAAAGTTTATATAAGAACATATGGCTGCCAAATGAATGAGAGGGATTCAAATGCTCTTGCCGCGACTCTTTTGAAAAAAGGATATGCTCTTACTGATGACGAAGATGATGCCGATATTTTACTGTTTAATACCTGCAGTGTAAGAGAACAGGCAGAACTTAAAGCTATAGGAAAGATAGGGTTACTGAAGAAACTCAAAAAAAATAAACCTAATATTTTTATTGGCGTATTAGGGTGCATGGCGCAAAGAAGGGGTGATGAACTTTTGAAGGAGCTGGCGCATGTGGATTTTGTAATAGGAACAGATCAGCTTGAAAGGCTTCCGGATATTCTCGAAAAAGAGAGAACAAAGAGAGAACAAATTTCGATTACCGAAGGGAACTTCGAATTGCCATCTACTCTTTCTGAACACATCCATCATACCAGTAGAGTCTCCGATTTCATCGCAATAATGAGAGGGTGCGATATGTATTGTTCATATTGCATAGTCCCTTACGTCAGAGGCAGAGAAAAAAGCCGTCCGATTCCTGAAATAATTGACGAAGTTAAGAAACTTGCTAATAATGGGATAAAAGAAATAATGCTTCTCGGACAAAATGTCTCAGCATTTGGCTTAAATCAGAATACAAAAGTCCGTCCTATGGAGTCTCCATTTGCAGATTTGCTTTCAGAAGCAAGTAAAATTAATGAAATAAAAAGAATAAGATTCACATCTCCTCATCCTTTCTTTTTTAATGATAAATTGATAAATACAATTGCCGAACATCCTAAAATATGTAACAATATACATATTCCATTGCAGTCCGGTTCAGACAGAATATTAAGATTGATGAACAGACGGTATGACATTAAAATGTATATGGATATCGTGAATAAATTGAAATCAAAGATTCCAGACATCACTTTTTCGACCGATGTGATAGTGGCTTTTCCTGGAGAAACAGAAGGTGATTTTAATGCCACCAGACAGGTGATGGATGAGGTAGGCTTCGATAATGCCTATATTTTCAAATACTCTCCGAGAGAGGGAACGCCTGCCGCTGAATATGAAAATCAAATAAGTCAACAGATCAAAGAAGAGCGGAATCAGATACTACTAGAAGACTTGTCTGAAAGAACAATAAAACATAATAAGGCCATGGAAGGACGCATCTTTGAAATTCTTGTAGAAGGCGTAAGCAGCAGAAATGCCCATAAATGGTCAGGGCGGACTACAAATAATAAAGTTACAATCTTTGACAACATTTCTGACTTAAAGACTGGTAATATTGTAAATATTTACATAAATCGCAGTACATCAGCAACCCTTTTTGGATGTATTATCAATTAATGGAATGTTTGAACCAAATTAATATTTTTAAGAATTTATAAAAGAGGCGGGTATGATTGTTGCAGGATATGTTCTGTGCGGAATGGGATTAATTTTTTTAGGGATTAAACTTCTTTCTATTTATTTAAAAAATTCTTCTACGTTTACACTGAAAGAAAAAATGACAGCATTAACTAAGAATCCGATTTTGGGATTCTTTTTTGGGGGAGTGTTAATATTTCTTACACAAAGCGCATCAGCAGCAATTTTAATGTTAGTATGTACCTTAAAAGCCGGTATGTTAAAACTAAGAAATTGTTTTCCTGTTGTAATAGGGATAAACATCGTTGGTTCATCCACGGTTTTTATTCTCGCATTTGACATTAAAACATTCATATATTTTGCGCTTGGAGTATCAGCTATTGTTTTTACCACTGACATTTTTTATAAATACAGAAATATTGCTGGAGTTTTTATTGGAATAGGCCTGCTTTTTCTCGGGCTTTATACAGTTCAAGGGGGAGTTGTTGGCTTTCGTGATGTTCCGTGGTTTAATAATGCAATACTATTTGTTAACAAATCCTATGTGCTAGGCATTATTATCGGGGCAGCTTTGACTATGGTAACACAATCATCGCTGGTTGTTCGGGCGATTTTAATGATTTTATATAAGAGTAATGTTATCAACTTGCATGCTGCAATGATCCTTACATATGGAGCTTTTTTGGGCAGTTCTCTCTTAACGATTGTTCTTACTCTTAATATCTCTGGCATAGCAAAACAAGTGGTTATGTTCCAGGTCTTATTAAACATTGTCGGGAATATAATTCTTATACCTCTTTTATATATTGAAAATTATTGTAACATTCCGGCGATTGGGGCTTTGGTAAGTTTTTTATTTGACAATAAAGGGTTTCAAGTAGCCGGGTTAGGTCTTCTCTTTCATTTGATCGCTGGTGTTTTCATGGGATTGTTAATTCCAGTCTTGGCAAAGACATTTGCAAAACTGTACCCGGAAACTATTGAGGAAAGTATTTCAAAGCCTCAATATCTTTTTTCTAACGTAATAGTTGATATGTCAAGCGCTATGAAACTGGTAGAATTTGAGCAGGCAAGGGTGATAGAAGCAAATACATATATTTTTGAATTGCTCCGAGGTGGAAAATCCCGAAATGACATTGAGCAATTTTTTGAAGCAATAATGGATTTAGCAAAACTTATAAGAGATTATTTATCAACATTGCCGAAAAAATATTTAGTAGAAGTGAATGTGTGTTATAAACTGGGAATTCTTTTTGACATACAGAATTCTGTTGAGATGTTAACTATAGCAATTAAGAACTTATCACATATTTTGGTTGAAAAATCTCTTTTCGAAGGGGGAAAAAAGCTGGATTTTTATAATGCTATTGTAGAAGGAATAGACACTCACCTAATTATAACTTCGGATGTTTTACATGAGCGAGAAGCTTCTTTTGCTGATTACCTTAGTAAAATGGCTACTACAGGAGAAAAAGAAATAGATACTATGAGAGAAAGTCTTATTACCAGTTTAGAAAATGAAAGTTCTAGTGTTAAATTTAAACTTCTTTCTGTTATCTGTGATTGTGAAAAAATAATGATGCTACTAAATAAGATCACAGAAGAAATATCTGTTTTAAAGAGCGAACAGAAGCCAGCTTAATGAAGAAAAGAGTAAGGTAAGCGATCTTGGCAAAGACAAAAAATAAAAAGGACTATTTTAATTTTGTAACAGTTAATTAAAAATTTATATGGTTTGGATAGAAAAATTAAGCATCAGAATAATTCAAATAATTATCGTAAGTATTGCGGTACTTTTACTTTCAAGTTGTGAAAGCCTGCCTGAAGGAGAACCGCCGGAAGGCCCGATTGTAACAATTGAGAATAGAGCAGATCAGCTTATGCCGTTGAAAGCTGCCATAAATCATATGATTACAGCGCTTGCAACATCTACTGAACTTACTGCGGGGAAAGATAAAGCTCTTCCGAATATTATTCCAGAACCGGCAGTCATACCAGAAAAATACAGAACTCAACTTACAATGTTATCAATCAATGTTTACTCCGAACTTTTAACTATGGGAATTCTAGATACCGATCCAACAAAACCGGCAGACTATATTTTATCTTCAACATTTGTAAAATTAGTAAAACCTTCTTCTGGAGTTAAGGGTAAAACGGCTTTTAGATGGGAAATGTCTTTGATTAAGCCCGGAGCGTCTAAGCCGAGCTGGACATATTTCTTAAAGATATTTCTGGAATAATAGAACCTGAATATAAAGGTGTTCTGACTTTGCGATTCTTATTGATATTGTACTTGTAACTTGTATTTAAGAAGTTAATATTAAAAAACCAGATTAAATTTTAAAAAGGAGAAACAACTATGAAAAAAATTCTTGTGCCTATAGATTTTTCTGATGTTACAGAACTTGTTATAGAAAATGCAAAGTTTTTTGCAAAATTACTTGATGCTGAGTTAAAAATTATACATGTAGTTGCTCCTGTGCCTCAAGATGCTGGAGTGCTGCAAGAGTCTGTAGGTGGAATAATTATAGTGCCTCTGAATTATGAAATTTTAAGAGATGAACTTGCAGCGGAATTGAAAAATGAACACAGAAAAATGTTTGAGATTAAACAAAAACTTACTAACGAGAAAATAAAGGTAAAAGCTTTTCTCCTAGGTGGAAATGTTTCAGAAGTCGTTGAATCGCAGGTTAATGAATATGATCCTGACATGATTATTATGGGATCTCATGGACACGGGCATGTAGCAAAAGCATTGTTAGGGAGCATAACAATATCTGTCTTAAAACATGTGAAGTGTCCTGTAATAATAGTTCCGAGCAGAGCTAAAAAGCAGAACTAGATTGCTACCAAAAAGTTGAAGTATCTTGCGATTGTGGTAAATGTATGATGGGAAAAATTGTTAAAATATAAAAGAACAGGAAAAAGAGGATGAGAAAGGTATTTTTTGGAATCATTTTGAGCGGTATAATTTGTATCCTTGCAATGCCAACTATTTTTGCGCGCGCAGGAAGATGTGAAATTGCCACGGATTTTGAAGGATACAAATTCATGGTATTGATTAACAAGGATGTTCTTTTAAGGGAAAAGACATTGAAAGAGATGCGCCTTAATGATTATAAAGGATACAAAAAAATTGACTCTTTTGAAAATGAAACTCCAATGAATGTTACTATGAGTGGAAACGGAGCCATTGCTTATGTTTCAACAGTTGTAAATAGTTCCGATGACGCTGAAGAAGATGAGGATAACGGAGTAACTAGTGTGGTTAGCAATGTATACAGGTATGAAAAAGGCAAGCGTTCTCCGTCGCAGCCGATATGGCAGACTAAAGGTAAGATAAATGGTCTTGCAACTAATATGAACGGCGGTAAGCTTCTGGTTATAACTGAATCCAAGCAGCTTGTATACCGAGGCAATGATGGTAATTTCAGAACTGTCAGAACCTGTGCCGGGATTCCGACTTCAATAGCAATGTCTTCTGATGGGAATTTTGCTTTTGTAGTTACGGGCAAGAACCAACTTAATAAATATACGTATGATTCAGCCAAAGACACATACGATTATGACAACAAAGGATTGTGGGTTGATAAGGATGCAGTTCTTGGCATTAGTGCTAATATGGATGCCAGCAAAGTATGGCTGATTACATGCAAATCTCACGGATGGGGTTATGCCCTGATGGAAGGTTGCAAAGATGGCAACTTTAAAAAATTATATCAATTTGATGATACTTCTTATCCATGGGATGTTGCTCTGAGTGGGAATAGCATGATGGCATATATTCCATTAAGTTTCTCGTATATTTACAGGTTCGCTTACGATCCTGAAGCAAAATGTTATGTGGTGTATAAACTGCACTATTAAGAGTTATAAAGTCTAAAAGTTAAAAAGTTAAAAATATTAAATGACAGGTAAAGTGAAAATGTTTATAAAATTGCACTCAAATCTAAATGGTTGGCGATGGCATAAGTTGCTAACCATATCATCTGTTTTATTAACAAAGATTTGAGGCAGTTTTTAAACTCCTCAAGTCAAAAATTGAGGAGTTTAAAATGTTTAAAAAACTACTTTACGAAGATTTTTTAAAGCTTTCCAGAAAAAGTGACAGGATAGTTTATTACCAGGAAATCCCGGCAGACAGAGTTACACCGATCCTTGCCTACGAAGCTTTAGGTACAGAGACTGCTAATGGGGCTCTGCTTGAATCTGCACCAAATGATAGCCTTAACAGCCGTTATTCCTATATCTGCTTATATCCTTACTGCAAATTTACAGTAAATAGGCATGAAGTAACGATAGAAGAAAATGGAATGGCCAGAAAAATAGAGCTTCCAGTTGTTGATGCCCTCAGGAAAACTCTCAAAACCAGGAGGAGTTATTTCGATTACCCACTCATTTCTTTTGTCGGAGGAGCGGTTGGATTTATAAGCTATGACGCCGTACGATTGTTTGAAAGCATTCCCGACAGGCATGTTTCGCAGAAGAGCAATCCTGACATTCTGTTAAAATTCTACAAAGCAAATGTAATATTTGATCACGAAGAAAATAGGATCATAATTGCGGTTCTTGCAAAGGTCGAAAAAGATTCTGAAAAATCTTACAAATCAGCTGTTCAAAAAGCTGAATTTATAATAAACAAAATATGCACATTCAAGCCTCAGCCTATAAGTTCCAATTTTTATGATGATAAAACAGAACACAGAAATCTGAAAATTACAGTCAATATTGATGACGAATCTTTCATGGCAAAAGTAAGAAAAGCAAAAGAATACATCACAAAAGGTGATGCTTTTCAGATTGTACTATCCCGCTGCTTTTCTAGGTCTTATTCTGTAAATCCATTTTCTATATATCGTGCTTTGAGAATGACCAATCCCTCCTCATATATGTTTTACCTTGAAAATAGTAATATGACAATTATCGGTTCTTCTCCGGAAAAACTTGTTAGCATCGAAAACAATATAGTGGAGACCTACCCGATAGCCGGAACGCGAAAACGCGGAAAAACTACGGAAGAGGACAATGCTTTGGCAAGAGAGCTTTTAGCTGATGAAAAGGAGAATGCCGAACACGTCATGCTTGTTGATCTTGGGCGCAATGATATTGGAGCTGTTTGTATTCCAGGTAGCGTGAAGGTTAAAAATTATAAACAGATACGCGGCTTTTCGCATGTTATGCACATCACATCGCATGTGGAAGGAATTCTCAGAAAAGACAAAGACATTTTTGATGTTTTAAGAGCAGTTTTTCCCGCGGGGACTCTCAGTGGTGCACCCAAAATAAGGGCAATGGAAATTATTGACGAACTTGAAGAGTCACGACGCGGATTATATGGCGGAACTGTTTGTCTGATTGATAGTAAAGGAAATTTTAACAGCTGTATCGTAATTCGTACTGCAATTCTGAAAGAAGGTGTTGCTCATGTCCAGTCTGGAGCAGGAATAGTTCATGACTCTGACCCTCAGCTTGAAACAGAAGAAACCAGACACAAAGCTGAAACAGTATTGAATGCAATAGAACTTGCGGAAAGGGGCGCACTATGATTCTCATTATAGATAACTACGATAGTTTTACATACAATTTGTACCAGATTTTCGCGCAAACAGATTCCAACACAAAAGTAATTCGGAATAACCGCGTAACCATCGGTGAAATAAGAAAAATAAAACCGGACGCGGTAATTTTATCACCTGGCCCGGGGAGACCTGAGAATGCTGGAATATGCGTTGAATTAATACGAAAACTTCATGAAGAACTGCCAATGCTCGGCGTCTGCCTTGGACATCAGGCTATTGGCGTAGCATTCAGTGGAGAAGTTGTAATTGCAAACGAAGTAGTGCACGGGAAAAGTGCGAATATTTTTCATTGCCGCACAGGAATTTTTAAAGATATGCCCCTGCCTTTCTCCGCGGGTCGTTACCATTCACTGATTGTAAAGAGGGAAACTTTGCCTGTTGCTGAACTAACCATTACTGCGGAAAATGAAAGAGGTCTGATAATGGGAATAAAACATGCCAAGTATCCGGTTTACGGAATTCAATTTCATCCGGAATCTGTTCTCACCCCTGATGGCGAAATTTTAATCAGAAACTTTATGAAAGAAATTAAGAATTACAAATATAAGAATCAGGAGAATAGGAATGTTTGAAAAGTATATAAATAAACTTATTGCCGGCAAAAATCTCAGCAGAGAAGAAGCTATGCGGGCCGCTATTGAAATATTTCATAAAGCTAATCCATGCCAGGCTTCAGCGTTTCTTGTTTTGATGAGAGCAAAGGGTGAAACTCCCGAAGAAATACTAGGAGTTGTGGACTCAATGCGTTCTAATATGGCCAGGTTGGATCTAGATTTTCCAGTACTTGATATAGTTGGAACTGGCGGCGACCGTGCTAACACTATTAATATTTCCACAAGTGCCGGGATTCTGGCGGCAAGTTGCGGAGTAAAAGTAGCAAAACACGGGAATCGTTCCGTTTCCTCAAAATGTGGAGCCGCTGACATATTGGAAGCGTTAGGAGTAAATATAAAATGTACTCCGCGAAAAACGGCAGAATGCGTAAAAAAGGTCGGATTTGGTTTTTGTTTTGCCCCGTTGTTCCATCCGATACTTGCAAAGCTAAAAGGAATTCGGAAGGAGCTTGGGATCCCTACACTTTTTAATATTCTCGGACCGCTATTAAATCCCGCAAGTGCTGAATACCTTATGATAGGAGTTTTTAATGAAGAATTGGCTGGTTTCCTTGCTGATGTAATTACTGTCAGCTATCAACCATTACCTAGCAACTGTATTAAGAAGGCTTTGGTGTTTCATTCCCACGGACTCGATGAATTAAGTTGTGCTTTTCCTGCCACTGTTATTGAAGTTACTCCTGACGGGAAGAAAAAATACACACTGGATTCTGCTGACTATGGATTTAAACGATGCAAGTTAGAGGACTTACGCGGCGGAACTCCGGATAAAAACGCAAAAATCCTAAAGAGTGTTTTTGAAGGGGCGCCGGGGGCCGCTGCCAATACAATTATTTTCAATGCAGCAGTAGCTTTATATATTTACGGTAAAACTAAATCCATTGAAGATGCAGTTAGTATTGCTAAAAAAAATGTAGAAAATGGTAAAGCAAGTAAAACCTTAAAAAACCTGATTGAGCTTACTAAGGAGAATCAAAATGCGTGACATATTGAAAGAGATTTTGATTCAAAAGCACAAAGAAGTAGCGCTGATAAAAAACAGTTATCCAAACCTTTGTAATCAAATTCGTTCGCGAGAATTCAGATATGAAAAATCTTTGCGGCATGCTTTAAAAAATGAAGAACTTTCTGTAATTGCTGAGATAAAGAAAAAATCTCCATCAAAAGGAACAATAGCTGATATTGACAATCCCGTCAGTCTTGCGCAAGAATATGTTTCCGGCGGCGCTGATGCTATTTCAGTCTTGACAGAAAAGAGTTTTTTTGGCGGATCGCTACAAGACATGACAAATGTTTCCATGTTCTTAAAAGATACCTGTCCTGTTTTGAGAAAAGATTTCATTGTTGATGAGTTTCAAATATATGAAGCGGTTGCCGCCGGTGCTGATGCAATTCTTCTGATTGTTGCTGTACTCGGAAACAGAACTAAAGATTTTCTGAAAATTGCAAAAAATATAAATATAGAGGCACTAGTGGAAGTTCATTCAAAAACCGAACTGGAAATTGCTATAGGCAGTGGAGCTGAAATAGTCGGAATCAATAACCGGGATTTAAACACTTTTCATGTGAATATGAATACATCACTGGAACTGGTTGAGTTAATTCCAAAAAATGTAATAAGAGTTTCAGAGTCCGGCATAAGCTCTCCTAATATAGCTAAGAAGCTCAGACAGGCCGGATTTGACGCGGTACTTGTTGGAGAAGCTCTAATTAGAACAGAAAATCCATCGCTATTAATAAGGGAATATAAGAAATAAAGGGAAAGATGAAAATAGCCACGGGCGTGAGCCCGTGGAGAAATAACAGACAACAAAAAATCAAGCCCTCCTGCAGGGAGTGGCGATATAAAAAAATGAGAAACAAAACACTTGTAAAAATATGCGGTATTTGTGACGTGCCAACGGCAGTAGCTACAGCTGAGGCCGGTGCTGATTTTATTGGAGTGGTGTTTTATCCTGATTCAAAAAGAAATATTAACAGGAAAAAGGCAGAAGAAATAGTTTCAGCAATAAAAAAATACAAAACAGAAGTTGTTGGGGTATTTGTTGAACAAAATGCTAAAAAAATAGCAGAAATTTGCCAACACACAGGAATAACTATAGCCCAGCTTCATGGTGACAGTGCAAAGAATACAGTATCTGCCCTTCCTGAAAATATCAGAAAAATCTTCGTAATCAATGTCGGTTATGATGAAAACTCCCAACATTCAACATCTAACATCAAAACTGGAAAATCATCCTTTCTTGACCGGCAAAGAGATTATTTTCTTTACGATGGAGAAAATCCCGGAAGCGGCAGGCTGTTTAATCTGGACAGGTTCACTACTGACACTAAATTTAGATTTTTTCTTTCCGGAGGACTAACTCTTGAAAACGTTTCCAGAGCTATCGCCATTGTAGCTCCATTTGCGGTTGATGTATCAAGTGGAGTTGAGAAAGAAGAAGGAGTAAAAGACGCAGAACTTATCAAAAAATTTATAAACAAGGTTAAAGGAACTTAAAATGAAAAAATATTTTGCAAATAAAAACGGGCGTTATGGTAATTTTGGAGGACGATATATTCCGGAGCTGCTGATAAAGCCTATACAGGAACTTGAAATAGCATTCAGTAAAATTCTTAAAGATAAAAACTTTCAAAGAAATTTAAAATACATTTTAGAATCTTATGCAGGGCGGCCTACCCCGTTAACCGAAGTTAAAAGATTTACTCATGCGATTGGCGGAAATGCCAGAATATTTCTTAAAAGAGAAGATTTGCTTCACACAGGTGCACATAAACTTAACAACGCACTGGGTGTTTGCTGGCTCGGGAAATGGGAAAAAGCCGTATTATAGCAGAAACAGGAGCCGGCCAGCATGGTGTTGCAACTGCCACTGCATGTTCATACTTTGGACTTGAATGCAAGGTGTATATGGGAAGTATTGACATGAAACGGCAGTCCCCAAACGTTTTGAAAATGGAACTGCTCGGAGCCAGAGTTGCTGAGGTTAATACTGGTTTAAAAACCCTAAAAGATGCCGTTAATGAGGCATTTCGTGATTATGCCGAAAACTATGAAAATACTCATTATTGTCTGGGATCAGCGCTCGGTCCTCACCCATATCCCGAAATGGTTAAATGCTTTCAATCTGTAATAGGAGAAGAAACGAAAAAACAGAGTGTAAAACTTTTCGGGAAAAACCCTGATACTATTATCGCATGTATTGGGGGAGGTTCCAACGCGATAGGAATCTTTTCATCATTTATCGAAAATGAAGAAGTAAAACTTATAGGAGTTGAAGCGGGTGGTAAAAGTAATAAACTTGGCGAACACGCCGCTCGTTTTTACGGGGGGACTCCAGGAGTACTCCATGGATGTTATTCTTATTTGCTTCAGGACAAAAACGGACAAGTAGCACCAACCCATTCTGTTTCCGCAGGATTGGATTACCCATCCGTTGGACCTGTGCATGCACAACTTTTCGAACAAGGTCGTGTAATATATTTTTCCGTTAGAGACGAAGAGGCCCTTGAGGCTTTAAAACTTTTAAGCAAAACAGAAGGAATTATTCCGGCACTGGAATCCGCACACGCATTAGCTTATCTGATTAATGAAATCAAAAAACTCGAGAATAATTGTGTGGTGGTTAATCTTTCTGGTAGAGGCGAAAAAGATTTGCCGCAACTTTTCGAAAATAATTTTCTGGATATTGGAGAAAAACAATGAATAGGATAGAAAAAACATTCAAACAAGATCCGGCGTTTGTAGGATATATTACAGCAGGACACAAAGGGTTGGATTACTCTTTAAAAGCCGCACTGGCATTAATTGATGGAGGAGTAAATATTCTTGAAATAGGTGTTCCTTTTTCTGATCCTGTCGCAGATGGTCCGGTAATCCAAAATTCTTCAAGTCACTCTCTCCGAAACGGAACTAACATATTTAATGTATTGGAACTGATAAAAAATATACGCAGCCGCACTGAAGCACCAATTATTCTGTTCAGTTATTTTAACCCGATACTTCAGGCAGATAAAAAAGATATCTATCATTTAGCTAAAGAATCCGGCGTTGACGGAATTCTTATAGTGGATTTGCCGCTGGAGGAGTCTGAGCTTCATATTAAAAAATGCAAAGATAGCTCCATCGCGCCAATATTCATAATAGCACCGTCAACAGAAACTGAACGAATAAAGCTGATAGATAAATCTGGCAGCGGATTTTTATATTATGCCTGTAGAAGTGGCACTACTGGTATGCGAAACTCTCTTCCATTGGGGTTTGCGCAAAAAATGGAGCATATAAAAAAAGAGACGCGCTTGCCGGTAGTTGCCGGATTCGGAATATCAACTAAAGATGATGCCAGAGAAGTTTTAAAGTACGCGGACGGATTTGTAATTGGTTCATTTTTCGTAAATGCCATGGAAAATGGAGTTTCGCACGAAGAATTAAAAAAACTGGCAAAGGGAATAGCTCCGAGACCAACGATTATAGACTGAAGACCGAAGACCAAGGCTGGAGGGAAATATTATGATATTGTTATTAAAAAAAGAAACAACTTTAACTGAGAGAGAACATCTTATAAGCCGACTTGAGTTTATGGGATTCAAGGCAATTCCTTATAATAAAAAAGAACAATTGGCAGTAGCAATCGTTAATGGAATAGACGAAAAAACAAAAACAGAATTGTTTCATTTATTGCCATCTGTTGAAAAGGTTATCCGGCTAAATCAGCATTTAAAACTGGCAAGTAGAGATGTAAAAGAAAAAAGCACTGTTATAAAAGTCAAGGACGTAGAAATCGGCGGTGATGATCTGATTATTATAGCTGGGCCATGCGCTGTAGAATCCAAAGAATCTATTTTTGAAATTGCAGAGGCGGTTGCTTCTGCTGGAGCTTCTGTATTAAGAGGTGGAGCTTTTAAACCCAGGACGTCTCCTTATGATTTTCAGGGATTAGGCGAAAAAGGATTAAAATATCTAGCCGAAGCCGCAAAAAAATATGGACTTCTGACAATATCTGAAGTGATGTCTGCCGAACAAATAGGAATTGCTTCTGATTATGTTGATATTCTCCAAATAGGTGCCAGGAATATGCAGAACTTTAGTCTCTTAAAAGCTGTCGGGAAAACAGACAAACCTGTTATGCTCAAAAGGGGATTTTCCTCCACATACAAAGACTTTCTCATGGCTGCGGAATATATCCTTAGTGAGGGCAACCCAAATGTTATACTATGTGAACGCGGGATAAGGACATTTGAGAATTATACTAGAAATACTCTGGATATTGCAGCTGTTCCCGTCCTGAAACAGTTAAGTCATTTGCCAGTGATTGTTGACCCTAGCCACGGAACCGGTATCAGATATCTCGTTGCTCCAATGGCAATGGCCTCGGTTGCTGCAGGAGCTGATGGGCTTATGATAGAAGTTCACACAAGCCCTGATAAGGCTCTTTCGGATGCTAAACAAACTATTGATATCGAAATGTTCGAGTCTATGGTAAAATCAGCTTATTCTATTAAAAAACTTATAAAACGCTAATGATTTATTAATTTACTATATTGAAAAGTTGATGATATTCAAAGTCATTTCTTATCCCAAATCTTGTCAGAGCAAAATCGTATTTAACAGGATCTTGTTTGTTTATTTTTCTAAACGCTTCAGTGATTTCCAGTGCAGTTTTCATATCTGCTGATTTCCTGTTTGTAAATCCTAATTTTTTAGAAATAAAATATATATGAGTATCCAGCGGGATTATTAATTTTTCAGAAGATATTTTTTCCCAGCAGCCAGGATCTACTTCATCATGTCTTATCATCCAGCGAAAATAGAGCATAAGACGCTTGCATGCGCTTCCATCTTCAGGTGAAGGAATGAGATAGGTTTTATTGTTCGGGAAAAAACAGGTCAATTCGGCAACAAAGCGTGTGATTGCGCCAAGATAGTTTGTATCCCTGTTTGAATGCGAAAGAAAACATTTTTCAAGAGATTCATATTTTTGAACGGTTTTTCTAATGCCCATAAGTAAGAGTACGATTTCTTCTCCAGTAGTAAATCTGTGTTTAAATCCAGCTAGCGCTTTTTTAAAAAATAGCGAATCTTCTTTTATTATTAAATTTCTGGGAGTTTTTCCTAGAAATTTGAGGATTTTTTTTACGCTTACCAGAATTTGAGTTACTTTTCCGTAAGCAAGAGAAGAAGCTATAAGTCCAACAATTTCCTGATCGCGTGGATTTTTGTAATTATAAAGAAATTCCAGAGGATCGGGATGAATGAACTGGAACTTATTGTATTTTAGATAGATTTGTTCCAGTTTATTTTTTAGAAAACTCATGTTTGTTCAAGAGCAATTTTAGCAAGCATTTTCCCAGCTTCTTTGCATGTTTTAAGCACTTCTTCTGTAGGTACGAACTGCGACTGTATTGGCTCGTCAAATACAAGCTTGCAGTTCATTTGTTTCAAATACTCAAGAGCATCATGTTGTCCTGATTTTTTTGCCCATCCATATGAGCCAAATGCTATAGCATATTTATTTGCCGGAGCTAGTCCTTTGAGATAGGTAAGTATTTCTGCTGTTTTTGGCATCAAGGATTTGTTGAGAGTTGGCGTTCCTACTGCTATAACAGCAGTATCAAGAACTTCGGTAGCTATATCTGTAATATTTGTGAATTTTAAATCATATTTTTTAACTTCAACTCCATTTGTTAAAGCGCCCTCATAAATAGCTTCAGCCATTATTCCAGTACTTTTCCACATTGTGTCATAGAAAATAACGATTTTCTTTTCAGGCTTGCAGTATATCCACTTTTTATAAGAAGAGATGATATCTGCGATATTATTCTTCCAGATTATTCCATGACTTGGCGCGATTATTTCTATCTCAATATTAGCTGCTTTATTAAGTACAGATTCTACTGGTTTTCCGTAAAGCATTATGATATTTGCATAATATTTTTTTGCTTCATAAAGAACATCAGTCAAATTTTCTTCATAGTCAAATCTTCCAGAACTTGCGTAATGTTGTCCAAATGCATCCATTGAAAAGAGAATTTTCTTTTGTGGGATATAGGTTGCCATAGATTCAGGCCAATGTGCCATTGGAGTATTTATGAATTTAAGGGTATTTTCTCCTAAAGTAAGGGTTGTGGATTCATCCACAATTCTAAATTTCCAGTTCTTAATATCATAATGCATTAATAGCGCATTTTTACATTTTTCGTTGCAGACTAGTTCTGCATTTCTGCATTTTTGCATTAATACAGGAATAGAGCCGGAATGGTCAGGCTCGGCATGATTGCAAACGATATAATCTATTTTTTCGAGCTGGACATGATTAAGTATATTTTTTAAAAGATAATCAGCGTAAAAACCTTTTACTGAATCAATCAAAGCTATTTTGTTGTCTTTAATAAGATAAGAATTATAAGTACTTCCTCTACTGGTTAGATAACCATGAAAATCTCTTACATCCCAGTCAACATAACCAGTCCAAAATATATTTTCTTTTAAAACTGTATTTTTCATAAAATTAATCTCTTTAAACTTTAGTAAAAACTATAATATATTTAATGATAGAATATACTAAATATTATTTATTTGACAAGAAACAGAAACGATGAAAAGCAACTTTTACTCTGGAAACCTGCCAGCAAAACCAGGCATTTATATATTTCGGGATAAATTTGGAAAAATCATATATATCGGTAAAGCAGTAAATCTGAGGAGGAGAGTATCTCAATACTTCCAGCCATCTCGAGATAGGCTTGCAGATCCCAAATTAAGGTCTTTGATTAATTCAATAGATTCTTTTGATTTCATGGTTGTAAAGACGGAATCTGAAGCACTCCTACTCGAATCAAAATTGATCAAAGAATATTCTCCATATTACAACACTCTTTTAAGAGACGACAAAAGATTCTTTATGATCAAGTTTAGCATGAATGACACTTTTCCAAGATTAACTCTTGCCAGAATTAAGAAGAATGATGGAGCTGTCTACTTTGGACCATTCCCGCATGGAAATGCACTGAAACAAACAATTGAGTTTCTTTCGTCTTATTTCAAACTCAGGTTATGCCATACAAAAGAACCGGCTGAAAAAGAGAGAAAATACTGTTTGGAGGCAAAAGTAAAAAAATGTTCCGAACCCTGTATAGGGAAAATATCAAAAGGAAAATACGCTTCAGCAGTTTCGAAACTTTTGTCTATTCTTGAGGGGGAAGATATATCCATAATAACTGAGCTTGAATGTGAAATGAATAGTTATGCAAACGCGCTAAATTTTGAAAAGGCCGGTATATTCCGCGATGTGATTGACAATATAAAATCTCTATTTAGAAGTAAAATTAGAAAATTTAAACATACAAGCATCCCGTATTCAGGAAATTCTGAATCGATCGTAGAACTGCGAAAGCAACTTGGACTTAAAACAAAGCCTGAAGTTATAGAAGCCGTTGATATTTCTAATCTATCAGACAACATAGCTGTGGCAAGTATTGTATCTTTTAAAAATGCTCTGCCTGATAAAAAGAATTATCGCAGATATAGGATAAAAACCGTTTCAGGCATAAATGACTTTGCAATGATGAAAGAGGCTGTTGCCAGAAGATACAAAAAAGAATCTACTTTGCCTGATCTGCTGCTGGTTGATGGAGGGAAAGGGCAACTTTCTTGCGCAATACAGGCGCTCGTTGAAACAGAAACCAAACCGTTTCCGGTAGTGGGCCTGGCTAAAAAAAATGAGGAGATTTTTATTCCAGGAAATAAAAAACCTCTGGTTCTGGAAAAAACGAATCCCGCGTTGAAACTAATCATGGCTATCAGAGATGAGGCTCACAGATTTGCTATTGATTATAACCGAAAAATCAGGCTGAAACGAATAAATGAATCTATTCTTGACGATATCCCTGGCATAGGAAAAACAAGGAAATTACAGCTTCTTAAAGTATTCCCATCCATTTATGCAATAGCAAACAGCTCCCCTGAAGAGATACATACAAAAACAGGGATAGGAATTAAAACAGCAGAAAAAATACTGAACTTTTTGCCTGGTGAAAAGTAAATCTATACTCGGACGCCATAAAAAATAGGTAAAGAGAGAAATTTTTGAAAAAAATAATTGCAGGAAGGAAAATATCCAGGATAATTAAGTGTATGAAATTTTTAGAAGGAAATGAGCGGGCAATAATTTTAGACAGTATGCATAAAAGGCAAGACAGTCGGATATATAAACGTCTGCATGTAATAATACTT
>Ga0233425_10004203_pt1 | contig 24560 bp, 20 predicted proteins | sample Watercolumn_Towu_2_FD_181712 | JGI IMG/M metagenome (GOLD analysis project Ga0233425, IMG submission 181712) | Freshwater microbial communities from Lake Towuti, South Sulawesi, Indonesia - Watercolumn_Towuti2014_140_MG | ecosystem: Environmental > Aquatic > Freshwater > Lake | place... | reverse complement strand
TTGGTGGTTGCCGTTTGATGGTGTGGCGCTGTCTGGTTCGTTGGTGGCGCTGCTGGTGTTCGGACGAGACCTTGCCAATGGTTTGGTGGCTTGGGTCGCTGGGCAGCGTCAAGTGGGTGCGTGGATCCTGCCCCGATTTCGTGGGGGGACCTTCGCGTGGTTGCGCCTCGCGTGGCCTCAAGGTCGATTTGTGCTGTTGCAACTCGTCTGGTTTCACGTGGACATGCCGATGATGCGCTGGCTGTGCACGGAAGAGGAACTTGGCCGTTACGCGGCAGCTACGAGGCCTGTCTTGCCGCTGCTGTTGATCCCAAGCATGTTGATGCTCCCGCTTCTGGTGCGACTGACGCAAGCCACCGTGGATGGAGCACGAGAAGTGGTGGCGCAGGCTAGCGCTCTGCTCACGGGGCTCGGCGCCATGGGCTTTGTCGCGGCGTTGTTCGGGGCGGGGGAACTCTTGGTGCTCATTTATCCTGCATCGCGGGCGCAGGATCCGCACACGATCCAAGCGGTGCGCTGGCTAGGGCTTGCCTTTCTAGCTGTGTTCGCGGCTGCGGCCCCGCTGACGGCGCTCACAGCGCGGAAGCGTGAGCGTATGTTGCTTTGGACAGGAGTGGTCGCGGTGTTGCTGAATGTGTCTGCGAACTTGATTTGGACTGCTGCCGTCGGGGCCGAAGCAGCGGCGGCCATCACTGCCTGCACGGAACTCGTGGTGGCCATTGGCGCGTGCTGGTGTTGGCAACGTGCGGGGGCTCCTGTGCTGAACCTCAAGCTCTTGGGATGGGCTCTCTTGCCAGCAAGCTGCCTCGGTTTACTGCTCTCAGTGCTGACTCCGAGTCCTTGGAGTGTGGTCTTCAGTATCGCCATGGCCGTGGTCCTCTTTGGGATGTTGCCGCCCTTGGCCAAAGCTCGGCGCGCGTTGCGTCAGGTTGATGCACTCAGGGACATCAGCGGCGACGGTTTGACATGAGTGCGCTCACGGTGGCTCTCGATTACCGGCCCGCGTTGCACCATGCCTTTGGCATCGGGCGCTACGTGCGCAATCTCGTGCCAGCGCTCCTAGATGTGGAACCCCAACTCCAGTTGCGTTTGTACGGCGTGTTTCTGCGGCAGCGCAAGGAGCGCATCCGGCAGCACGTCTTCCCATCCAGCTCACGCGCGACCTTCCACTCGGCGCCGATCCCCGCACGCCTTGTTCCACTCCTAGGGCGTTGGACGCCCTTGCACTCCGGTTGGTTTACGGGGCCAGCCGACTTGTTCCACGACACCGACTACATCAGCACTCCCACGGGCAAGACCCCGCGCGTGGCCACGCTTTACGACACCGCATGGATGGCGCACCGAGGTTTTGTGAGCCGCCAGCAGGCGCGCGCGATGGAGTCCGCCGTGCGCAGCATTCTCAAAGGCGTGCGGCATGTGATCACCATCTCTGAGTCTGCGAAGTGCGAGTTGGTCGAGCATCTCGGCATCGACCCAGCGAGCGTCACGGTGACTCCCTTGGGAGTGGATCCAGCGTTCTTCGCAGCGCCGGATCTCGCAGCCACGGAGGCTGTGCTTGCGCGACTGAACCTAGAGCGCCCGTTCGGTGTGAACGTGGGTGTGATCGAACCGCGGAAGAACATTCACCGGTTGCTGCGTGCATTTCGGCGCCTGGTGGATGAAGCTCCGGAGCAACGCCTAGTGCTCGTTGGTCGCGCTGGGCACGGCCATGAGCGCATCATGGAAGAACTCGCGCGCTTGGATCTGAGGGAATCCGTTCTGACTCCCGGCATTCTCTCGGATGCCGACTTGGTGGCGCTGCTGCACGGGGCCGATTGGTTTGCTTACCCATCACTTCACGAAGGCTTCGGTCTGCCGGCGTTGGAAGCCATGGCTGCCGGTGTTCCCACCTTGAGTTCCAACACGACGTCGCTCTCAGAGGTCTGCGGCGACGGGGCCTTGTTGGTGAACCCGGAAGATGAAGTCGAGTTGAGCGCAGGTTTACGCCGCATCGCATGTGATCGTTGCGAGGCTCTTGAGTTGGCTGAGCGTGGGCGGGCCCGTGCGCGCTTGTTCACTTGGGAGGAGACGGCCCGGGCCACATTGCGCGCATGGCGAAAGGCCCTCGCGTGACCGAACTCCGGCTCTACGCCTCGGCGTTGGCTCTAGAACGCGATCGACCAAGCGGCGCTCGCGAGCGCATCGTGCGCCTGTTGGAAGGTGCGAGCGCAGTGCATGACGTCACTGTGTTGTCGGCGGATGTTTGGACTGAGGAGGAACGCTCCCGACTAGCGCGTTGTGAGTGGCAGTGCATCGGGGATGTGCGGCCCGGAGCGTTGTGGCGGTGGCGCAATGAAAGGAAGCTGCTCGCTCAGATGGGGGCCTTTTCGCGCGGAGCGGTGCTGCTTCAAGATGCCATGCCTTGGGTTCAGCACGCGCGTTTGATCGGGACGGTGCATGACCTGCGGCATTGGAGGCATGGCATCCTTGGCGTTGTGCACAGGAGCATCGCTCGACGCTCATTGCAACGCGCCAGGCTTGTTGCGTGCCCGTCTGAGGCCGTGAGGAATGAACTGGCCATGCGTGTGCCTGAGTGCGCTGCGCGGATTCGCTACGTTCCCAATGGCGTGGACTCGACTCCGATGGCGACGGGCCCGCGTGCGCAGGTGCCGCGGCTGCTCTGGGTCGGACACTGCGAGCCGCGCAAAGATCCACAGGTCATGCTGAAGGCATTCGCGTTGCTGTCCGTGGCTTGGCCGTCCCTGCACCTCGACATGGTGGGGAAAGGAGCGCTAGATCTTGATGATCTGGCTCGTCGCGTGCTGGCTCGCGAGTTGCGCTCCCGCTGGAAGTGGCACGAGGACTGCGACGCCATGCACTTGCGTCAACTGCGAGCAAGCGCCACGTTGGGCGTGGTCACGTCGCAACTAGAGGGCTTCTCACTCGTGCCGTTGGAGTGCCTCAGCGCTGGTCTGCCCGTGATCGTGACCGACCTTGCAGCCCACCGCGAGGTCCTCGGGCAGGCTGCTGGTTATGTGCCCGTGGGAGACCCCGCGGCTCTGGCTGCGGCCATCGATGCTCTACTGAGGGATGAACAGCAGCGGCAGCACTTGGCGCTCAACGGTCGGGTCGTTGCAGAGCGGTTGTCCTGGGATTCCGCTGTGCGCCAGTTCTTGACTGTGCTGACCGAAGTTCAAACCAGCGCGTAAGCCGCCCAGAACAATCCAGCGGAGAGCGCTAGGACGACGAGGACCCAAAAGGCCTTGCTCAGGGGCGAGAGTTGCGAGAACTCATCGGCACCGAAGCCGCTACGGGCCGCGGCGTGGTGCGATTGCAACACGCGCGTGGGATCGGAGTCTCCGCGGGTGGTGACTTCATCCGCAGCGGGCGCGCCACTGACCGCCGCAGCGGCTGAGGGCTTCTGGCGTTCGCACACGAGGCGCGCATGAACCGCGCCGAAGCTGATGACCGATCCGTCCCGTACCAAGGAGCGCTGTTGCCGTTCTCCGTCCACGGACGTGCCGTTGCTCGATCCGAGATCCACCACCAGCCAGCCATCGGCGTTGTGCACGAGTCGCGCGTGTTCCCGTGAGACGCTGGCGTCATCAATGCGCAGGTCTGCCTGCTGGCCGCGGCCAATGATCTGGGTGTCCGCGAGGGGCACGTTTTTCCCCGCGAGCGGTCCGGAAAGAAAGGCGAGATGATCCACGGCGCCGAGCCTAGGGTGCCAACCGAGAAGCGGCAAGTCGGTACGATCAACGCGTGGAAGCTCCACTGCTGGTCGCTGAAGGTCTTGAGTTCCGCTACCGCGAGCCGGTCTTGCGCGGTTTTTCCCTCGTCGTCGCTGCGGGGCGCATGGTCTTTCTTGCGGGCTCCAATGGCGCGGGCAAGAGCACGGCACTCGCCCTCCTTGCGGGGGAGTTCCGTCCCGCCGATGGCGTCGTGCGAGTGGCAGGGCTAGATCCCTTGCAGCCGCGAGCCCGCGCTCAGCTCATGGCGCTGCAAGAGCATCCATATCGCATGGATTGGCTCTCGGCACGGGAGGCCGTGCAGTTTCACCGAGATGTGTACGGGCTCAGTTCCAAGGACGGAGTCTCAGCCTTGGATGCACTAGCACGCTTGGGGCTCGCAGATGTGCGGGATCAACGCATCAAGACGTTTTCCAAAGGCATGGCGCGACGGGTGGAACTAGCCGCACTGTTGGCAGCGGACCGGCCGTTGTGGTTGCTCGATGAGCCCGAAGCAGGGCTCGATCCCGAAGGTCGCTTCCTGTTGGCTGACTTGCTGCAGGAGGCGCGGGCACGGGGGCGCGCCCTCGTCTTGGCGGCGCACAGCGTGGGGCCGTTGCTAGCCAACGCCGATGAACTCGTGGTCCTCAACCGCGGCCGGACGGTTTGGCGGGGAACCGTGGCTGCGGCGGTTCGCGAGACCGGGGCTTTTTCGCTGGAAGCTCAACTCGGCACCGCGGCGGCGCATGATGAACTCTTGCAGACTGTGCAGCACCTTCCCTTCGCAGCGCCCACCTTGTCTGAGTCTGGTCTGCGTCGGCTCATGGAGCGTCAGCCTTGATGCGTGCCGTGCTAGCGCTCCTGCGCAACACGACGCGACAGAGTTTGCGCGGGCCTTGGGTTTGGCTCGCAGTGCTGGCGTTTGTGGGGCTCGCGGCCCTGTTGCCGGTGGCGCGGGAAGCGGGCATCTCCGAACTCAGAAGGACGATGCTCGTCTCCCATGGGACCGCCGGGAGTGTGGTCTTGCTGGCGGCAGCATTGGCGTTGCCCGTGGCCCATGTGCGCGTGCGTCGGCACATCCAAATGAACGGAGTGCTCTCGTCCCGTGCGGTGACAGCTGCTGTGCTCCTTGGGCAATGCCTCGTGTTGCTGATGTTGGCATCACTCATGGGGTTGTCGAGTGCGCTGCTCTTGCACTGGGGACCTGGCCTCGCCGAGAGCGGAGGACAAGTCACCCTCCATGAGGGCAGCACTGTCGCGCTGACGCGAGTGGATGACACAACGGCAAGTGGCCGAGTGACCTTGCAGGGCTCCGGTGCCACGGCACGTCGTTTCGAGATTGTGCTCGATCCTGAAGTGCGGGTGCGCGACGAACACACCGCCGCTCTGTCCGTGCAAGTTCCCATCACGGTCGCTCTGCGAGACAGCGCCGGTGAACTCGTGCATCGTCAACGACTCATGGTGCGTCCCGGGCGAGGCGCGCGTTTGAGCGTCCATATCGCTCCAGATCGGGGGCCGCTGAGCCTAGAAGTGCACACCGACGCGCAGGGCTTGTCACTGGAATTCCCCCCTGAATCTGTGCGAGTGCTCGGGGCACCAGCAGTCTTGCTCGCGGCCGTGTTGCGCTTGTTCCTGTGGCTAGGTCTCCTAGCGCAGGTTCCCTTGGCGCTGATGTATTGGTTCACAGGCTTTGTGAGCGCAGCCATTGCCACGGCTGCCACCCTCACGGTGTGCGTGCTGGCCATGTTCTTTGGCTGGACGGCCGGAGATCCATTGACATGGGTGAGTTCGGGCATGAGTCCCGGCTGGCGCGAGTTGCAGGGAGCAGAAGTGCCGGCGTTGCTGACAGCGCTAGGTGTGTGGGTGCTGCCTTTGAAAGATCAGCGACTAGGAGTCTCAGCCGCGTGAGAGCCTTGGGCTTGCTCGTTGTTCTCGTGCTGGCGCAATGGATGGTCAAGCCAGTGGATCCCACGCGGACGGCCGCGCCCGCCATCCACTCCACTGGCGTCGCGCTACTCGTCAGTAGTGTGCGTCCCTTGTTCGAGCGCTGGATGTGGTTCCGATTCGAATCCCACGTGAATGCTGGAGCCTTGCCTGCTGCGCTCCAAGACCTGCGCGTGCTGTCAGCGCTCGAGAGCACGGATGTCCGGCCGATGTTGCACTTGGCACGGTTCTTGGCATTCGACCTCGCGCCCCGCGAAGGGACTGCGCCGGAGCGCATCCGCCGCGTGTTCGAAGCAGAGGCCATCCTCGCGGATGCTGCGCGACGCTTCCCTTCGAATCCCGAGGTTCACTTGCGGCACGGGCAGATTCTGTCCATGCCGTGGGCCGTAGTGCCAGAACTGCACACGGTCTACACCAACCGCCGCGGCAAGACACCGGCAGCCGCCGCAGCGGAAGCGTTCGCTGCTGGGCTTGAACGCGCGCCTGGGTCGTCGGTGCTCGCTGTGTTGGCGGGGGATGCGTTGCGCCTCGCTTGCATCGAGCGCTTGCTAGGTGGAGAACGGGATGGCTGGGCCGGACTTGAGCGCGCACGCGTTCTTATCGCGAGCGTCGGAGACCAAGCGGGCCCGGCGCAGCAATGGCTGAGCGCGGCTTGGTCCGAGGCCGGGCGCGCCATGTGCAACGGAGATCAGGCCGCGGCGGCCATGGCTTTGGCACGCCTACCGCTTGGGGAGTTGCCCCTCGAGGAACAGCGCCTCGTACGGGCAGGCACGACGGAGATCCTCGCTGCCTGTCGACCCAATGATGCAGAGGGTGCTAGGCGATGCTTGCCGGCTGCCTTGGCGGTGCATAGGATTCACAGCGCGGTTGCAGCGTCTGCAGTTGGTGACCAAGGGTCCGATGTACTGCGGCAGTTGGCCGTAAAGATAGTCCGCCTAGCACCTGAGCTACTGAGCTCGGTGCCGCGCGAACTGCTCGAGGAACGCTAGATCTCATGCCGAAAGCCGCGAAGCCAGAAACCACTCCCACGCTCATAGCCAATCTTGCGGCAGACATCGTCATCGAAAAGAAGGGCGAGGAGCTGCTGGTCTTGGATGTCTCTCGTTGCACGGATCTCGCTGACTACATGGTCATTGCGTCGGGCACGAACAAGCGTCAAGTCCAGGCCATGGCTGAGGAAATCCGCAAGCGCGTGAAAGCGCGCGGCCTCATTCCACTCAACGTCAGCGGGACGGAAAACGGTTGGTGGGTGCTCATCGACTGCGGCAGCGTGCTGGTGCATCTGATGCAGCCGGAGGCTCGGCGCTTCTACAACTTGGAATCGCTCTGGGCGGACGGGCTGGTGGTTCGGCGCGGCATTGACGCCGCGTGACCTCAGAGGTGGCCTGGGAATCCAGGGACCAACTGACCGTGCACGGCCTTGAGCTCAGCTTTGCTGCCGTCACGCACATCGAAGATGAGGGCCACGAGCTCGCGCAGATCAGGACCCTGCCCGACGCGCACTGCGCCGCTAGCGGTGTTGCGCATGGCCGTGCCGTCGGCCTGCACATAGCCCACGACCTGCCCTTGATGATTCAAGACCGTGGTGACGGTTGTGGCTTTTTCGCCAGTGCCTTGCAATGTGCGCACCGACCCGTGCGCCTTGCCCGCGAGATACACATCAGCGCGTCCGACGAGCTTCGTGGAGTCGTCGGCCGCCATGGTTTGCGCGCACCGAGGCGCAGCGCAACTCAGTTCCTCACCGCCACAGCCATCATTCGAGAGCGTGTTGCAAGCAGTCAAAATCGAGAGCAAGCACAAAGTGGCGCAACGGAGCATGATGCGGGTCCTTTCCCGTGGGTGGCGCATGGTACCAGCCGCAAGCCACGTCACATCCTGCGGTGCTGCTCATGACACTCAACGCTGCCGATGTCTTGGGTGCGGATGGCCTCTGCGCGCGTGGGTTGAACGGCTTCCGCGTTCGGCCAGCACAGTTGCGCATGGCGAACGCCATCGAGGCTGTCCTGCGTGAGGGCGGGGCGTTGGCCGTGGAGGCCCCAACGGGCACAGGGAAGAGCTTGGCCTATCTCGCGCCTGCTGCTTTGCGCGCAAAGAAGGAGGGGCGCCGGGTCGTTGTTTCAACCCACACCCTAGCCTTGCAGGAACAGCTCATCGGTCGCGACTTGCCGCGGCTGTCTGAGTTGTTGCCGGTGCCGGTTCGTGCGTCGCGCGCCATTGGGCGCGGTAACTACGTGGGGCTGCGGCGTCTCGGCGAAGCTCTCTCAGGCACGTTGGATCTTTTCGATCACGGCCCGCAGTCCACTCTAGAGCGCATCCGCGCTCGTGTTGAAGAATCCGCCTTTGACGGACGTCGCGATGACCTCAACTTGGATGTCGAGGACGAGCTCTGGTTGGAAGTGAACTCCGACAGGGCGAACTGCCTCCGAAAGCGTTGCCCGCGATTCAACGAGTGCTTCTATTGGAAGGCCCGCGGGGAGTTTGAAGCCGCGGACATACTGGTCACGAATCACTCCCTCTTGCTTACAGACTTGGTCTTGCGCCAGAAGGGACTTCCGATTCTGCCGGAGTACGACGCTTTGGTGATCGACGAGGCCCACATGTTCGAAAGCGTCGCGCGGGACAACTTGGGGGTTGAGTTCGCAGAGAGCCAAGTGCGACGCATTTTGGCGCGGTTGGGCGGGCGAGGTCGTAGACGCGGATTGCTGTCCCGCGCCAACATGAACGACAGTTGTGCGCAGGCAGTTGTTCGTTCTCAGGATGCGCTCAAGCAGCAGTTCCAAGTTCTCAGGAAGCGGCTGCCGCAACGGGATGACCCGACCATTCGATTTCAAGGTGGGCAAGGCGTTGAGGATGTTGTTTCTGTTGCTCTTGCCGAGTGTGCTGCGACCATCGAAGAGGAGCTAGAGCAGGTGCAAGAGGCGCTCCGCGGTGAATTGCGCTCGGCAACACAAGAGTTGAGGCGGTCCGCCGAGGCAGCAGCCAGCATCCTCGGAGCGGCAGAGAGTGACCACGTCCATTTCGCGGAGAACTTGCAGCGCACCGAGGGTGCTCGCCTAGTGAGTTTGCCCCTCGATGTGGCGAGCATTCTGAAGGTAGAGCTCTTCGACAATCTGAAGTCCGTTGTAATGACGAGTGCAACCCTCGGGACAGGCAGCGGAAGGCTAGACCACTTCAAGCGCAGCGTTGGGCTTCAGCATGCGCAAGACTTGATCTTGCCAACCCCGTTCGATTTGAAGGCACAGGCCAAGCTTGTCTTCATCAAGGGCCTGCCCGACCCGAATGCGCCGGAGTTTGTCGAGGAAGCTGTTCAGCATTGCAACCGCGCCATTGCGCGATCCGGCGGAGGTGCTTTCTTGCTCTTCACGTCTCGTGCCATGCTCGGACAGTTTCACGAGCGCATGAGGGAGTCCCTAGAAGCCAAGGGGCGCCTCGTCTTGGCCCAAGGCGGTTTCATGTCGCGCACGGAGATGCTCGATGCATTCCGGAATGATGGCAATGCCGTGCTCTTTGGGCTTGAGAGCTTTTGGCACGGGGTTGACGTCCCAGGGTCAGCGTTGCGTCTCGTGATCATTCCGCGCCTTCCGTTCCCTGTGCCGACGGATCCATTGATGGCCGCCTTGACCGAACGATGCGAAGCGCGGGGCGGAAACTCTTTCATGGATCTGTTTCTGCCGCCCGCATTGATCCGATTTCGGCAGGGCTTTGGACGGCTCCTGCGCACGGAAGAGGATGAGGGCTTAGTCATCTGTCTCGATCCACGGGTGCACACCAAGAACTACGGAACGCAGTTCAAGCGTTGCATCGCGGAAGTCCCTGTGGAGATTCGTGACACAAATGCCTTAGGGGAATGAGGCTGTGTGCCCCACGAGACACAGTCTGTGCCCCAACTAGGGCATCGCGTCAGGTGCGCTGAGCCACGGGGCGCAGCAACTGGCGTTCGCAAGTCCCTCGGGCGAGCCCGGTTCAGCGCATTTCGCTGAGTAGCTAGAGCGAATGGCAAGGCAATTGCGTTGCATCTGGCGCAAGGTTTCTATGAAACCTTCAGGAGAAAGCCATGATTCCCCACGAAGCTTCACTGGTTGAAGGAGCGGATGTGCGGGCGCAGCGACGAGCGGCAGAGAGGGCGTTGATTCTGCAGGCTCAGAAAGGCTCGCTAGAAGCCTTCGAGGAGTTGGTGCGCACCTACGAACGCAAGGTGTACTTCATCGCCCGCTCCATGATTGGCGATCCCGTGTCGGCGCGAGACCTCACGCAAGACACCTTCTTGCGGGTCTGGCAAGGGCTCGCACGCTTCAAACTGGAATACAACTTCTACACGTGGCTGTATCGCATCGTGGTGAATCTGTGCATCGACTACTTGAGGAAGCACGGGCGCTTCAAGTCTCACGAGCTAGAAGCGTGCGAGGATCAGCTGATGGATGGGACCGATCCCCATCTGGTGGCTGAGCAGCACGAGGTCGCGGATCAGGTCAATGCGGTTCTCGACCAACTACCCGTCAAGTACCGCCTCATCTTGGTGTTGCGGGACATGCAAGGGCTTGACTGCGACGAGGTGGCCCGGGTGATCCAGTGCACGCCGGCCACGACACGCTGGCGCCTGCATCGGGCGCGCATGCTCTTCCGCGAGCTATGGGAACGTGCGGGGGTAGGGGCCAACGCCGGCGTGCGCTGATAACGCTCTGGCGTATGCTCGGGCCGTCGAGGGCCCTTAGCTCAGATGGTAAGAGCAGGCGACTCATAATCGCTTGGTCCCAGGTTCGATCCCTGGAGGGCCCATTGCCCGTGGCTTTCGCCGCAAGGAGGCGTAAGGTTCGCAGCCTTTCAGAGGCAGCGAACTACCATGGCACTTTCCTGCGGCATCGTCGGACTTCCAAACGTCGGCAAGAGCACCATCTTTTCAGCCCTCACGGCGGCTGATGCAGCGCGGGGGAACTTCCCGTTTTGCACCATCGACCCCAACGTGGCGGTGGTGGATGTACCAGATGCTGCCTTAGAGGAGATGCGCCACTTCCAGCCCACGGAACGGCTCGTCTATGCGGCTTGCCGCATCGTGGACATTGCGGGCTTGATCGCCGGAGCCTCCAAGGGCGAAGGCATGGGCAATCAGTTCCTCGCGAACATTCGCGAATGCGACGCGATCATGCAAGTGGTGCGCTGCTTCGAGAGTTCGGTGGTGGTGCGCGAAGATCCGGTCAATCCTGCCGGCGACATGGAACTCATCGAAACGGAGTTGATGCTCGCCGACTTGCAGACCTTGGAGAAAGCCGGTGATCGCGCTGCGCGCGCGGCGAAGAGCGGCGACAAGGAAGCCATCCTCTTAGACGGCGCGATCAAACGCGCCATCGAAGTGCTGAACAGTGGTCGCATGTTGCGGGCGGTGGAATGGAAGGGCGCAGAGTTGGAAGCGCTCAACCCCCTCTGTTTGTTGACCGCGAAGCCGATGCTGTACGTGGCCAACGTGGCAGAGGACGACTTGGAAGGCAGCAGCGCTCATGCGCGGGCTGTTGCCGCGCGCGCCGCAACTTCGGGGGCGGGGGTGGTTGCGATCTGTGGCGACATGGAGTGCGAACTCCGCACGCTCGGCGTCGAGGAACGCGCTGCGTTCATGTCTGCCCTGGGCATGAAAGAACCTGGGCTCGATCGCTTGGTGCGCGAGGTCTACCGCCTGCTCGGCTTGCAGACTTACTACACCTGTGGGCCTAAGGAGATCCGAGCGTGGACGATTCGACGCGGCGCCACGGCTCCGGAAGCTGCTGGAGTGATTCACACCGACTTCGAGAAGGGCTTCATTCGCGCTCAGATCTTCAGCCTGAATGATCTGAAGGAGTGTGGGTCAGAGGCGGCGGTGAAGGCCGCGGGGCGCCTGCGCACCGAAGGTCGCGACTATGTGATGCAGGAGGGGGACATTTGCCACTTCCTGACCAACCGCTGATCAGAGTCGTTCGGGAAGCCTGTCGGGGACGCGGGATTCGCGCACCACGACTAGCAGGGCGGCATGGGGCACCACCAGAAACTTGTCGCCCTCGAACTGAATCTCCACCGCAGCTTTGCGGAAAAACACCGCCACGTCGCCAACGTTGACCTGCAACGGGAGGTAGCGCCCCTCGCTGCGCGGGGTTTTCCATGGCTCGGCGTCCTCGCTGTCGAGTGGCGGTAGAGGAGTCCCAGGCCCGACAGCAACCACCCGTCCACTTTGAACGGATTCCTTGTCCACGGCCCCCGGCGGCAGAATCAGCCCCACCTGAGTCCGGGTCTCGCCCTCCTCAGGTTTCACTAGCACTCGGTCCCCAACGACCTGCAGTTCTTTGCGGCCCTTCTTCATGGTGGCGCATCCTAGCGCGTCGAATCGGCGCACTTGATCACAATTTGGGGGCTTAGGCGTGTGCGAAAACTCGGTCCGCGGGTATGTTTCGCGCCATCAAGGCACGCTAGGTCGGTTTGTGCTTTGCAAGCTACATCCAGTATTCGGGAGTGCCGATGAACCCGCAGGCTGTCGCAATTTGCGACAGGTTCAAAGAAGAGTGCCCTCGCGGCGCTCGCACTTACCTCAACTGTCGCACTGGGAAACGGCTTGCATGAAACTGATCGTTAGTCGCACCATGACCCTGTTGTTCATCATGGCGTCGATGGCCGCTGCACAAACGGCGCGCCCGCGGATGCTCTTCTCTTCCGCCGACATTCCGCAGCTGCAGCAGAAGGTCTTGGTGACAGGCACTCCCGCCGCGGTTGCCTACGCATCCTGCGTGACCAGCGCCGCGCTCCAAACCTCGGGCACTCTGCCGTCCTCTAGCGGACAATTTGCCTTTGTGGTCATGCGCAGTTTGCGGCGCATGGAAGAGGTCGCAGTGCGCTACGCACTCACGGGCGACCCGGCTTACGGAAATAACGCCAAGAGTCTCTTGTTGCAGGTGGTGCCCTTGCTGATTCCCACGGGCGCGTCGGCCTATCAGAGTTGTTCGTATCCCATGGTGCTCGCGGCCACATTCGACTTGATCTACCCCTTGCTCACGGCGGGGGAACGCACGCAGGTGGTGCAGCATCTCGAAGCTTGGATCGCAGCGATCAAGATCGGCACCAATGGAGTGAGCTCGTACTCAGGTTACAGCGCGGCCACAGACAATCACTCATTCGCTTGGTCCGCCGGCATCGCGTTCACCGCCATGGCTATTCAGGGCGATTCGACGTCGCCCACGCTTTCCACGGACATCACTACGAATCTGGCCCGCATCCAAAGTGGCTGGATGGATGCCATTTCTCCAGACGGCTCGGTGGACGAGAACACGGGCTACGCAAACTACGGCGCGTTGTACGCCTTGCACGCGGCGTTGGCCGCGGAGCGCTGTGGATATGGAAACATCATCTCGGGAACCAACGTGGAGAAGACCCCGCGTTGGCTGGGCTCTGCACTCTTTGGCAACGCCTTCTTCTGGTGTGGTGATTCATCGAGCACTCACAAAGGCATGCGCATGGATCCAGTGCTGTATGCGCTGGTGAAGCGTTCAGGCAGCAGCACGGACTTGTGGGCCTTGGACCGCATCTTCGCGCTCAATCCCCTCGGTGACACCACCCCTTCGCAAGCCTTCTCACCATTTGTCACCATGGTGATCGCACACCCGACCGGCTTGGTCGCTACTGCCCCCGCGTCGCTTTCTGCGTTCTTCCGCGACAACCTCAACACCGGGACCCCTACAAACTGCAAAACGAGCAACAATCCTGCCGTAGGCCAAGGTGGACATGCGCTGTTGCACAACACCATGGCCAGCAACCAGACGGCTTTGGGTGTTCAGTACTTCATCCGTGATGAGTGGATGAACCACAGCCACGAGGATGACGGCAATTTCCTCCTCTCGTCGGAAGGGCTGCCGTACTTCCTCGATCTCGGCTATGCCGCGTCGGGCACCTATGCCGGAGCGCAAACTCGCGACCACAACATCGTCCTCGTCCAAGGTGTGTCTGGCTTCGGCGGTGACAACAACAACTACTACAACCCGCCGAGCCCTGAAGGGCGCTTTCTCGGCAAGAAGGAAGCGCTGCTCCTAGGATCATCGATGGACTACGTGCGCGGGACTCACGGGAACATGTGGATGATGGCGCGCGCTGACCGGCGCGTGTTGATGGTCAAGGATCCCTCCTATCCCTACGTCATCCTCTGTGATGATGTGATGAAAGACACGCTGCCTCATACCTACGAGGAAACCTTCCACTTGCCCGCGGTTCCCACGGGTCTCGGGACGCCGACGAGTCCGCTTTCAGTGTCCAACGGTGCGACGACGTTGAAGTCGATTTGGCTCAGTCCGGCGCAATTCAGTATCAGCGCTGCAGCGCAGGCGAGCAGTAGCGCGGGTGTCAGCTACTCAAGGACCACCGTGAATGCCACCGGGCCTGAGGCGATGTTCGTGAGCATCCACGGGCGTAGCGCACCGACGACGACTTTGCCGCTAACGGGCGCAGTGGCCGGAACAGTGGGCGGGCGCATGCAGCGATCGGGTTACACAGACAAGGTGCTCGTGCGCTCCGGGCAAGGCATCCTCGGGGATGCTGAAACCAGCGCCAATGGGCGCATGGCCTGGCTGCGCCAATCGAGCTCCACATTGCCGGAGTGGTTCGCAGCGGAGGCCACGAGCTTGCAGCATTCCGGGCAGGTGTTGCTCCTCGCCAATCGCGTGGTGTCCGTGGCCGCCCGTGGCGGAACGATCACCATCACGACTGACGGAGCTAACACGCCCGCACTCGGCGCGGTGATGCGCGTGCCGTTCGCGGCCTCGTCTGTCACCGTGGATGGTCAGCCTGTGATCTACTCACAGTTTGGTGCACGCATCACCATCGGCGTGCCGCCCGTCGGCACTCTCGGCACAGATGATCGCGGCTACTCATTCGAAGATGGCTACCTCGGCGACGCTCAACTGTCTGCAACCGGCTGGATCTTGAACGGCCAACTCACCAGTTCCTCGGGGGTGGCGACGCTGACACTCAAGGGTGGACAGAGCGTGGCAGCGCAACCGTTGGCGGTGGCGCTCACCACTCAGTTCTTGCCGGGAGCGGCTGCTTCAGCGTCCGGCATGATCTTCCGCGATCCGGCGGGTGCTGAGATTCTTCGTTGCGAATTCGCTCCAGGCAGCGGTGCGACAGCGATGCTCACGGCCACGAGTGGCGGCCAGAGCTTGGGTTCCGTTGTTGTGCCCGCGGATCTTGCGGGCACGGCCTATCGTGCTGCAGTGCATTGGCACCCCCAAACCGGTGTGCTCTCGGTGGTGGCCCCGCTAGGTGGGGTGCTTGGTGAATTCGCACCACTCGTACGCACCACGGCGTTTACGGTGCAGGCCTTCTGTTCCGCCTTCGCGCGCATCGACGACGTGACGCTGTTCTCCTCGGAAGAGGATGGCCAACAGATTCAAGGCGTGGTTTTGTGGGGCAGTCCCTTTGGCCGAGCGGGGGCGTACTTGCAGCACCCGACCTTGGCGCAGCATGTGGATGCCGCGTTCCACTACGGCACGGAGCGCCTAGATCCCGTGCTTCAGTCTTGGTGGCTGGCCGCCACGGGCATGCAGGAGCACGTCATCAGCGGCTGGCTGTTCGCGGGGACGACGGCTCTCGGAGGCATCCGCGAACTAGGTGTGCAGGCCACGTGCCCAGGGCTAGATCCCCTCGATCCGACACTGCTGACCCTGACCATTGCGACGGGGACGGGCGCCGAAATCGGCGGCCAGTTCCACTACTGATCGCCATCAACGCACAATGAGCCCGCCGGGTTGCGACCTGCGGGCTCATGGTGTTTCAAGGAGTGATCAGCGCGCCTTCTTGGCGATGCCGAGGGCATCCAAGCGTCGCTTGTTGCGTCCGCGGGTGGCCTTCAGCAGCGGCAAGGTGATCATGTTGCCGTTGAACTCGATGCGCGCCGAACCCTTCTTGATGACGTTGGCTGCGACGCGCAGGGTGCGCATACCGCCGTCTGGAAGTTCGATGCGGACCCAGTGGAGATTGGGCTTGAAGGTGCGGCGGGTGATGCCCGTGGTCTTCTTACCCACGCCGCCTTCGGCCTTGGCCTTACCGCGGCGAGTGACTTGATTACCCTTCTGGGTGCGCTTGCCGGTGACGTCACAAACTCGTGCCATGTGCGATGCTCCTCAAAGTGGAGGGCGGCGCTGCGGCAGCCACTCACGGGTTGCGGATTATGGCCGTTTTCCCGTCTGACTCAAGCGCCGCCAGCCACCACGATGTTGAGCATCCGGCCCGGGACATAGATGACCTTCTTCACCGAGGCGGCCCCCAAGTGCCGCTTTACGCCCGCGTCGGCTAGGGCGAGGGCTTGAATGGTGGCTTCGTCGGAGCCTGTGGGGACGTCCAGTTTGGTGCGGAGTTTCCCGTTCACGCTCACGGGAATCGTCATCCGTTCCTCCACGAGCAAGGCTTGGTCGGCGACCGGCCATGGTGCCATGGCGATGGAGCCCGTGTGCCCCGTGCGCTGCCAGACTTCTTCCGCGAAGTGCGGACAGAAGGGCGAGAGCAAGCGGAGGAACTGATCTAGGAGCGCTGCCGAGCGGGTGCTTTGTGCGGTGAGGTGGTTCACCAGTTCCATCAACTTCGAGATGGCGGTGTTGAAGCGCATGGCGTCGAGGTCTTCGCTCACTCCTGCGATGGTCTTGTGCAGCAGGCGTTCCGACTCACGCTCTGGCGCATCTTGCACCACCTGCGCGGAGATGCTGTTGTCTTCATCGTTGAACCACAGTCGCCAAGCGCGTTGTAGGAAGCGCGAGACGCCTTCCATGCCGCGGGTCTGCCAGGGCTTGGTCGCGTCGAGCGGGCCCATGAACATCTCGTACAGCCGCATGGCGTCAGCGCCATACTCGTCGATGATGTCGTCGGGGTTCACCACATTCAGCCGCGACTTGCTCATCTTCTCAATGCGGGTGGTGACAGGAGCACCAGTGGCTTTCACCACGGGCTGGCCATCGCGCTCTTCGATGTCCGATTCGTGCCAGTACTTGCCGTTGGCGTCTTGATAGCTCCACGCCAAGATCATGCCTTGATTGAAGAGCTTCTGGAAAGGCTCAGGCGTGTGGACGAGACCGATGTCGAAAAGCACCTTGTGCCAGAAGCGGGCATACAAGAGATGCAGCACGGCGTGCTCGGTGCCGCCCACATAGAGATCCACCGGCATCCAATAGCGTTCCTTCGCGGGGTCGAAGGCTTGCTCGGAGTTGGTCGGGTCGAGATAGCGAAGGTAGTACCAGCAGGAGCCCGCCCATTGGGGCATGGTGTTGGTTTCGCGGGTAGCCATGCCGCCGCGAGGATCAGCCACCGATAGCCAATCTGTCGCGCGGGCGAGAGGCGGGCGGCCGTCTGCTGTTGGCTTGAAATCAGGTAGGTGCGGGAGTTCCACAGGCAGCGCGTCATCGGGCAGCGGCACGGCCACACCGTCTTTGCCGATCACCACGGGGAATGGTTCACCCCAGTAGCGCTGGCGCGAGAAGAGCCAATCGCGCAGGGCGTACTGCACTCGTGGGCGACCTAGGCCGCGGGCTTCCAGTTCGGCGGTGATGCGTTCCTTGAAGGCGGCGGTGCTGAGTCCGTCGTACTCGCCGGAGTTCACAGCGATGCCGTCTTCCGTGAAAGGCAGTGTCACGGCATCACAACCCGCGGCAGGTTGCACGACCTGTTTGATGGGTAGACCAAATGTGACGGCGAAGGCGTGGTCTCGCGTGTCGTGGGCAGGCACAGCCATGACGGCGCCTGTGCCGTAGCCGGACAGCACATAGTCCGCGATCCAGATGGGAAGGAGTTCGCCACTGATGGGGTGGCGTGCTCGTGCGCCGGTGTCAACGCCGGTCTTCTCCACCGCTTCAGCCTTGCGGTCGCGTTCGCTCTTGCGAGCAGAGCGCTCGACATATTCCTGCACTTTGGCGCGCTGCGCATCCGTCGTGATGCGTGCGACGAGTGGATGTTCGGGTGCGAGCACGCACCACGTGACGCCGAAGAGGGTGTCCGCGCGGGTGGTGAACACGGTGAAGTGTTCGGTGGATCCATCCACAACGAAGTCCACTTCGGCGCCGTAGGACTTGCCAATCCAGTCGCGCTGCATCTTCTTCACAGGCTCGGGCCAGTCCAGAAGATCGAGATCCGAGATCAGTCGCTCGGCGTAACGCGTGATGCGCAGCATCCACTGCGTCATGAGGCGACGCTCCACAGGGTCGCCGGTCTCCTTGTAGGTGCCTTCTGGCGAGACTTCCTCGTTGGCCAGCACAGTGCCTAGGGCCGGGCACCAGTTCACTGGGATCTCTGCGCGGTAAGCCAGGCCGCGTTCCATGAGTCTCAAGAAAATCCACTGCGTCCAGCGGTAGTAGTCCGGCGTGCTGGTGTTGACTTCGCGTTCCCAGTCGTAGCTGAACCCGAGGCGCTTGATCTGGCGTCGAAAGTTGTCTGTATTGCGCGCGGTGATGACTGCGGGGTGGAGTCCCTCGCGTTCAGCGGCGCGCTCCGCGGGCAGGCCAAAGGCGTCCCAACCCATGGGGTGAAGCACATTGAAACCCTGCATGCGCTTCCATCGCGCGAGGATGTCTGTCGCGGTGTAGCCCTCTGGGTGTCCGACGTGCAAGCCCGCTCCTGAGGGGTAGGGGAACATGTCGAGGACGTAGTACTTGGGGCGCGTGGGATCCTCCGTCACTCGGAAAGTGCGCTGCTCATCCCAGTACTTCTGCCAGCGGGGTTCAATGATCTTCGGGTCGTAGGCCATGGGTCTTCCTGCTTGAGAGCGAGCTCATTGCAGCGGGGCATGGTATCGGTGAGAAGGCCATCGGGCACGGCCGGCCTTGGGAGAAGTTGTCAAGGGGCCATGGTCACCATAAGGTGGCGCCCCCAAACGACCTGATGAAGCAGAGGCCGCAAGACAGTTCGTCGCGCAAACCCCGCGGGAAATCGGCGCGCACATCCGATGCCAGTGGTTTCGAAGAAACCAAGGGAACGGACAACGTGCACGACGAGTTGCAGACCTGCAAGCTCATCGACGGCCTTGAGTTCCGCCACGGGGTGGATCCGTCCACTCTAGACCTTCAGATTCGCCACGGACGCGGCAGTGTGCGGGGTCTCGTCACCGATCAAGAAGAGATTGACGCCATCCGCGATTCGTTGATGGAGGAGGGCGGCATCACGGACTTGGAAGTGTCGCTCCGCATCGCACCCACCTTGCGTGAAGAAGATCGCGACCTCGCTCGGGCCCTGCAGATGGATCTCGAAAACGTGCGCGGGCTGGCCGACGCGGACATTCGCGTGGCCTGCGTGCAAGGAGCCTCCGGGCTTCGCACCGTGGTGTTGCGCGGATCCGTCAGCCGCCTCGTGCAGAAGCAACTGGCAGGCCTCGTGGTGCTGCGTCGCCACGATGAACTCCGCGTGCGCAACCGCCTGTTGGTTGTCGGGCGCTGAACGCAAGATCTCGGCCTGCTAGTTCTCGCACAGCCAATCTCGGGCGCAAGCGAGTTCTGCCGCCACACTTTCCTCGAGGCTGCTTCGAGCTAGATCCGCTGGCAGTACCCCGAAACTGTAGGTCTCTACCTCAAAGTGTGCGCAGGGAAGTTGACGCAAGGCACGCAGGGCGCGAGGCAGAGTGAGTGCAGTGTTGCGCAATGGCGCTGTCGGTTCCGCATGCAAGGGGATGTGGAAATGGGTGCGCGTGAGGCCGCGAGCGCCTAGCGGGATCTGGTCGATGTCCTCCACGAGGAACATGGATTGTCCGCAGCGGACGCTGGTCTGGTGGAGCCAGCGTTCTTCATGCAGGCGGGAGAGGGCCGCTAGCCCTGCTGGCAGATCGGTCTCGAGCGCGGCAGAGATCTGAACTTTCATGATCCTGATCTCCGCTTCGTGCAATGACTGCATGGCGCTTTCGATGCTCTCGTGCATCACGGCGCCATGGCAACAGTCCAAGCAACTCCCGACGTGTTCGCGCAGTCGGGCTTCGTCGAGGCCGCAGGCCTTCGCGGCCGGGACGAGTTCTCGCGTGTACCAGTGCGCGAGGTCCGCTTGGGTCTCGAGGATGCAAGCGGGTTCCGGCTCAATGGCCAACTGCACCAATCGCCCCGCCTGCTGACTCAGGGCGTGGAGGTCCATGGCGGCCAGAGCTATTTGGTGCGCGGCCACGCGACGGATTCCCGGTGAGTTCTGCACTAGGTCCCGATGCCCCAAGGGCAACGTCGAAAGACTGAGAGCTTCCGTGCCGGGGTTGGCGAGTTGCGTCAGCGTCCGAGCTGCGGACACGGTGTAGGAGCGTCGTTCGTCCTGCGACCAGTTGGGCGAGTAGACAGCTTGCTTCACGCGCGCGGCGTGGAATGCGCGCTGAGGGAAGACGTTGGCAGTGCCCACAAATAGGCCTTCGCTGTCTAGGGTGGCCTTGAGTTCCTCACACGAACCAGGTGCGGCGAGGGCTTGGATCAATGGCTCATGGAGGTGCAGTCCCACACCGAGGCTTGCGGATCGCAGCCGCTCGCGCACGCCGCGACTCACGCTGCGCAGCGTTTGGATGAGTTCGGCTGGCGTCTCGGCGGGATGGACGTTGGCTCCGTAAGAGAGCTGAATCGGGGGCAACCCCTCGCGCGGCAAGAGCATGCTCGCAGTCTAGCGAGAGAGCGGGTCTCTAGGATGCGTCAGCGCTCATGACGCGGGGAAATAGCACCGGGCGCGCTGAACTAGGCTGCGGTTTGCGCAGGCCTTTGAGGACTGGGGCCGTCGGAGCCGGATCCGAAGTCTTGCTGTTCCCTCGCGACATGCGCTCGTAGCTGCTCAGGGCGAGAAATAGATCGGCACTAGGTGCAGAGGGGGTCCAACGCGCGCGGATTTCGCGCAAGTGTTCGATGGCGCGCAGGGTGGTGTGTCGCACGCGCAGGCGCTGCGCAGCACGGCGCAAGGTGTCTGCATCCACAGGCACGACTTCGGGGAGAAGGCGGGCCGCACTGAGCGCAGCGAGTGCGCGCTGTTGCATCGAATCGAGTTCTCGTGAGGCGGCGAGTGCTGATCTGCGCAAATGCCAATGCGCTGCGCTCAGGGTGACGAGCGCTAGCGCAGTGCAGGCAGCGGTGTCGCGCAGAGACTGCAGACCTGCAAAGCTGCCGAGCAGCGCCGCCAACGCGGAACTCAGAGCGAGGGCCAGCACAAGGCCTCTGGGCAAAGGTAGTGCGCTCCAGCGGCTGAGCGACTTGGCGCGAGTTGCCTCACATTCCAATCGGCTTCCAAGTTCTTCGAGCGTGTCCGCGAGTGGGTTCTTCAGACTCGTGGGTTGAGCGAGGTGGCGTTCGATCGTCGAGAGGTCTTGCAGCAGCGCTTCATCGCGGGCGAATTGGCGCAGATCGTGGTCTCGAGCGGCCTTCAGCGTGTCAGCTAGGACCGCATGAAGTGATGCGCCCGTCAGGGCATCCGCGTCTAGGGGATGTCGTGGATCGTCGGTCAACATGTCTGGCGAGTGGACTTTCGGAATCCCTGTCCGTCAGACTTGAGCGAAACACCATGGGCGGCGCACCTTTGCGGCTCGCTCGCCATGGCTAGGATGCGGCTCGGGAAAGGGTTCAAATGCGCCTCAGACTCCTTCAAGTGGGATTGGGACCAATCGGCGTTGCGATGGCCAAGAAGGCCCTCGCTCGTGGCCATGAAATCGTGGGGGCGGTGGATGTAGATCCAGGCCTCGTTGGCAGCGACCTCGCTGGCCTGCTCGGAACGGGCGCACACGGCAAGGTCGTGCAGAACGCGGAGGACGCGCCTCACGCCGACGTGGCTCTTGTCACCACAGTGAGCGACCTCGAGCGCGTCGTGCCAACTTGCGTGCCGCTGCTGCGCAGAGGCATCGCTGTGGTGTCCACTTGCGAGGAGCTCATCTATCCATGGAAGAGCTTGCCAGCGGCCTCGCGCGCGCTGGATGAGGCGGCGCGCATGGGAGGCACCGCCTGTCTCGGAGCCGGCATCAATCCGGGGTTTGTCCTCGATTTCCTGCCGGTCATTCTCACGGCACCGGTGGAAGAAGTGCGCTCCATCCAAGGCTTCCGTGTTGTGGACGCTGGGTTGCGACGCGGCCCCTTGCAGAAAAAAGTCGGTGCCGGTCTGAGCGTCGCCGAGTTCGAGGCCCGCGTTGCTGCGGGGGGATTTGGCCATCGTGGCTTCCTCGAATCGCTTCATCTCCTGTGCGCGGCCTTCGGCTTGGATGTGGACGGCGCGAGCACGTTCATTCAGCCCGTGATCTCAGAGCGCGAGATTCGCACCGAGCACGCTCACGTGCGTCCGGGCTACGTGGCGGGAGTGCACCAAGGAGCCAAGGACAAGACGGGACGCATCGTGTTGGATCTCAAGATGTATGTCGGTGCACAAGACCCGAAGGACTCGGTGGTGATCACCGGCACCCCGAGTTTCCGCGCGGTGATCGAGGGGGGCTACCACGGTGACGTGGCCACCTGCGCCATCGCTCTGAATGCGGCGGAGAAGATGCACTCCGCAGCGCCCGGCTTGCGCACGATGTTGGACATGCCGGCCTTGAACGCGCCGTTTGCGCGCATGGGCTGATCACGCCGGCTAGACAAAGCAGGAAACCTCTCTACTGATCGCCCACCGAGTGCACCGAGGTGCACCTTCGTGATCAGCAGAGAGGTTCCGATGCCCGAAAGTCGGGCACTACCTGCTCATAGAAGGGCCCCATCGGACCTTTCACACCTCGGCGAGGATGTGAGCCATTTCTGCGGCGACGTCGGTATTTCGGGCCGCATCCGGGTGATTTCGGCACCATTGCAGCGCTCGCTCGGGCTGGAGTCGATGCAAGGCCCACAGGGCATGGACGCGCAGGATTCCAGCGTGACGGTCTAGCACGCGCAGCACCGCGGGCACGAGCCTCCCATCGCCGCTATTGCCCGCGGCAATGAGGCAGTTGCGCAGGAACTGCACCCAACCGGCGCGCAGGACGGCTGAGTTCCTAAAGGTGCGTTCGAACTCAAGGTCAGAGATGTTCAGCCACTCAGCGAGTTCTCGCTCTTCGAGGACGGGCTTTGGTCTGAACGGCTCCGCCACGGGTCGCAACGCAAAACGATTCCAGGGGCACACTGCGAGACACAGATCGCAGCCGAAGATCCAGCCACCCATCAGCGGCCGCAGCTCTCTCGGAATGACCCCACGGTGCTCGATGGTGAGGTAGCTGATGCAGCGTCGCGCATCGAGGACAAACGGCTTAGGAAAAGCCCTTGTGGGGCAAACATCGAGGCAGTCGGTGCACTGGCCACAACGTTCGGTCTGTGGCGCCGGTTGGTCCGTGACGGGCAGCGAGGAGAGGAGCAAGGCTAGAAAACTCCACGAGCCTCGCTGAGGGTGAATGAAGTTGGTGTGTTTGCCGATGAAGCCGAGGCCAGCGAGTTCAGCGCAGCGTTTCTCATTCAGGGGTGAGGTGTCCACGAACACGCGGATCGCTGTGCCAGGTTGAGCGGCCTCCAAGCGTCGCGCGGCGTTATTGAGCATGGCCTTGACCACCACGTGGTAATCGGTCCCTTGTGCGTAGCTCGCGATGCGGACTGGCGAGGGATCAGGAGGCGTGTGAGCCGTGCCGTACTCAACAAGACCTACAGCAATGCTCTCTGTCTTTGGGAATGCCTGCTGCACATCAGTGCGCACGGATGCGTGATCATGCATCCAATGCATGGCGCCGTTCATGCCAGCGCCTAGCCACTGCGGGAAGTTTGGTTCGGAGTAGGCCTGCGCCGGAATCACGCCGGCAGCGTGAAAGCCGGCGTCGAGCAAGGCTTGGGTGATGAGTTCGCGATGCGGCACTGCCCCATCATAGGGCTCAACGCGGTTGGCTGGCCTGCAAAGCGGCAATGGTGTCACAGGGCGCCTTGCGTAGCCCTCGTTGCAGACTTGAGGCCTTTCCGAACTCGTAGTGCGCGTCTTCTTGGCCGGTGTGCCGAGGCCACTCGGGGATCGCGCCGCCCGCGGGATTTCCCGTGCGTGCGAACCGCACCCAAGTCCGTCGCATCAAGTCGGAGAGCGCTTGTTGCTCGGACCGCACGAGGCGTGAGGGGAGATTCCCAAACACAAAGGGAATTTCTATGCCGTGTGCCGCGGTGCTGCTGAGCGCCTTCAGTAGCGTGGGAACGTAGGTGAAGTGATAGAGCCAAGCTTGCCCTTGGTTTGCGTTGATGGTGCGGGCAAGTTCTCTAGCCGGCGAGACAAAGAGGAGGTCTGTCAGGAGCGCCTGCAAGACCTCGGGATCCCGATCATCGTTCAGGAGTCCCGGATAATGCGCCAGTAGCCCATCGTAGTCTGCGCCGACGAATCCGCGGATGCGCGCTTTCAGCGCCTGAGCATCTAGACCTTTGACCGCTGGCAGAAATACCGAGCCATCTCCCGAGTTGGTTCCGATGAGTGTGGGTACCTTCGCAAACTCTCCGCGCTGCATGAGTGCATCGGGTGTTGCAGGCGTGAAATGGCCATCCACGTGTGGCCCGAAAACGCTGCCTTCCGCGCTGTAAATCGTCGGCTTGAGCACTCGCAAGAAGTCTTCAGGGGACTTGTTCCGCAACGCGACGAGAGCGTCCTCGCGGCTGAGGTCCATGGCTACGCCGAGTTGTCTTTGGATGCGTTGACCCTTGGCTTCGGCAGCGTCTTGATGGCCAAGACCTAGCCGGGCCACCCCACCACTCTGGGCGATCGCGCGATGGAAAAGCCCGCGGGCCTCGGGGACCACCAACAACCAGCACACGCTGGCCGCGCCAGCTGATTCTCCAAAGATGGTGACGTTGCTGGGATCCCCACCGAAGGCACTGATATTGCGCTGGACCCAACGCAGAGCGGCGCATTGGTCTTTCAAGCCTTGATTGCCCGAGGTCTTGTTGTCCGATTGCGCACTCAGCCCCGGATGCGCGAAGAACCCGAGGGGTCCCAAGCGGTAGTTGATCGAGA